>Ga0233444_10000653_pt1 | contig 43516 bp, 44 predicted proteins | sample SI_124_October20_6_FD_182792 | JGI IMG/M metagenome (GOLD analysis project Ga0233444, IMG submission 182792) | Seawater microbial communities from Saanich Inlet, British Columbia, Canada - SI_124_October2016_10_MG | ecosystem: Environmental > Aquatic > Marine > Inlet | place: Canada: British... | reverse complement strand
AATAATTAGTTTTGCAAAATCATCAAGGCGCTCCATCATTAAATTAAATACCTTTCATCCGATTTTTAATCAAACCATCAACGACAGAAGGATCAGCAAGAGTGGAGATGTCGCCAAGCGAACTATAGTCATTTTCAGCAATTTTTCGAAGGATGCGACGCATAATCTTTCCAGATCGGGTTTTTGGTAAATCAGGCGCCCATTGAATTAGATCAGGAGAGGCGATAGGGCCAATTTCTCTACGGACCCAATTCCGCAATTCAGTGCGTAATTCATTTGTTGGTGCTTCACTAGCCATCAGTGTGACATAGCAATATATGCCTTGGCCTTTAATCTCATGTGGGTATCCAACAACTGCTGCCTCTGCTACTTTTTCATGACTTACCAGCGCACTTTCAATTTCGGCTGTGCCCATACGATGCCCTGAAACGTTAATCACATCATCCACACGACCCGTAATCCAATAGTCGCCATCTTGGTCTCGACGGCACCCGTCTCCGGTAAAGTAGTAGCCTTTATAATCAGCAAAATAGGTTTTCATGAAACGTTCGTGGTCACCCCATATGCTGCGCATTTGGCCAGGCCAACTATCTTTAATGCAAAGCACACCTTCGACATCATTTCCAGTAATTTCAATCCCCAATTTTGGATCTATTACAACTGGCTCGATACCAAAAAATGGCTTCTGAGCAGATCCAGGTTTCGTTATGTGTGCCCCAGGTAAGGGGGTTATAAGATGACCACCAGTTTCCGTTTGCCACCATGTATCTACGATTGGGCATTTTCCTTTACCTATTTTCTCATTGTACCAATCCCAAGCTTCAGGATTGATTGGCTCACCTACTGTGCCAAGAACTTTCATAGAAGAAAGATCACAAGCCTCTACGAACTTATCACCCTGCCCCATGAGGGCACGAATTGCAGTTGGTGCGGTATAAAATTGATTAACCTTGTGTTTGTCACAAATTTGCCAGAACCGAGAGGCATCTGGATAAGTTGGGATACCTTCGAACATCAATGTCGTGCCACCATTGGCAAGTGGACCATAAACGATGTAACTGTGCCCAGTGATCCATCCAACATCAGCAGTGCACCAATAGATATCACCTTCATGATAATCAAAAGTGAGTTGGTGCGTCATCGCAGCATAGACCAGATAACCACCCGTCGTATGCATCACACCTTTGGGCATGCCCGTTGATCCCGATGTATAAAGAATAAAAAGTGGGTCCTCAGCCTTCATCTTTTCGGGAGGGCAGTAGCTTGATGCGTTAGCTTGTAAGTCATGGAACCAATAATCACGGCCATCCTTCATTGAAACATCACCACCAGTGCGTTTTATAACAAGCATTTGTGTATCACTGGTGATCAAATTAAAAGCTTTATCTGCGTTGACTTTAAGCAGTGTGTTTTTACCCCCACGTGGTGCTTCGTCAGCAGTGATAACAATTTTCGCATCACATCCGTTCACACGCGCAGCCAAAGCGTCAGGAGAGAATCCAGCAAACACAATTGAGTGGATCGCACCGATTCGCGCGCACGCAAGCATTGCATATGCAGCTTCAGGAATCATTGGCATATAAATCACTACGCGATCACCTTTACTCACACCCATAGATTTCAACACATTGCCCATTTGTGAAACATTTGTGTGCAACTCGGCATAAGTAATGTGAAGCGCCTGGGTATTTGGATCATCAGGTTCCCAAATAATAGCAGTTTGTTTTGCCCGTCCTTCAAGGTGGCGATCAATACAATTGGCAGCAACATTTAATTCACCGTCTTCATACCATTTGATCGACACGTCACCGTACGAGTAATTGACATTCTTGATCTTGGTGGGAAAGGTCATCCAGTCGATACGCGCAGCTTGTTCAGCCCAGAATGCCGTCGGATCTGCAATAGAGACATCATACATTTCATCATATTTGGCCAAATCAACATGCGTGTTGGCCGCAAAATTCAAATGGGGGGATATTGGCTTTTGTTGCATTTTAGTTTTCTCTCTTTGGTTCAACTAGCAGCGCAAGTTTTGGTTTTTAGAGTAGTCAAATTTAGATCTCTGATTTTCATTAAGCTATCTAACTCGATTGTAAGGTTTCGATAATCATTATATTGGGATTTTTAGCATATATTTAGCCAAGTAAAATCTGTAAGATACCAGCCTAAGGCATTATAATTTGAGAATTGGGAATAAGAACAACGCACACATCGTATCTATTTAATGCTAGTTTTAGGACTATTTAGGTAAGCAGATATCTGATCGTGTCAAAAATCGTTTTCCACGACCATTGTCCAGAGAGAACATTCCACCTCGACCTTCGATGACGTCTATTGTCAATCGCGTATGCTTCCACGCTTCATACTGTGCTCCACCAATATAGAATGGTGCACCGCCAATCTTTCCCATGAGCACATCATGATCAGCAATCATCAGGTCACCAACCGCGAAGCACATTGGCGCTGAGCCATCACAGCAGCCTCCAGATTGGTGAAAAATCACTGGACCGTGGTCAGCGACGATTTCTTCTATTAATTTTAGGGCGCTAGCAGTTGCTTCAACTTGGTCTAACATAACCTTCTCCTTAGCAGTGGACTGGGCGTACAAAATTTGCACACCCAGTAGCAAATTATATCTTAAAAGAATCCAAGTTTGTTTGGGTTGTAGCTAACCAAAAGATTCTTTGTCTTTTGGTAGTGACTAAGCATCATTAAGTGATTTTCACGTCCAATACCTGATTGCTTGTAACCACCAAATGCCGCGTGAGCAGGATAGGCATGGTAACAATTTGTCCAAACACGACCAGCTTCAATAGCGCGCCCAAAACGATAACACGTATTTGCATCACGGCTCCAAACACCAGCTCCAAGACCATATAGTGTGTCATTGGCAATCTCTAAAGCTTCTTCATCGGTTTTAAATGTTGTCACTGACAAAACAGGTCCAAAAATTTCTTCCTGGAAAATCCGCATGTTGTTTGTGCCTTTAAAAACAGTCGGTTGGATATAGTAACCGCCTTCCATATTACCTGTTGTTTCAGCAGCACCACCACCAATCAATAACTCTGCGCCTTCTTTTATACCGATATCCATGTAGGATAGGATTTTCTCAAATTGCTCACTGGATGCCTGCGCGCCAATCATTGTGTTTGGATCGAGCGGGTCGCTTTGAACAATTGCCTCAATGCGCTTCAAGCATCGCGCCATAAATTCGTCATAGATGTCTTCATGGATCAACGCTCGGCTTGGACATGTGCAGACTTCACCCTGATTGAGGGCAAACATCACCAGACCTTCGATTGCTTTGTCAAGAAATGCATCATCTTCATCCATAATATCTTTGAAGAAAATATTTGGTGATTTACCACCTAATTCCAATGTGCTTGGGATAAGGTTTGCCGATGCATATTGCATGATCATACGACCTGTAGTCGTCTCGCCAGTAAACGCAATTTTAGCAATACGGGTACTTGAGGCCAGTGGCTTGCCGGCTTCTAAGCCAAAACCGTTAACAACATTCAACACACCAGCAGGCAATAGATCACCAATCATTTCAAGCAGAACCAAGATCGAGGCAGGTGTTTGTTCAGCGGGCTTTAATACAATGCAATTCCCTGCAGCCAGTGCGGGAGCTATTTTCCAAACCGCCATTAAGATTGGAAAATTCCAAGGTATGATCTGACCGACAACGCCTAGTGGTTCCTGAAAGTGATAAGCAACCGTATCGCCGTCTAGTTCGCTTAAAGCACCTTCTTGAGCCCGAATAACGCCACCAAAATACCTAAAGTGGTCAATGGCAAGGGGCATATCTGCGGCTGTCGTTTCGCGAATTGCCTTACCATTATCCCATGTTTCAGCTTCTGCAAGGGTGGCAAGGTTGTCTTCCATAACTTGCGCTATTTTATTCAGAATTATGCTGCGCTCAGTTACACTGGTTTCACCCCATGCTTTTTTTGCAGTATGTGCAGCATCTAGTGCAAGATTAATATCCTTTTCATTGGAACGTGGTATTTGACACAATACCGTTCCGTTAACAGGTGTAATATTATCAAAATACTTTCCATCAACAGGCTCAATGAATTTGCCCCCAATATAGTTTCCGTATTTTTCTTTAAATTTAAAAGCCATGTTTTTCTCCTTGTTTAAATTATTATTGTTGTTTTCTTTACAGTTTTCTGTTTAAATATCTTGTATTTTGTAAAGTTTAGAATATATTCACTTGCCTGGCAATTAGGTCACAACCAATTTCTACAAACGCTTTCCTTTTGTGCTGAACAAATGAATACGCCTTTGATCGAACGATACCTTTTGGATTGATCCTTCGGCCAAGTTCACCTGACCAGGCGCTCTGATTTTGATAATTTGATCACCTACTTGGGCGTTCAGGATTGTATATCCACCCAGAGGCTCAACCGATATGATTGAAAGTTCAAAATCAAATTTATCACCATCTTGAGTAAGCCAAATATCTTCTGGACGAATACCAAGCGTGACTTTGCTACCCTGTTTAAATTTCCCATCAACTGGTAAACGCCCACCTAAGCTTTTCATATCAATAAACATGCTATCATCAGAAAACTGACCATCAAAGAAATTCATGGGGGGAGATCCAATAACTTCTGCTACAGAGATAGAGTTTGGTCGACTATAAACATCATCTGGAGTGCCAAGCTGAGCAATTTTCCCATCAATAATGACCGCCACCCGATCAGATATGGCCATAACTTCTTCTTCATCATGACTCACATAAACAAATGTTTGGTTATTTTCTCGCTGAAGCCGTTTCAATTCAACACGCATCTCTTCACGCAAGCGTGCATCGAGAGCTGCAATTGGTTCATCAAGCAGCATTGCACGGCTATTTGCAGCAAAAGCGCGTCCAAGTGCAATACGTTGGCGCTCACCGCCTGACATTTGACCAGGATTTTTATCTAGTATGTGGCTTATGTGAAGAACAGAAGATACCTTATCAAGTTGTTGCGACATTTCTTCATCTGACGCACCACCTTCTTTGAGTGGGAATATTATATTTTCTCGTCCAGTCATATGTGGAAATAATGCTAGGTTCTGAAATACCATAGACATACCACGTTCAGAAACACCCATTGCATTGGCGTCTTGATTCCCAATAATTACTTGACCTTCATCTGGCTGGATTAATCCCAAAATTAGCTTTAAAATTGAGGTTTTTCCTGTCGAAGGAGGTCCAAATATTCCAAAAAATTCTCCTTGATTAATTTCCAAATTAATTGGACCAAGTGTGAATTCTGGATATGTTTTAACTACATTTTTAATTTCTATAGCGTTCATCTTAAATTACTCCCGAGCGTCGGCCTGACACTTCATCAAATGCCATACTTTTTTCCGAAGGCAAAAAGAACGACACTTTTTCGCCCAACTTCAATTGATCCTGATCATCAAAAGCGATAAAGTTTGTTTCAGAAACCTGCAGATGTGCAATACGTTTTGGGCCAACACGCTCTAACACATCAACAATCCCTTTCATCTCAATATCGTTAGACGACCGCTTATCACCAAAATAGATATCTTGTGGACGAATGCCAAACGAACCACTTTGCACGCTACCATCACTTGTGAAGTTTGATTTCACTTGACCTTTGAGTGGTATCTCGGCTCCACCATGGACCATAAGTTTAAGCTGGCTTTTTTCTTCACGAAGCTTGCCATCAATAAGATTCATTCGTGGACTACCTATAAAGTTTGCAACAAATCTATTATCAGGAGAATTATAGATATCCAAAGGTGATCCATATTGCATCAGCTTGCCTTGATCTATGATGGCAATTTTATCAGCAAGGCTCATGGCTTCAATCTGATCATGGGTCACATAGATCATCGTTTGACCAAATTCATGTTGAAGAACCTTCAGTTCAGCACGCATATAAGCCCGAAAACCTGCATCAAGATTTGATAATGGTTCGTCCAACAAAAAGATTCTAGGCTCTACAATGGCAGATCGCCCGATTGCCAATTTTTGCATTTCATTAACTGAGAGACTAGAAGCAGGTTGTTCTAATCTATGCGTAATGCTCATCCGATCTGCCATTGCACGCACTCGTGTGTCTATATCACTTTTATCTATTTTTTTAACTTCTAAGCCATAGGACAGATTTTTGTAGACGCTCAAATGTGTAAAGATTGCGTAGTTTTGAAAAACAAACCCAATATTTCGATCTTGAATTCTGGTGCTAGAAAGGTCCTGACCATCAAAAAGAATAGATCCCTCAGATATATCTTCAATACCTGCAATCATGTTCATGGTTGTTGTTTTTCCACAACCAGACGGACCAAGCAATGCAACGAATTCTCCCTCTTTTATGTCAAGTGAAAGATCTTCTACTGCAGTAAAATCACCGAACCGTTTAGTGACATTATTTATTTGTATTGACGACATTATTAACCATCCTTTTTTGCGATGTAAGCTAAGCCCTTGGCCGCAATTATGCTGAGGACAAAGAGAATCGTGAGGCCAAGAGCAGCCACATAAGACCATTCAAACTCCCCAAAAGTCATTTTATAAAGAAACACTGAGATAGTTTCCGTTTGAACTCCCGGACCACCCTTTGTCATGATATATACTAAGTCAAAAATCTTGAAGCATTCAACTGCCCGCAGAACTAATGCAATAGCAATAACTGCCTTCATACGTGGCAGGATGATTTTGAGAAAATTCTGCCAATTTGATCCACCAAGAAGCTTTGCAGCCATTAGTTGATCGGAGGGCACTCCAAGCATTCCAGCCAAAAGAATTAGAAACATCAAAGGTGTCCATTGCCACACATCTGCGATTATAACAGAAATCATTGCCCGGTTAACATCTGTTAGCCATGAAAAAGTCACTGGTAATCCAAGATGCGCATTTACAGGTCCTGTACCTTGAAAAAGTAAGTAAAACATTAGCCCTACTACTGCAGGTACAATCATCATGGGGGTTAGCATTAGTGAGTAAAAAATCTTACGCCCAGGAAAGTTGTCCATAAATAGGTAGGCCAATGACATCCCCAGAAAAAATTGAGCTGGAACTGCAATAACCATAATTATAATTGTTCGCCATAATGCACCCCAAACGCGTTCGTCGGTGAATTGGAATACATAATTATCACCCCAGCTAAACACCTCCCAAGCACGATACCAAGGAATACCTTCTAAGGGTGTCCACCAAGTTACAGAGAGATAGAGCTGCATAAAAAGTGGAAAAATAACTATGAATAGTAAAAGTAAGAACGTTGGTAGGATAAACCAAAAGCCCATCTTTTTGCCATCACGTGCAACACCTGCCCAATAGCCTTGTTTTTTAGTACTATTTTCTGGCTGTTTTGTAATATCAGTCATTGCTTCAAAGCTCCAAATGTTAGACCACGTACGAGATGTTTTTGGATCATTAGTCCAAAGACAACAGGAGGAATTGCTGCGATAACGCCAAGTGCAGCTTTCATTCCATACATCTGGCCACCCATGGCAGAGGTTAAAGTAGCCATATACACAGGCAGGGTTACCCAATCTTTTTGTGTAAGTAAAAGTGCCAAAAGATAATCAGACCAGTTTAAAATGAATACAAACAGGGCGCAGGTCGCAAGACCAGGTTTTACGATTGGTAACGTAATACGATAGAATACGCGCCAATATGAGCAACCCGCTACACGAGCAGCATCTTCAATCTCAATTGGAACCTCATCAAAAAATGTTTTCATTAACCAAAATGCAAACGGTAAAGTAACAATTCCGTATATAAGTGAAAGTCCCCACCAAGTGTCCACAGCACCCAGGAACGCCCACATCACCATAACTGGGATCATCACTGCCAAAGGTGGAAAAAGACGCAATTGCAAAACAGATAGAGGCAGTGTTTTAGCAAGTCCAAATCGAACACAAGCGTATGATGAGAGCGTACCAGCTACAACAGCCAACAAGGTTCCACATACAGATGTTACTAAGCTTGCTATGAATGGTCCGGCAATTGTACGATCTAAACTAACTACAAGACCCTTTGCTTCACCAAAAAATATGAATTCAAAATTTTGCAACGTTGGGTTTTTAGGTAGCCAAGTCAACCCTGCTACAGTTGTCCATTCTGGATATGGTTTGAATGACATAGTTATCATCCAAACAAGCGGATAAAGAACAATCGCACTTGCAAACAAAACAAAAAAATACTTCAGCGCCATTGCGCTAGGGGATACCTTCATGGAACCCTCCTCCTTTTCAACAGTTTGAATACCCTAGGCAGCATTAGCAACCTAGGGGTTTGATATATTTTAGGCAGGATCAACAATCGACGGCCAAGTTGCCCGACTTGCCTTAATAGCTTCAACAATGCCATTACGCTTCTGACGTTTGATAACCCGTTCCCATTTTTTCTGCGCTGCATCCATAGCCTCTTTGGGGGTTTTCTGCCCAGTAATTGCGGCTTGCAATTCCTCATCCAACGCATTGTCAAGCGCAGTCTGCCCAGCAAAGTTAAGCGTCGGAGCAGAGCGTGCAATAGTCGCCGGAATAGTTTCCATTGAATACGGTTGGTAGGATTTAGCTACGAGCGGTTCTGCAAAGTTGGCCTTTTGCATTGGATCAAAATAACCACCTGGGTTTCCTGCCATCCAAGTATAAGTTCTCGTGGAGCTTAACCATTGCATGAACAAATAAGCAGCCTCTGGATATTCCGATTTGCTAGAGAGCCACCCTGTAATATGGTAATAAAGTACCGAGCGCTTGTTGATTTTGTCACCAAATTGGCGGCCAACGGGCAAATGACTATCAATCATACCAGTTGCTTTTGACTTTGGAGATCCGTCTGGATGATATCCATCACCAAATTTAACGATATTTGTATAGATAGAAGTTTGCGGACATTGCAGGTTCCACATTGTAGCGTAAGCTTCTGCCCAAGTGAACGTAAGTGCATCCGGTGGTGACCATTCAAATGATCTAACATGCTCTTCAGCGCACTGAATACCCAAATCAGAATTCAAGTTTGGGTTTGCATCTTCATCAAAGAAGTGAAAATTTGGGAAATCCATCGATGCAAAACGAGCATAGAACGTCGCAAGTCCCCAAAATGGGCTCATCAAATTACCGTTGCCATACATGGTTCCATGCCCATAGTCCTTACCAGTAAAGAATTTTGAAATGCGGTCAACATCTTCCCACGTATCAGGCGTCTTCAAAGTTTTACCAGTTTCGTTCAAAAAGGCTTCTTGTACATCAGGTCTGTCGTATATACCTTTAAGGTAGAACCAAGTTTGAAAATCACCGTCCATAGAGAACGAATAATAATCATCAGCATAAGTATATAGAAGTTGCTCCATTTCTGGTGTTGGCGTGCCACGCTCTGGATCGGCCCAATCAGGTTGATATTTTGCGACATATTCAGAACAGTTTACGGCTCCGCCTGATGCAACCAAATCGCCAGTTGAATTCCAAGGTCCAGTATAAATATCAAAAGTACCACTACCAGTCGTAACATCCTGCATAACCTTCTTGAAGATGTCTTCAGCAGGAGCTCCGATGATATCAATCTCGATTCCGGTTTCCTTCTCCCATACTTCTTTTGCAGATGGTGCACCCTCTGGAAAAGGTTTAGTGATCTGGCCAATAGCACCATCGGTTAATAGCATTGAAAGTTTTTTTGGTGCTTTTCCAGCGGCCTGAAGTGCTTTGATACCTTCAATTGCGCGGCCTTCGGACATTTGTCCATTATATTGAAAACGTTCTGCCCCATCGAAACCTGTAGGGCCGCCAGTCATGCCAGGTGAATAATTTTGGGCAAATGCTGGTGCTGCTATAAACGATCCTAAACCGCCCATACTGGCAGCTGATGCGGCTACAGTAGAAGTTTTAAGAAACTCGCGCCTAGATGGTGCTTTAAAAAGATTATTTTTAAACGTCATTATTTCCTCCCTAAATTGACAATTGAATATTGTCTATTTGTAACAAGCAACGATTATGCCAACCAATTTAAGTACTTAATCTAAAAAGGTAAATAATATTTCAAAAGCCAGTATCAAATCTTAATTAAAATCTTATATTTTAATTTTTAAGGGCTAACTTGTACAACCAATATTGGGTTTAAAATGTATTAGGTTTATCATGGAAAATACAAGAAAGTGTCACTAAAATCACTATAACTAAAAACCCCTGATTAGGTGTTTTATTACCAGTATCACTGCACAAAAATGTCTAGTCTTTCTCATATTTATCTGAATACCACTGCCCATAATTTTCTATATCTACATAATATAAATCCAAAAGCTTCTTGGTCTACATTAATACAAATCGCAATCAGAAAATTGATACAAACAACATTGTCTACTCTTATTTTGGTGCGGCTATAATATACTTTACATGATCAGGTAAGTCAGCCAATTCAACAACATTTCCATCATTCAATGCAACACAAAGTTCCAACACGTTTATCATCTCACGTATGTTACCTGGCCAAGAATAATTCTTTAGAGACGTCTCAGCTTCTTTAGTGAATTTTAATTGGAAATCCTTGGAAACCATGGCTGATATCTGCTGAATGATCCAAGTTTTGTCTTGCCGATTTCGTAAGGCCGGAATTGACAGAACAATACCATTTAATCGATAATAAAGATCTTGCCTAAATTGACCCTTATTGACCAACTCTTTTAGGTTTCTATGGGATGCAGATATCACTCGGATATTCAAAGGCGTCGTTTTTATTGCACCAACAGCCATAACTTCGCGTTCTGCAAGGACACGAAGTAAACGAGCTTGCAAAGGCATGGGCATATCACCAATTTCGTCTAGAAACAAAGTACCACCATTGCTTTGCTCAATCAGTCCTATTTTACCTTTAGAATGAGCTCCAGTAAATGAATTTGGCGCATAACCAAATAATTCACTTTCAATCAATGATTCTGGTAATGCCGCACAATTAATTGCAACGAAAGAGCCCTTTTTTTTCCGCGCTTCGTGCAAAGCTTTTGCAACAAACTCTTTACCAACGCCAGTTTCACCTTCTAAAATTATACTAATCTGCTTGTCCACAATGCGTGCCGCTTTTCCCGCCAAAGATTCCATTTCTGGATCACCACCATGTATTTTATTAAGAGCAGCCGGCATTAATCCTGAATTATTTTTTATTTTTTTCCGTGATGGAGCTTGTACATTGGCAAAAATCACTTCTTCTCCGCCCCGCATTTCCAATGCTTGCTCCCCCGGCGTTTCTGCATCGAGCATGAACGGCAAATCATTAAAATTGAAATTAAAGACATCTTCAAAGGGTTTTCCAACAAAGCTTTCAGATAATTTCCAATCTTTTCCCAATGACTTTGCGACCATTTGATGGGCACCATGTGTCAATCCCGAAATTTCACCATTATCTCCAACTGAGATAGCACAACTTGGATCTACACCAAGAAATTCAGACGCTGAATTCAGACGCAAAACCCAATCAGACTTTCGCGTAGCCATCAAGTTAGCTAATTCGATCCGACGAACGCAAGATTTGACAACTTCTAATGTTAACGCTTGACTGTATTTCTCTGAACGCGACATTAGTAAGGACACATCCAAAACACCCATCATTAATCCGCTTGAATCATAGATAGGAGCCGCAGTACAACTGAGCGGTGTATGTGCAATATCAAAATGATCAGACTGGTGAATTGTTATAGGTTCACCTGTAGCCAAACAGGCTCCAACACCACATGTACCGGCTTTTTTCTCGCTCCATTCAGCCCCAATATAAAGTCCAGCACGTTTAAGCTTGCGATCCACTTTATCATCGCCGATAAAGTCAACTGTTACACCCTTCGCATCTGTCAAAAGCAAAACATAACCCATTGTATTAACACGTCGGTATAAGTCTTCCATACCAAATCGTGCTGTTCTCAAAAGATCTTCAGCTTCTTGTTGATGTTCCCTCAATACGTTTTGTGGAACAATTCGAGCTGCACCCTTGTGCTCTGGATCAAGGTTGTGGTCATTTAAACATCGAAGCCACGATTGAACTACCTCATCGTCTCGCTCCGAGGGCATGCCTTCAAGAGTTGAAGTGATCTCTCGCACATGTTCTTCAAACAATTTACCATTATTCATCTTGCCACTCCTCTCAAAATGATTTTAGAGATTATATACAGTGTCTTTATTTTCTTTTTATTTTTATTTTTATTGACTTTATCAATAAATTTTAAAATTGCTAGTATAACAACTAAAATACTTTTTATTTTACAGAAACGTGCGATGTAAACTAAATAATTTATTATATCACTAAGAGGTTTATTTAGTATATTTATTTAGCAAGTGTATCTCAAAATAAAAGTAGTTTGTAATCAGGTGTTTTTTGAAATGTTGTCAGCACCAATAATTGAAACTGCAATTTGATCAAGATTTACGTGCCCTAAAATCGCACAAAAACATTGCCTATTAATTAAAAGTATTTTACTCCAATGAAATTCATTGCTTAGATTGAGACCAGCGGCGACTATGCAACTGAAATGTTCTAGGCAGGGCTAAAAAATTAGTTAAAGTTCTCCAGATTTTAATTGCTTCGCTAGATATTCTGCTTGTCTTATAGCTAGTGCCACAATTGTAAGTGTTGGATTTGCCGATGCCCCAGTCGTCATAACTGAGCCATCTGAGACAAAAAGGTTTTTGACATCATGGGCCCGGCCATAATTATCAAGTACTCCATCCTCGGCGTTTGCACTCATCCGAAGTGTTCCCAAATTATGGGTTGAAGGGTATGGCGGTGTTAGCTGTCTTCCTGTGGAACCAACTGATTCATAAAGGTTTGTTGCTTTTTCATAGGCATGCGCTCGCATAGCAAGATCGTTTTTATGATCGTCATAATGTACATTAGCCGCTGGAAGATCCCATTTGTCGCGTTTTGAACTTGAGAGTGTAACACGATTAGATGACTGTGGCATATCTTCACCAACAATCCACATGCCAGCTGTATGGGAATAAGCATCCATAATTTCTGTAAAATCTGCCCCCCAAGCACCAGGGTCAGCAAAGCTTGCAAGAAAAGATGGGCCAAGAGCCAAAGTCTCCATGTAATACCCACCAACAAAACCACGCGAAGGATCGTGAGGTTGCTCGTCTGCGATAATTCCCGCCATTGTTTCCCCACGGTACATATGGACTGGTTTATCAAATCGAGCATAGACGGAGCCTGTGAGGTGCCGCATATAGTTTCTGCCAACCTGACCTGAGCTATTTGCTAACCCGTCGGGAAACATCGAACTCGCACTTAAAAGTAGCAAACGGGGTGACTCGATAGAGTTTCCAGCAACACAAACTGCTTTGGCGGCTTGGCGATGCAAGTTACCTTCAGCATCTAAATATAGTACCGCATCAGCATTTCCTGCAGCATCATGAGTTATCTGGACTGCTTGAGACTCTGGTCTTAATTCACAAAGGCCTGTTTTTATGGCCCTTGGAATTTCACGAACTAAGGTGCTCCACTTGGAACCGTTTTTATCACCCTGAAAGTTAAAGCCATCCTGAATGGATCCAGGACGCTCATCATAGGGCTCTGCGTTGGTTGCATATGGGCCAGTAGCATAATGTTTATATTTAACACCCTTTGCGCCGTTGGCAAAAACTTTGTAATTGTTATTTGCAGGTAAAGGCGGTCTTCCATGACGATGGGTAGCGCCAACTGCTATTTCAGCCAAATCATAATAAGGTGCAAGCTCGTCCAAGGTGATTGGCCAGTCGAGAAGGTTAGCACCATCAAGCTTCCCATATGTTGAAAGAGCTTTGAATTCGTAGTCCTTAAAACGCGGCACGGCTCCAGCCCAATGTGTCGTAGTTCCACCCACCGCCTTTACTATCCAAGTTGGCAGTTCAGGAAAGTTTTTTGCAACCCTCCAAGATCCACTTGTTGAGCGACTGTCTAACCACGCCATTTGCCCAAAAGCTTCCCACTCATCATTCACATAATCTTCGTGTTTAAGGTGTGGTCCAGCCTCAAGTACAACACAAGGAATACCTGCTTTGGTTAATTCAAACGCCATAGTGCCTCCACCAGCACCAGATCCAACAATTACGACTACACTCTCGTCTTTCGAAATTTTTTTCATTGATCACTTTCCTCTTCATATTCAGTTATTCGTGGTTCAGGCAGCCAGTCCAGATCGTTGAAACCTCTGTTTAGATAGCCCCCTAAATCAAAACTAGGCCCCTCATACCCAAGCGTTTTCCAGACATCATGATTATTATAAAGTGCAACTAATCCTGAGCTTTGCACAATGGCGAAAAATGAACTTTTTTCTATGCGCTCAAGATACGTGGTTGCAGCCACAAGATCGAGGGTAGAAAAAGAGCTGTTCTCCAGTTCTCTTAAACCATTATATAAAATTAGCGCTTGGCCAGGCGTGGAGTTTGCGGCATTTATAACCGCTTCAGCTGCTTCTTCATAAGGTCCATCACTAAAATTTTTGTGTGGGAACATTACTCGCAGCATTCTAACTAGCAATAGTTGCTCATTTGGGGTGTTATTTACATAATTATTCAAATTAGCCTCCTTTGATACAGCTTTTCTCAATTAATGTATTTAATTTTAGACAAATAAATTACTAATAAATTCTGGCTTCTTGTATATATTATTTAAAACGACCACGCCGTTCTAATACTTCAATCTCATAACCATCAGGGTCACAAATAAAGAAAAACTTTGCAATAGTTTCACCATTATTTTTAAAATCAACCAGATCCCGTGGCTGTAATCCTGCTTTTTTTAAATTAGCATGAACAACGGAAACATCGCTCACAGAAAATGCGATGTGGCCATAACCGTTACCCAAATTGTAAGGCTTAGTTTGAGATTTATTGATTGTTAATTCTAATTCAAATTCCGTTTCTGAATTACTCATATAAACAAGTACAAAGTCATCAAAATCTAGCCTATCAACTACAGTTAAAGAAAAAGCACGGCTATAGAATTTTACAGACCTCTCTTCATTTGAAACTCGAACCATTGAATGAATCATTTTAGCCATTATTTAACCTATCTTTTTTTATTCTTTTTCAAAAGATAAACAAGCAACGGTTATGCCAACATCATATATTAATAGCATCTTTATACAGCAAAGTTATGATATTTTCATCACACAATGTTATTGGCTTAGAAATTTTAGACATAATTAATTTGAGTTCTTTAGAAAAAATTAACCTCTTGGAGAGTTTTTATTCATAGAGGCGTCTCTAGAATTGACCGCTTAAAATCATGCTCTATTTCAAGATAAATTTAAGGAATTTAAGTTTGGCATATACGTTGCTTGTTTAATTAAAAGAATATTATAAATAGCAATCGTATCAATTAAGAGGTTTAAATATGTCTTGGCTTGAAAATTCTATAATGCATAGAAAAGGTGTGGCTTCAGGTAGTGTGAATAACACGTACTTTATCTCGGAAAAAGACCAGGGTGAGTATTATTATGTTTATGGGCCCTACGTTGAGCCAAAGTTAAGAGTTGATCCTGGTGCGACGATAACCTTTGAAACACATGATGCTTTTGAAGGCAAAATTCAAAAAGAAACAGATAAACCATCTCAGATATTAAATTTTCCCTATTTAAATCCACAAAATGGTCCAATTTTCATTAATGGTGCTGAAAAAGGTGACGCTTTAGCAGTTTATATTAAGGATATTCGACCAAGGGGACCTGAACCATCTGGCACTACAGTACTTATGCCAGAATTTGGAGGTTTAGTTGCCACAGCTGAAACCGCTCTGCTAAATAAACCATTGCCAGAAAAAGTAAAAAAGGTTGAAATCGATGTAAATACAGGTATCAAATGGAATGATAAAATAACACTTCCATATGAACCTTTCATTGGAACTATAGGAACCTCACCCGAAATAGAGGCTATAAGTGCCCTTGTCCCTGATTATTATGGGGGGAATATGGACCTACCAGATATTTGTCTTAATACAGTAATCTATCTTCCAGTCAATTTGCATGGAGCATATCTTTATTTAGGTGATTGCCATGCCACCCAGGGTGATGGTGAATTAAGTGGAGTAGCTATTGAGCATCCAACTACAACAACTATTCAAATTGATCTAATAAAAAACTGGGCTATAAAAACTCCTCGACTGGAAAATAAAGATTTTTACATGACAATTGGTTCAGCTAGGCCTATGGAAGATGCCACCCGTCAGGCATATCGAGAACTGGTCAGGTGGCTGGCAGCTGATTTTGGTTTTGAAGAGTTAGATGCCTACATGTTTTTATCGCAGGCTGGTCGGGTACGCCTAGGAAATATGGTTGATCCTAAGTATACTATTGGAACATCAATTTTAAAATCTTTAGTTGGCATCGCAAACTAATATAAGATTTAGATAGTAAATTGTGCAATGTTTACTAGCTCATGCATCCATGGCCCAAAAAGTCACCATTAAGCTCACTACGTTTGTGAAAATCGCAATCTAACCCAGCAGAGCACAAATCATTTTTATAAAATTCAAAGCATTACTCCCCAATCTATTTTATTATTCCCAAACTTTAATCTTGGAGTATTTGCTGAAGACAACCTATGGTTTAGCCACCCTATTTAACCAATTTCCGCAATTGGCTGATCTGCATCGACGATAGAGCCATTTTCTACTAAAAAATTAATCTTGCCCGAAACGTCAGAAGTAATTGGAAAGTAAGACTTCATAGTCTCAACAAGCCCAATAATCGAACCAGTAACAATAATATCACCATCTTCAAAAAATGGAGGTTCATCAGGTGAATTTTTGCGGTAAAAAATTCCTGGCAGAGGAGCACACATTTTAGTTTTCATAATACTTTTCCATCCATTAAATACATTAGTTCATCTTAAGAAGTGTTTCTTGACTGCACAGTTGTTTAAGATCGGCAGCTTTTTTTTGTGCACCACTAACGGAGATCTTTTGAAAACTGAGTATTTCACCCGGTCTGGCTTGTCCTAGCTTCCAAAAAGAGGCCGTGGGCACAGTGTATGGGTTAATAAAACCACCCATCGAAGGGCCATCATTCACAAGAATAATTGGTGTCTGTCCTGCTAAATTAATAGCTCCCATTGGGTAACCATGGTCTATAATATTAGAAGGAAGAGCGCCGTGTTCTGCTGGCTTATTGATGGCTTTAGGAGTAAAACTCCATTCAGGCCCTTCAAGCCTGAAACCAGTTCGATCTGATTTGGCCGATAATGTCCAATCTGCAGAAAAGAAACGTTCCTGTCCGGCCTTATCAATCCAATCATCGTTCGGCCCAGCACAAACTTCTACCGACCATATTCTTGTTTTGGAGAACTTTGGCCGGGATGCTTCCGGTACGATCATACCTGCGGTGCCTTCTGCAGGTATGACTGGTAAAATTTGTCCCGCCTTAAGTGCGCCCCCATCAATGCCACCTACTCCCGCCTTAGAAAAAGTTGAGCGGGAGCCAAGCACAATTTTATTATCAATGCCACCGGCAATAGCAATATAGGCACGCGCACCACTTATTGCTGCAGTCATTTTCAGCACCTGACCTGCCAAAACTTGGTGGCTTTGCCATAGTTCCAGTGGCTCACCATCAAGCTTAGCACGCATATTAGCACCACAGACAGCTATTACAGTATCGAGTTGAAATTTCAGTGTTGGGCCGAGAAATTGGGCTTCGAGTGCTGCAACACCAGGTTGATTACCAACCAGTACGTTTGCCAGTCGCATCGACCAACTATCCATTGGACCTGAAACTGGAAACCCTTTATTCCAGAAACCATACCGTCCTGGCCAATCCTGAATTGTTGTTTCAAGCCCAGGGTCAACAACTTCAATCATACCGCACCACCTTTCAATTTATGGTTCCATGCATTGTAATCAGAAACAATAAAATTCTGATATTCAACGATATTTGTTTCATAAGTACCGGCCTTGACCTCTGCTTCAACATAATCAAATTCTTCACGGGTTACTGGTATAAATTTGATTCGGTCTCCAGGACGGAACAAACAAAGGTCCCCTTGAAATGCAGGGATTTTCTGAGTTGCATCCCAAATCGGAATTGGCGTTCGCCCAAAAATCTGATACCCTCCTGGGGTGGCAACAGGATAGATGGAAGTAGCTCCACCACCAAGCCCAATTGCGCCCTGAGGGGTATCCGTCCGTGGGGGGTTGTATTTTGGCGCAGTTAAGCGCGCCCTGGGATCAAGCGCCATAAGAAAAGGAAGGCCAGGCCAGAACCCAAGTGATGCTACCCAGTACTCTGATGAAGAATGCAGGCGCACAAGATGGTTCACGTCTTTCAGCCCATTTTCACGTACAATCAGTTCTGGATCGGGGAGCTTATCGGCAATCTTAGTCCTATAGTCTTCAACGCATTCAGCACTCCATGGATCAAGGTACATTACTGGAATACTAAATAAACGACTACGTAATTCCAAGTTATCTGAAGGTCCCAGTAAACCAAATATAGATGTCATTTCTCGTATCAGATCATCATAGCCTATTTCTTCTGGTTCATAATGAACAAGAAGAGAGGCGAAGCATGGGGCACTTTCAACAACGCCTTTTGTATTTGAGCTTTTTAAGGCTCGGGCCATACCCTGAGCTATAAAGTTCAACTCAAGGTTCATCTCATCTCCAAATACAGCCAGAATGTAGCGATCACCTCCAGGTGAATATTTTGGTATTTCGTAAATCATTCTTCCCCCTGTTCGACGTTTACTTGAATTAATTCTCCCAAAATAGTATGGCCATATCTGCAAGATCTGCTGTAAATGCCCCTAGTTTGATTAATAGATTTTACTATTTTATATTTTTAGATTTCAATTATTAGACTGTACCATCTCATCTAAAACTCTCCTGATTTCTTTGGCAAAGTTGCGGGCATTTGGTGGGTCAGAATGGATGCAAATTGTTTGAAACGAAATATCAAGCATTGTCCCGTCCGAAGCAGCTACTTGCGCAGTTTCTAAAGCTCTTTTTATTCGCTCAACAGCTGCTTCAATATCCACTGCACTTTGAACCCTTGGAATTATTAGTCCTCCATCAGAGCTGTATTGAAGGTCAGCAAAAAATTCACCTATAAAAGGAATGCCGACTTTGTTAGCTGCAAGCTCATGAGCTGTTCCCGCCATACCAAACAAAGGCACGTTAAAAATCGCTGCAGCTTGAGCAATAGCTATAGCCAGATTTTCATCTTGAGCGGCCATTCCATAAACTATCCCATGCGGTTTTAAATGTGCCATTGGCAAGCCTTCAGCTCGCAAAAACCCGCTAAGAGCTCCAAGTTGGTATATAAAGCATTCTCTCAGTTCAGCTGCCTTCAGTACCATAGCACGCCTACCAAATCCCTCCTTGTCTGGCAAAGATGGATGTGCACCGATGCCCTTTCCAAGTTCTGCCGCAAGTTTGACAGTACTTGCCATTGTTGAAGGGTCAGATGCATGAAAACCACAGGCAATATTAGCAAAGTCCACAAAAGGCATAATTCCTTCATCATCACCAAAGGACCAATTTCCAAAACTTTCGCCCATATCGCAATTTAAAGTAACCATAGATCCTATCCCTATACACCCACTTTTAATATTGCAAGCAACATCTGTGCCAATTGAGGGTTAGACTAAAGGTGGCATTATATCCCTCCTTAGTCCTCTATTGTTATTTCATATCTTAACTAGCTTGCAAATCAAAATGTGCGTTAGGCCAACCTACAACTTTACACTTAGAAACTTTTATAAAGATCTAATAGGTCACAAAGCGATAATTATATCTTATTATGACAACTCGATTAAGTGATATAAGCAAAATGAATGTTAGGCCTGTGATAATTTGAATGGATGATCTTTTGTATCCAGCCAGGCTTTCACCGAAACAGAGGCAAGAGTGATATCTTCGGCACCGCCCATGCCCGTATCGTTTAGACCACCTTTCACGACTGTCACTTCGACTTCTCCAAAGGGCAACGACTTAGCAATTACATTTTTATCAACTTTATCTGGCTCTTGTACACCAATTTTAACCTCAACATGCATCTCAGAAGGGTGCCCGTAGCTATAAAATAGCGTTAACGAACTATGTCTAATAGCATCTGAAATCGCTCTCAATGATGCTTTTGTATAGTCGTGACCGTGTACATCTGCGCCCATACCAAGTTCAAGGATTAATGGTTTCATTCTGTTTTCTCCACATCAAAAGATACTGTAATTATGGCATTTGCTATTATGGTCATTTGTCCCATCATTTCGGTATCTAAGCCTCCTAAGACGGCTTCAGCATGCACAGTGCCAACGGGTGCCTCTGCCTTAACAACCTCAAGGTCAACACACTCAGGTTTTCCAACACCAACACGTATGTCGACAATCATTGCTTCCAAAGGGAACCCAAAAGCAGCACCCATTGTCAGAAAATTTCGATGTAAAGCGTCATGGACTGCCAATGCAGCAGCTTTAGTGTAGTTCTGACCTTTTAGGTCTGTTCCCATGCCCATCTGGACAGCAAATTGAGTTTTGGCCATTAGATTATCACCTTAGTAAGGGGTAGAAGTTGTTGTAAATACATGATGCTCGGAGAAGAATAACGGTATTTTTGTTAGAAATATTTTTAAACATTTAGCGGTCTTTCTATAATATAAATAGCTATGCTATTTTAGTTTTTATGTAGGGCTCCTTTAAATTTCGCACAACCATTAGACGCTCAAAATCTTCTGCAGCGTGGTAACTTGAACGCGTAAGCGGGCTTGCCGAAACCATAGAAAAACCTTTACCTATTGCAACTTTTTCAAGCCTTTTGAATTCATCAGGATGAACATATCTAGCTACAGGATGGTGGCGAGGCGTAGGCTGTAAGTATTGGCCGATTGTAACAAAATCCACATCTGCGGCGCGTAGATCATCAAGGACTTGAAGTACCTCTTCAAATTCTTCACCCAAACCCACCATAATTCCAGATTTTGTAGCTATATTTGGAGCAAGCTCTTTAGCCCGCTTTAATAACCATAGAGAATGAAAATACCGCGCACCTGGTCGGACTTTTAGATATAACCGAGGGACAGTTTCAATATTATGGTTAAAGACATCTGGAGCTGCCAAAATTACAGTTTCTAGTGCTGAGGGGTCGCTAACACGGAAATCAGGCGTTAGTATTTCAGTTGTAGTTTTAGGTGATTTGCGATGGATTAGTTTCAAGGTTCGCGCAAAGTGTTCTGCGCCACCATCGTCAAGATCGTCTCTATCTACAGAAGTAATAACAACGTGTTTAAGACCCATCTTCTTAACTGTATCAGCGATCCTTGCAGGCTCAAAAACATCCAGACCATCAGGCTTACCTGTAGCAACATTACAAAACGCACAACCTCTTGTGCAAATCTCTCCCATTATCATGAAAGTTGCGTGCGCTTTTGACCAACATTCACCAATATTTGGGCACGCTGCTTCTTCGCAAACAGTAACTAATCGTTGAGCCGATATTTCACCTTTAGTCTGGTTAAATGTTTTACCAGCAGGCGCTTTTACACGTAACCAAGGTGGCTTAGGTAGCGGTGCTTTTACATTTACTTTCGCTTTTTCGGGATGTCGTAACCGCTTTTTATTCAATATCTTAACCCCCTAGTCTCGCGCTTTTACATATTAGAAAAGCATTAATTTAAATTTAATTCAGTAACTGGCATGCCAAAGTTGGGCACGCATCTTTTATAAATGCGAGATAGCTCAAAGGTAATCTCGACCCAAAGCAGAACCAGTGCTACGATTGTTTAATATTTAAGCAGCTAGATACCTTTTTTATAATATCCACACACTAAACAAAGAACTCCCACTTTTGGAAATAGGCCGTAACTTGAACCTGAAGTATCTTTTTATTTTGTTAGCAACATGTTAAGCTGCACAAGTCATGTCTACTCCACAGCACATAGGTGACTTAATTTTACCTTCGCATCTTGGACACTTCGATATCTGCACAACTGTGCCATCATCTAAGGTAAGATCGTCGTTCACAAGTGGTATTTTGCAGTCAGTGCAACTTGCATCAACACCCATGTTACATGCACTGCAGCGATATGTGGTCATAATTTATCTCCTTTTTATTAAAAATCTCTAAAATAATAGTTCTAATAACACAAATTTGTTCTGGTTTTTGATGCGACTAAACCCAAAATGTGCCACTTAGCTACCAAAACTTAGCAGTTTATTACTTTCTGCATGTCATTTTCCTTCATAAATTGTCAAATACATCCAACGCTTTAGCTGCATATACAGCACCAGGACCACCAGACATTTCAATCGCTATAGCAAGAACTTCAACCAATGTGTCACGATCAGCACCATGCTTTTTTGCTTCAGCAATGTGATACAAAATGCAGTCATCGCACCCTCTTGCCGCAGCAATTGAAACCGCAATCAATTCCTTCATAGAAGATGTGACCTTACCTTCTCGAACAGCAGTATCGCTTAAAGATTTAAAGGCTATCATTGATTTCTGATCAGCCTTGAACAAGCCCATCAAGCGTTTATTTACATCATCCAATTTTTGTTTATGCGTACTCATATATGTTTCTCCATAGAAATTAGTGGCGCACTTGATCATACTCAAGCGCGCCACTGAGTATCAAAGCATGTCCTTTAGTAGGTCATTAACTTGAGAGGATTCTTCCATCTGAACCATATGCCCTGCTCCTGAGATGACCGTAACTGTGGCACCCTCAATTCCATTTGCATGTGTTTTTGGAATAACAGCGTCAGCTTCACCCCAGATTACCTGTTGCGGACAATCCAGTGCACCCAAACCAGCTGTGATATTCACATTTTGTTTACCATTGCTAAACAGATTTTCTTTTAGACCATCCAAGAAAGTTTGGACACCGTCCAAGCGTTTGTATTTTAACAAATCATCAACCATCGAGCGACTTACAAGGCTATCATCAGCAAATAGATTCTTGAGCTTTGGCTTTAACTCTTTGCGATTAGCAGCAGAAACAAACCCATCAATATACTCTGAATTTATATTCTCGCCCAATCCAGCCGAACAAATCAAACTAAGTGATGCAACACGATTAGGATTGGAGATTGCTGTTTGCGCAGCAACTAAACCACCCATCGAATGACCAGCCAAATGCGCCTTATCAAGCTTCAGATGATCCATCAATTGAATTACGGCATCAACCATTGTTTCAAGATTAGGGTTTGAAACAGCTTTAACAGATTGTCCGTGACCTGGAAGATCCAGCGCATAAACAGGTGCTTTTTCTGCTATGGCCTCAATGTTAAAGAGCCAATTGTCAAGATCACCACCAAAACCATGGATCAATAGAACTGGTGTCCCTTCGCCACTACGTTCTGTATAGCGAATTTTACCTATATCTAATTCAGCGAATTCATAAGAAGGGCCGGTGTCTTCATCCTCGTCTATCTCTGGCATTTCAAAAGCGTCAACATAAGCGTCAACCTCAGCGTCAGAAACAGTAGATGGCGCAATAACTCCCAAGAGCGCCTGAACTGGATAGACTTCACCAGCTTGACCAACACAACGCCGTAACAGCCCGCCATCAGCGGCCTCTACAGCATTAGCTATTTTATCAGTTTCAACATCCATGATTTCGTCACCAGGCGTGATCTCAGTCCCAACGTCAACATGCCATACTGCAAGTGTACCTACTCTCATTGACAAACCCCACTTAGGCATAAGGATAGGAGTGATTTGGTCGTTCATCTAGTTAAGCCTCCATCGTTTTGCGCACAGCATCTGCAATCCGATCCGCCGTTGGAATATAAAGGTCTTCCAGCGAAGGTGAAAACGGAACAGGTGAATGCGGTGGTGTCACCATTTCAATCGGTGCTTTAAGGGCTTTGAACGCATCACGTGCAACACACGCAGATACGTCTGTTGCGATCGAACATCGCGGACTTGCTTCATCAACACAAACCAAACGGCCAGTTTCCTCAACACTTTCAATCACAGTATCCATATCGATTGGAGACAATGTACGAAGATCAATAACCTCAACATCAATGCCATCTTTTTTCAATATATCAGCTGCTTCCAGTGATTTTTGAACCATCAATCCGTAGGTCACGATAGTTACATCTTTGCCTTCTCTCGCAATATTCGCTTCACCAAATGGAATTGCATAAGGCTCCTCAGGAACATCACATTCCGACGCATAAAGGTTTTTATGCTCTAGAAAGATGACTGGATCATTGTCACGTATCGCTTGGATCATCAAACCCTTAGTATCGTAGGCGTTTGACGGGCAAACCACCTTAAGACCCGGAACGTGCGTCACGATTGGCGTTAACATTTGACTATGCTGTGCTGCAGCGCGGAAACCTGCACCACACATCGCCCGTATAACAACCGGCGTTTCAGCTTTACCACCAAACATATAGCGGAACTTCGCAGCTTGGTTGAAAACCTGATCAAAACATACGCCTAAAAAATCTACGAACATCAGTTCAGCTATTGGGCGCAGGCCACAAGTAGCTGCACCAACAGCTGAGCCAATATAAGCACTTTCTGACAAAGGTGTATCAATCATCTGATTTGGGTATTTTGCTTTCAAGCCTTTTGTAACACCCAATACGCCGCCCCAGGCATCATCTTCACCATCTGCTCCAGCGCCACCAACAATGTCTTCCCCCATCATAATAACAGTAGGGTCACGCCCCATCTCTTGATCAATTGCTTCGTTGACCGCATCTTTCATACTTATTACACGTGCCATTTTATTTTCCTTTCTTTTGTGTCATATTAATAAGTGACATACACATCATTTGTTAGTTCTTCAGCAAATGGTAAAGGAGCAGCTTTTGCTTCTTCAACTGCCTCTTCAATTAGTATCATAACTTTATCATCAATGTCGTTCAGTTCCTCTTCAGACAACACACCAGCTTCAATTACTTTGGCGCGGAAGATTTTTAAACAATCTTTATTTGCACGGTTATCATCGTTCTCATTCGGTGCACGATACGTTTGCGCATCACCTTCAAAGTGACCGAAGAAGCGAACCATTTTACATTCCAACAATGTAGGACCTGAGCCTTCACGTGCCCGCTTGATAATTTCACCAGCGGCTTCGTAGACCGCAAAAAAATCAGTGCCATCCACCGTGATTCCCGGCATGCCAAATCCAGCTGCACGATCAACAAATGAATCTGACGCTACTGCATAATCAACAGATGTTGACTCAGCATAGCCATTATTTTCTACAACAAATAGTACTGGTAAATTCCATATAGCTGCAAGATTCATTGATTCTAAAACAGTCCCTTGATTTGATGCGCCATCACCAAAGAATGTAACGCCAACACCATCATGGCCAAGCTTTTGTGCGGCCAAAGCAGCACCACAAATCAATGGAGCACCAGCACCTAAAATACCGTTTGCACCCATCATTCCTTTAGACAGATCAGCAATATGCATCGAACCGCCCTTACCAGCACACGAACCTGTTGATTTACCATAAATTTCTGCCATCATTTTTTTAACATCTACGCCCTTGGCTATACAGTGGCCATGACCACGGTGCGTTGAAGCAATTCGGTCGTTGTCTTCAAGGTGCATCATAATTCCTACACCTGAAGCTTCCTCACCCGCATACAAATGTACAAAGCCAGGAATGTCGCCACGGGCGAAGTCAACATGAAGTCTTTCCTCAAATTCTCGAATAGTTTTCATTTGGCTATAGGCTTTTAAAAGCTTATCTTTTTCCAGTGGAAATGGATTGCTCATGAGGTCCTCCCTTTTTTACTGAGCTGTGCAAGGCGGTTATTCGCCTTGCTGGTTAATAGCCCGAATTTGGCCGCATAGGCCATGCAATCAGGCACATTAATTGTGCGGAACGCGTCTGTTTGAAGTCTAACAGCAACATCGTCTATTTCACTAAATGTCAACTCTCGCTCACCATCAAGAGCGAATGAACCTACCGAAACACTAGGTTTGTAATGCTGGTCTGGCTTGAGAGTTTCTACTGCTCCGATGCCTACATTTTCGATCAAACCTGGGGCAATTGGCGCAGCCAATATAACTTTAGTTTCTTCTAAAGGTAAAAGTTTTACGCGACGTCCTTCGGGTGTATCGCGATTTAAAGGGTCAAGCAATCCAACAATAGAAGACATTCCAATTCCATCTGGACGACCAAACGTCACAAATAAATCTCGAAAGTTTTCTGTCTTCCAGATCGCTCGCGCACCAATATAACGCTCAGTCACAACAGCCGCATCAACCAGGGCAATCTCGCGCTTATCATTGACCAAGACTTCAATGCGTTTATTGAAACTATATGCGAGATCACTAGGCACCTGGCCCGTCACAGCCAAACCGACGGCCAATCCAGTAATAGTTGGTTCTCGCAATTCTGGAAAAGCATTATTCGTTCCAGTAGACACCCCCGCAATAGGTATGTTGCCACAAGCTGATACCACAACTCTATTAGTACCATCACCACCAAGAACCACAATTGCACCCACACCTTGATCATGCATTTGCCGCGCAGCCTCAATGCTATCTTCAGCAGTGCCTGTCACAGGCATATTGAGATAAGTAACTTTTGGGAATCTTAATTTTCCCATTTTAGTCTCACGATCAATTGTCTTTAAAAGCTGAGCGCGTATGCCTCCCATTTCAGGCATAACCAAAACTTCTTCAACCCCAGTTATAAAAAGCCCCGTCAAAATACGCAGTACAATGTTAGCACGGTCATTTATAGGAAGATTTCCTGCATGAGAAATGATCCTACGAATGTCCCTAGCAGATACAGGGTTTGCTATAATTCCAACTTTTAACACTTGATGATTTTCTTTCATATTAATTCTTATTGTTATTCAAGCAACGAACGTGCCAATTTAGATGTTCACATTAAAATGTTACGCTCGTTATACTTTTATTAGACATCGCGCGACCAATATTTCCACATCTAGAAATAAGTATCTATTGGCTAGCATTAAGACTCACTAGGGTATTTAAAATTTAATTTTTTATTGGCAGATATTGAAAACCACGGCGACGCTTTGTGTCCTTATGAGTTCCGTTTGCGTTCATATACACCCTGCAATCCAAGCAGACCCCTATATTTGGCGACCGTTCGACGAGATATCTTAAAACCTGCAGTTTCTAATTGCTGTGCCAATAAATAATCGGAAAGTGGCTTGATCTTGCTTTCTGTACGTATCAGAAGTGATAGCCGCTGCAAAACCTGTTCCCTAGTTCGATCAATTCCTTCAGCGTTGAGAGGCCGAACGAAACAATCACTAGGTTTCACAATCCCACGATCACTATCAAAAACACTGTTATTTAATGCACGGCTAATGGTACTTTTGTTAAGCCCAATCTCAGTCGCTAACCAGCCCATGGTTAGAGGTTTTCTGTCCAAATCACGACCCGTTATAATAAATTTAGATTGCCTTCTTGCAATCGTTTGACCTATTTTTAAAAGTGTGTTTGCTCTCTTTTGCATAGCAATAACAAAACCAGCTGCGCTCCTATAACAGTCTCGATAATAGGTTATTGCATTTTTATCTGTTTCAGCCGTTTTTATTACAGAAAATAGGGCATCATCCTTCAGCATCTGTGGCAACGCTGCTTCGTTTAGCCGTACGCTGACTTTTCCATCATCATCTAAGCTAAAAACAAGCTCAGCTGAACGCAACTTTTCTGATCCCACTGATATTGGCTGCAAAGGTGCGGGAGACAACAAGCGAATGTCATCGAGCATCTCGACTGCGTCTTCTTCGTCCACTTCACACAAAGTGCAAATATCATTGATTTTTTTATTTGCCACAAGATCGAGGCGATCTAATAACTTTGCGATCACGGGATCATATCTATTCTTAGCTTCAAGTTGAATTCTAAAACTATCCTTAAGAGACCATGCAAACACACCAGCAGGTTCAACTGATCGCTGCAGGATTGAAACAATTTCCATAAGCACCCGATTGGGTACTCCTAAATAAATACACACCTCACTTGCAGGGTCACAAATATATCCACGTTCATCCAAACAATAAACAAGCTCAGCTGCAATTCGGCTCTGGTCAGGACTCAATCGAATAAGAGAGACCTGTTTAAGTAATATTTCGTTATTGGTTTCCTCTTCTTTAACCTTGCTAGGATCAAATCCAGCTTCGCTACCACCACGTAGAATATTCGGGATTATTTTTAGAAATGGATTTCTCTTTTTTTCTTTTTCAGCTTCATCAATGACTTCTTCTGGGCCCATATTAAGCAAATCAAGTGAATTTCGCATTACCTGTGTCATTGCAAGTTTTTGTACTGTTGCGAGTTTTTGATATTGCCTCATATTACATTCTTTCATCTACTAGAGAAATTGACTTTTATTATTGGCATGTTTGTTGCATATAAAATATTAGAAATTCAATTAAATCAACAATAAAACATAAAAGTAAAGTCTATAAATTTGCTTATATCAAGGTCTCGCCATTATCAGTCTCACTAAATAAAATTAGCCTCGCGCAGACAAAGTTAACCAAATCATCACCAACAGAGGAACTTCCCCTAGCCACAAAAGTTAGAGTCAAAGCCACTTTTAAGCGATCGCCCAGTGACTTTTTTATCATATTAACGTATTTTGATTTTCCATTTACTCCATCACCGATTAAGATTTAAATATATTGCTCTAAAGTTGATCCTGTCAGATAGTATTCTGCAATCAATTGGACATAAAAAATTATATTTTGATCCTTCGAAAAAATATCTTGCAAGAAAGCCTTAAAGCTTGGGCAGTTACTTTTGGCGCAATAGTCATTTATTATTGTTTTACTAATGAGAATAGACGGATCGGTATCATATACTAAAATGGGCATCAGACTTACCCACTGTTTTGGACCACCAGAAAAATTGGATCATTATCCAAACTACTTATAAAAGGCCCTAGCAAGGTGAAACCCTCAAAAAAAGACGATAAGTATCCTGCAGCAAAGAAAGTGAGCATAGCATAAACTTGATCAATTCAAGTTTTTATAGCTCTGCCAATTTTTAGACTTACCTTATTGTACGTGCTTTCAGGAGCTATCAAAATTGATATTAATTTTTGACGTAAGAGTTGGCATAGCCGTTGCATGCAAAATCATTGGTTATCTGAATTATATTTAGGAGCTATTAATGTTTACGACACATAAGCTTACTACCATACTATTCATCCTAACAGCCGCGGTCCTAGCGAACGGCGCTGCAGGCCTGCTATACACTTGGAGCCTTTTCATAATACCAATAGAGGGGGCTTTGGGCCTCAACCGAGCCGATCTTGGACTAATCTCATCAGTTGCGCTAGTAAGCTTCACAATGGGTGTTATGATCCTCCCAATAATAGTTTACCGTATAGAAAAGTTATATACCGCAATACTGGCCTTCGCATTGATGGCCGCAGGCCACCTTATATTTGGAATATCTTCCTCTTGGATTTCTCTTATCCTTGGATATGGTCTTGGCTTTGGTGTGGGTTCAGGTTTGGCCTATGGTTTCGCCCTTTCCTTGGCATCTTCTTTGCCAGCAGGAATACGGGCCCTATCAATTGGACTTTCCTTGGGAGCCTTTGCGCTCAGCGGTATCGTGCTTCCTATTGTTTTAGGCAATTGGATATCTACAACCGCTCCAGGTGCAGCTTTCATGCGGATAGGAATCGCTACGCTTTTTGTAGGAGTGCTTTACTCATCAGCACTAGTAGGAGCCGCCGGCGTTGTTCGTATAAGTGACAAAAGAGCACTTCCGCTTTCCAGGCCTATTTCGATAGATAAGCCTTTTCTGATTCTTTCACTTATCCTTTTTTTAATATGCTTTGCTGGCCTAGCTGTGGTTTCGCAAGCGACTGCTATTGCGACAGCTGCCGGAATCACAGCTGCTGGCTATGCAACTACAGCACTGACGGTGGGCTACCTCGCTGGGTCGTTGATTGGCGCGCCCTTTGCCGAGCAGTCTGGTGAGCGAAATACTCTGCTATTACTAAGTATTTTTACGTTTCTGGGCCTACTTGCAATAATTACGCAATCACAAGTATTTCTTTACATTGGGTCGATACTGACCGGTTTGACACTGGGAGGTGTTGGTTCAATCATGCCAGTGCTGCTTGGAATACTGAAGGCATCGAAGAGGTCAAACGCAACTTCCATCGCGTATATCCAATGCTAGCGGACGTGCCCATTGATTATGGATGGTCAGGTCCTATTGATCGAACATATGACGGCTTACCTTTAATTGGTCAGTACCCTTCCTGTAAGGATATTTGCTACGGCATCGGATGGAGTGGTAATGGCGTTGGCCCTAGCCGTCTCGGCGGGAAGATACTAGCGGGATTGGCTCTTGAGCAAGATAATCGCTGGACGCAAAATAGGTTTGTGAATCGCGTTGGTAGAAAATTTCCTCCTGAGCCACTGCGCTTTCTATTTGGATCGCTGGTGCGTCAAGCAATTATCCGTAAGGATTCTGCAGAAATTTCTGACAAACCTGTCGCATCGGCCGATAGAATTCTAGCCAACTTGGCCCCTGCAGGTACGGAAGTTAAGGGAAAAGGAAGAGATTATAATGCTTGATACACAAAAATGTGCTGTTGTGATTGGAGCGTCACGTGGCCTCGGGCTGGGATTAGTGAAAGAGTTTTTGCGTCGTGACTGTCGGGTTACCGCAACCTATAGATCACCGGAAACCGCTCAACCACTACTCGATCTATCCAAGGAAGACGCCGGGCTAGACGTGGAAAAGGTCGATATCAACGCTTCGGATCAGGTTATGGAATTAGCGATAAGACTGAAGAGAACTAAAGTGGATTTTTTATTCGTTAATGCTGGGATCAGCCTCGGCCAAGATGAAAAAGTCCAAAATGTAGACCGCAATGATTTTGTAAGTCTTTTGGTGACGAATGCCTATAGTCCGATGCAGGTGATCGACGCACTGGATCATAAAGTGCGCGAGGATGGAATGATTGCGGTAATGTCTTCGGACCTAGGCAGTATTGAAAACAACTTGACCGGAAACTGGGAAGTCTACCGTGCAAGCAAGGCATCCCTGAACACACTCATGAAAAGCAGAGCTGCTACGAAGGCGGACAGGCGGACCTATTTATGCCTATCTCCAGGGTGGGTACGTACTGATATGGGCGGGGACACGGCCCCTCTGGATGTAGCAACCAGCGCATCAGGTTTGGTTGATACCATGTTAAAGTTAGCAGGCTCAAGAGGTGTTCAATTCTTAAACTATAAAGGCCAGACAGTCGAATGGTAGACTAATATGCTGTTTCAACCAAACACAGTTAGTTGCAGGAATGTTATTCAAATCTGTGCAAAGTTACGCACTAATGTGATTGGAAATATCGTAAAAAGTATTCCAGCCACCTATTTTACTTTAGCGCCAATCAGGCGCGTATTTTTTTGAAAGAGACTACTATGACGCAATTTGTTAACCAAAAAGAAAACATCGTAACAGAAGCCATTGATGGCCTACTGCAATCCTCCGGAGGTACGCTTGCTCGATTGGATGGATATCCCCATATCCGGGTCGTCGTTCGCAATGATTGGGATAAATCTAAAGTAGCACTGTTATCAGGTGGAGGATCAGGCCATGAACCAGCACATGCGGGTTTCGTGTGCAGAGGGATGTTAACCGCTGCTGTTTGTGGCGATATTTTTGCGTCACCTTCGGTTGATGCCGTTCTGGCAGGCATCCTGGCGGTCACTGGTCCTGCTGGGTGTCTTTTAATCGTTAAAAACTATACTGGCGACCGATTAAATTTTGGCCTGGCTGCTGAGCGCGCTCGCACCTTCGGTCTGAGGGTCAATATGGTTATGGTAGATGACGACATTGCACTTCCACACTTGCCTCAGCCGCGCGGCGTTGCGGGTACGCTGTTTGTGCATAAAATCGCAGGCGCAATGGCCGAGAATGGCGATTCACTGGATGTGATTACCGCTGCAGCTGAGCGTATCATCAAGGGCACTAAAAGCATTGGTATGTCGCTCGATACCTGCACCATCCCTGGAGCGCCAAAAGAAAATCGTATTGCTAGAGGCAAGGCTGAATTAGGTCTCGGCATACATAATGAAACCGGTGTGGAGCAAATTGAGTATGTCAATGCCAAACAAGCGATGAAAGCTGTAACAGATAAACTGGCCCCACTGATGGGTGATGAACCCCATGTTGTACTTTTGAATAACCTTGGGGGCGCATCCGTCCTCGAAATGTCAATTCTGACAAATGAACTGCCCACCTCTGCCATTGGGAAAAACATCAAATTTATTGTGGGCCCCGCCACAATGATGACATCACTAGACATGCGTGGGTTTTCAGTATCTGTTCTGCCAGTCACTCCAACAGAAACGGCTTTGTTAACGGCCGCAACACCAACAGCTGCATGGCCCGGGTGCCATGAGGTTTTCCCTGTCATGATTGTTGATCTGCCAGACGGATTGACACCAATTAAACCCGTCGCATCGGAACATAAAGCAACTGCTGATATTTTACTAGGATGCTGTGAGGAGTTGATTTCAGCAGAGTTTGATTTGAATGCACTTGATGCCAAATCAGGAGATGGTGATACAGGCTCAACTCTTGGAGGTGCCGCAAAAGCGCTAATTGGGGCTGTTGACCGCTTACCGCTTGCAGATCATGCACAACTCTTTCGCGCCATTGGTCAAGAACTTAGCCAAACAATGGGTGGATCATCTGGCGTTTTGCTTGCTATTTTTTTTACGGCTGCTGGAGATGCGGCCTCGAACGGGCTTCCAACGATTGCCGCATTGAAATCTGGATTAGAGCGAATGCAGCAAGTGGGTGGTGCAGAAATTGGAGATCGGACTATGGTTGATGCACTTCACCCAGCGCTGGAAGTCCTTCACCTTGGATTTTCTGAAGCATCGGATGCTGCACGCAAAGGGGCAAATCATACCGCCACGATCATCAAAGCCAAAGTTGGACGCGCTTCTTATATAAATGCAGAACAACTTGAAGGTAATATTGACCCAGGTGCAGAAGCAGTAGCAAGATTATTTAAACATTTATGCAGACAACACTTAAGTATAGAACCACTAGTATAATTGCATTACTAACGATGCTCTGCTCATTAATAACAGCATAAGGTTAATGAGGCAAATTGGCGGCATTGGTTAGCGAAAGGACTAAAAGTGAAAGATTTTTATATAAAACCTGAACATCTAATTGGAGACGAAGCCTCACTCAGATCTCTATTCCACACACAACACCCCTTGGCCGTTCAAAAGTGCCAACCATCATTGGATAAGCACGCCAAAAATTTTATTTCACGCTCACCCTTTGTCTGCATTGGAACACAGAACTTTGATGGTAAAGCAGATGTAAGTCCACGTGGTGACCCTGTAGGGTTTGTAAAAATCCTTGATCAAAACACGCTAGTAATACCAGACCGACCAGGAAACAATCGCCTCGATAGTCTTGCCAATATCTTGGCCAATCCAAGCGTGGGACTGCTGTTTATAGTTCCTGGATTTGACGACACTCTACGCGTCAACGGTGTTGCCAGATTAACAAATGACCCTAATATTCTACAGAAAATGATAGTCAAGGAAAGAGTGCCAAGCCTGGCAATCATCGTGTCCATTTCAGAAGTTTTTATGCATTGCTCCAAAGCGTTTCGTAGGTCTCGTTTGTGGGATTTAGACCAATTTCAAGATCGCAAAGAAATGCCATCGCTTGCGAATATAATTCTCGATCAGACAACCGGTGCTCCTGAAGACAAAGATGAAATGAAACAGATAGAGGACGATCTTGAAGATGAATACAAAAAAACACTTTACTAATTAATGTTGTGACCAATCGTATCGAGATATCATAGGTTAAAATGGGATTAATTCTGAAAGCTGGTTTAAGGAACGTCAGGGCTTAGGTTTGAGGTCTTAAAGTGTTTGGGTTATAGACTGTCGTTGAGGTGTGGTTTGCATAAGGCCACATCAGCCATTCTCCACTCCTGAAATAAGACACTGATGACTTAATTCTTTTTGATTTGACAGAAAGGCCTTTGCAGCCAAGCCAATCAGAGCTGTGCAGATCATTAATTAAAAATACAAAGTTGGGCTTCTTAGTAACTTAATACTCATTAAGTTTGTAGCTCCACAGACCTTAAGCAAGTTTAGGTCATGACGTCGCTGACGCAAGTAGCTTTTATGCAAAATAGATGGCAAAGGTGGATATTAACTATTTTATAGCCTGGTCTGACTTCTGTATTCTGGCCTGTGCTAAAACTACTCTCGAGGTGTCTGAGTTCTTTGACCAAGTTATGGAATACTACACATTTGTGCTTAACTGCGCCTTGAACCCCATGAGGGGGCAACTAATGTAAGTGGCATGAGTGTTGCTTATTTCAAAGTAAGAAAGATATTCTATCACTAAACCCAAGCATATAATTTTTAGGTGAGCCAGAACCTTTAGAAAAAACGCTAAATATGTGAAATACATGAATTGTGGTGTACTTATTCATGTAACAGATCTTCCAGAGTCTGTAGATGCGGGCGAAGCAAACTCTATTGTGGCAAATAGTTTTTGAATTGGGAGGCAAATCGAGCCGAACGGAAGTCTAAAGAAAGTGCATAATTCACTAAATGGCAAAAACAACAGAGTTTTAGGCAGCACTTTAGATAAGAAAATTCTATAAACCTTATGACTAATTTGGAGGCATAAATGGGGAAAAAAATTATAATTGCAGGCGTATCTGGTGTTATCGGCAGAGCAGTTCTGGAAAAATTCGAGATGGATCCAGAATTCCAAGTAATTGGACTATCGCGGCGTAGCCTAGATTTCGATATGACGGCTACCCATATATCCGTAGATTTAGCTGACCGAGACGATTGTCGCAGGAAATTGAAACAGCAATCTGACGTAACCCATATCGCCTTCGCGGCATATGTAGAAAAGATGGGCCTGCACGAGCAAGTTGGCCCGAATCTAACTATGTTGAAGAACCTTATTGAAATTTTGGAAGAGACCAGCCCACTGCTTGAGCATGTCACGTTATTCCAAGGAGGCAAAGCTTATGGTTGTCATCTTGGAGCCTTCAAAACCCCAGCCAAGGAAACTGATCCACGCCACATGCCACCAAACTTCTACTATAATCAGGAAGATTTTTTACGCAGCCAATCCCTTGGAAAGCCGTGGTCTTGGACAGCACTTCGACCTGAGGCGGTGTGTGGTTTTGCAGTCGGCAACCCTATGAACCTATTGATGGTAATTGCAGTATATGCTGCGATTTCAAAGCATCTTGGTCAGCCGATGCGATTTCCTGGAACGCATACTGCTTATAATGTACTTTATCAGGTTAGTGACGCTGATGTATTGGCCTCTGCTACCCATTGGGCCGGCAACTGCGAATCCGCCAAGGAAGAGATATACAACATCACCAATGGAGATTGCTTCCGGTGGAGCACATTATGGCCAATTTTTGCTGACTATTTTGATATGGAATACGCACCACCTATTCCTATTTGTTTAAAAGATATGATGGCAGATAAGGCTGAGGTTTGGTCTGAAATCACACTACAAAATGGACTCAATGAGTACAGTTTTAATGAAGTTGCTTCATGGCAATTTGGCGATTTTATATTCAACTGCGAATTTGACAACATTACTAGTACGATCAAAGCTCGCACTTCGGGATTCCACGATTGCATAGACAGCGAAAGGATGTTTCGGCAAAAGTTTGATCGCCTAAAGCAATTGAAAGTAATACCATGAGGTTAGCAATTTAATTCCCGAATTATATGTTATCACTTGTTAGAGACTTCAACAGCTTTTACATTGAGCCATTTTGCGGCGTTCTTTGAAGGCAGCAAGTCAGGTGTTTTTGCCTTAATTGTGCTTGTAAGTGTCTTGAAGCCTAGCTAGTTTTGAGTCTATAATTTATTATGATTTTTAGAATGGTTTTCCTGTAATGGAGAGATTTTCAGCACCACTATTTATTGGGTCACAGATCTATCGTGGATCAAGCTATGGCACCAATCATCCCCTGTCTATACCAAGAGTTTCAACTGTAATGGATTTATGTGAAGTGCTTGGTTGGTTGCCACAGGCCCAGTATCACAACAGTCCTCGCGCTAAGCTCGCCGCATTAGAACAGTTTCACACACCAAGTTACCTTGCCGCGCTTCATGCGGCGGAACAAACGATGCAAGTCTCAGATTTGGTGCGCACAAGGCATCACATAGGGACCATTTCAAACCCAGTATTTTCTGAGATGTTTCGACGCCCAGCAACTGCTGCAGGCGGCAGTCTTTTAGCGACAGATTTGTTGAAAGAGGGTGGAATTGTATATAATCCAGGGGGTGGAACACATCACGGCATGCCAGATCGCGCCAATGGGTTTTGCTACTTGAATGATCCTGTCTTAGCAATACAAGCTTTGCAACGACAGGGCCTTGAACGGATTGCCTATGTGGATATTGATGCCCACCACTGTGATGGAGTTGAGGCGGCTTTTAGAGGCGTTTCAGGAATATTGCTTGTGTCCACACATGAGGAACAACGCTGGCCGTTTACCGGTGCCATAGAAGATCATTCGGGGGGAGTTGCGATAAATATTCCCTTACCAAAAGACACTAATGACAGCGAGTTTAGCGCAGTCCTTGAGGCCCTTATTTTACCGGCTGTAGTGAAACATCGACCACAAGCCATTATATTACAATGCGGCGCTGACGCTGTTTTGGAAGACCCCTTGTCACGTCTAGCTCTGTCAAACAATGCACATTGGCAGGCAGTGTTAGCGTTAAAATCTATGACGCCGCGCTTTTTGGTTCTTGGAGGCGGAGGATATAACCCCTGGAGTGTTGGGCGTTTATGGACAGGCGTATGGGCAATTTTAAATGACTTTACTATTCCAGATATTTTACCTGAAGCAGCACAGGATGTGTTGGAAAACCTAAAATGGAAGTGGCGGGCATCACCAAAAAGTAATTTGCTTACCACGCTACGAGATTTACCACGCAACGGTAATGTCCGACAAATAATTCAGGACCGAATCCGAATATTAAAGCCCCGTCTTTTAACCGAAGTTTAGCTATTATCGAAAATATCCAGTTTAAGTTATTTATTAACCCTAGAATTATCCAAGACCATGCCTTTAGAAAATGTTAATTTTCCTTCTGTGGCATAAGGCTGACTGCCAAAGACTAACAGAATTGCTTGGACGATGGAGCACATGAAGTGTTTTAATCTAAAACTAGATCCTCAATTTCAAAAGGCTTCCATATAGTTATCCAACAACGACACATAATCTCTTTCAATTGGCTAAGTCTTGGGTCAATTTTACTATGGGTTTGGCCAGCTATAGTTAGGCTGATGAAATTTAATATGCCTTTGCTTCATATCATTTCAGCATTGTAGAGTGGGTTTTTAGCTTGTTCCCCAGCAAATATAGATGTTCTTTATCTTCTTAAAATAATGCCGCATAATTGGTTACTTTACTACTAGATAATATCTGGATAAACGGCTCTTTCAGTCTGCAAAGACATAATTTTGCAACCGTCTTAGATAAGTTTAACTTTAACAATGTTTAGTCCAAAAATGTGTTCCTCCCATATGCTAATAAAATATATTTCTGTTTTTATTAAATCTTCTGGTATTATTGCAGGTCCTCTATCTTAATCTTTGAAACACCAGGCAGAATTCACGAGTTTCCAGTGCGCCTCAATCTTTTGCATCGGCATGAAGCGAATTATGCCATTTGCTTCATACCAGTTGGCATGAGTGTTGCTTGAGAAATGTTATTTGTATTATAAAATCAATAATCAACTAGGAATCTACTAATGAAACAAAATTTTGGTTTATCAAAATGAAAAATGTTTATGTTATTGGTACCTGTGATACTAAAAATGAAGAATTAGTTTTTTTACGGTCAGTAATCCAAAAAAACGGACACAATGCAAAGATAGTCGATGTTGGTACATCTGCTAGACCATCGTCAGCAGATATATCAAATGAAGTTGTAGCAAGTTATCATCCACTTGGCAGAAAAGCAGTTCTAGATTTGTCTGACCGAGCAGAAGCAATTAAGAATATGTCCATTGCTTTGTGCAAATTTATCAACTCAAATAATGATGTCTCCGGTGTCATTGGTATAGGAGGAAGTGGTGGTACTGCCTTAATCGCGCCAATGATGCAGATGCTTCCACTAACGGTACCAAAACTACTAGTTTCAACTGTGGCATCAGGTAATGTTGCCCCTTATGTGGGAGCTACTGATATTTCCATGATGTACTCGGTTGTAGATTTTCTGGGCCTCAATCCAATTTTGAAATCAATACTAACAAATGCTGGAAATTCCATATCAGGCATGGTCAATGGTTACGTAAAGCCTCAACCTGATCCAAAAAGCAAAACATCAATCGGCTTAACAATGTTTGGCGTAACCACTGTTTGTGTCGAGTCAATCACAGATGCACTACGTAAAGACTTCGAATGTTTAGTTTTTCATGCAACTGGTACAGGAGGTCAATCGATGGAAAAGCTCGCTGAATCTCAGCTTTTAGATGCTGTAATTGATATTACAACAACCGAAGTTTGTGATTATTTTATGGGCGGTGTGTTTCCATGCTTAGAATCCCGGTTTGACATTTTTGCAGCCAATGGAATGCCATATATTGGATCGGTTGGTGCTTTAGATATGGTAAATTTTGGACCAAAGGAAACCATTCCTCAAAAATACAAAAATAGAAATTTATTTGTTCACAATGCGCAAGTAACTTTGATGAGAACCACCACTGATGAAAATAAAAAAATGGGTGCTTGGATAGCAGAAAAACTGAATAAAATGCACGGGAAAGTTAGTTTCTTTTTACCAATGGGTGGTGTCTCAGTTATTGATTCTCCTGGTAAGCCATTCTATAATCCTGATGCAAATAAAGCATTATTTGATGCGATTGAGCAGAATTTAATCCAAACTAAGAGTCGAAAATTAATTAAGATAAATAGCAATATTAATGACCCTGTTTTTTCAAATAAAGTTGTCGAAGAATTTCGTTCAATTTTGAATGTGTGATGGAGAATTTTGTGCGGAAATATTTTATTGAAAAATTACAGAAAAAAATTTTATCAGGGCAACCAATTATTGGAGGCGGTGCTGGAACTGGTCTATCTGCTAAGTGTGAGGAAGAAGGCGGTATAGACCTTATTGTTATATATAATTCAGGCAAATATCGCATGGCGGGTCGTGGATCACTGGCAGGCCTACTAGCATATGGTAATGCAAATGACATAGTCATAGAAATGGCTTCAGAGGTTTTGCCAATTGTAAAAAAAACACCCATACTGGCTGGTATCAATGCAACAGATCCGTTCATCGTTCTTAAACCATTTTTACAAAAGATTAAGGGACTGGGATTTGCAGGAGTACAAAATTTTCCAACCGTTGGGCTTATCGATGGTGTTTTCAGGGAAAATTTGGAACGTACAGGTATGAGCTACTCCTTGGAAGTTGACCTTATAAGAACAGCTAGCGAACTCGATCTACTAACAACGCCGTATGTATTCTCAGCTGAAGACGCAGTAAATATGACAGAAGCTGGTGCAGATATCATAGTACCACATATGGGGCTGACAACGGGCGGCGCGATCGGTGCCGAGACAAGCCTAACCCTTGAAGATTGCGTGGAATGTATTGATAATTGGACAGAAGCGGCCCAACGGATTAATCCAGACATAATAGTACTATGTCATGGTGGACCGATATCCAATCCAATAGACGCTGAATATGTGTTGCAAAATACCAAATCTTGCCACGGATTCTATGGTGCAAGTTCTATTGAGAGATTGCCTACTGAAATAGCAATAACTGATCAGACAAAAATGTTTGTTGAAATTGAAATGAACCCTTTAAATAAAAATGAAATTCAAAAATGAGGGTTAATTTCAATTATATTATCAATCGCTTCATTTAAGCGAACAAAGGGGAAGATCATGAAAAACATCAAAGGGCCAGCTCTGTTCTTGGCACAATTCGCCAGTGACGAAGCGCCGTTCAACTCTTGGGACAGTATCACTAAATGGGCGGCTGATTGTGGCTATAAGGGTGTGCAGGTGCCCAGCTGGGATGCGCGCCTGATTGATTTAGCCAAGGCTGCGACCAGTAAATCCTACTGTGACGAGTTCAAAGGCAAAGCGCTCGAAAACGGCATTGAGGTGACAGAACTTTCAACCCACCTGCAAGGTCAGCTGGTTGCCGTGCACCCTGCCTATGACACCGCCTTTGACGGGTTCGCCGACCCTTCGGTGCAAGGCAATCCAAAGGCGCGTCAGGAATGGGCGGTGGACCAAATGATGAAGGCTATCTCGGCCTCCAACAACATGGGTATCAAGAACCATGTGACATTCTCCGGCGCATTAGCTTGGCCTTACGTTTACCCTTGGCCGCAACGCCCTGCTGGGTTGATCGATACTGCGTTTGATGAATTGGCGCGCCGCTGGCGTCCTATCCTCGATCATGCAGAGGATAACGATGTCAATATCTGCTACGAAATCCACCCCGGTGAAGACCTGTATGACGGTGTGACGTTTGAGATGTTCTTGGAGCGCGTAGACAATCACGCGCGCTGTAATATGCTCTATGACCCCAGCCACTATGTGCTGCAATGCCTTGATTATCTTGATAATATCGACATCTACAAAGACCGCATCAAGATGTTCCATGTCAAGGATGCGGAGTTCAACCCGACAGGACGCCAAGGTGTCTATTCCGGCTATCAGCCATGGTTGGACCGCGCAGGCCGTTTCCGCTCCTTGGGTGATGGACAGGTCGATTTTAGGGCTGTGTTTTCCAAAATGGCCGCCAATGATTTTGATGGTTGGGCCGTGGTCGAATGGGAATGCTGCCTGAAGCATCCCGAAGATGGTGCACGTGAAGGCGCGCAGTTTGTGTCTGAACACATCATCCGCGTGACCGAACGAGCCTTTGACGATTTTGCTAATGGCGGCACAAACGAGGCAGCTAACTGTAAATTGTTGGGGATCGACTAATGGCGCGTATCAAACTTGGCATGGTGGGTGGCGGCAACGATGCCTTTATTGGCGGCGTCCACCGCATCGCGGCGCGCATTGATGACCGGTTTGAACTGGTTGCAGGCGCCCTGTCTTCCACCCCTGAAAAATCCGCTGCAAGTGCTAAGGGCCTCGGCATTCTACGATCTTATGGCAGCTTTATCGAGATGGCACAGGCCGAGGCGTCGCATGACCAAGGGATCGAGGCCGTGTCTATTGTGACGCCCAACCACGTTCACGCGGCTGCAGCCAAAGCCTTTCTGGCGCGGGGCATCCACGTCATTTGTGACAAGCCACTGACCTCTACCATGCAGGACGCCGCTGATCTAGAAAAAGCAGTGGCCGACAGCAAGGCACTTTTCGTGTTGACGCACAACTACACAGGCTACCCGATGATCCGGCAGGCCCGCGATATGGTGGCGTCGGGCGAACTCGGGACGATCCGTATCGTGCAGGCGGAATATCCCCAGGATTGGCTGACCTCGCCAATGGAGAACGAAGGCCTAAAGCAAGCCGAATGGCGCACAGATCCGATACGTTCAGGAGCCGGTGGGTCTATCGGTGATATAGGCACACATGCTCATAACCTTGCGTGTTTCGTGAGTGGTTTGCAAGTTGAAAGCCTTGCCGCCGATCTGCATGCCTTTGGCGCAGGTCGCACGCTAGATGATAACGCACATATAATGCTTCGCTTTACGAGTGGTGCACGTGGTATGTTGTGGTCCAGCCAAGTTGCACCAGGCAATGAAAATGCGCTGAAACTGCGTATCTACGGCGATATGGGTGGGCTAGAGTGGTGTCAGGAAGATCCCAATTATTTGTGGTTCACACACCACGGCGAATCTAAGCGTTTGCTGACTCGCAATGGGTCGGGTGCGTCTGCAGCCTCTCAAACGGTCAGCCGCATTCCCGGTGGTCATCCCGAAGGCTACCTTGAAGGGTTCGCCACCATCTATAATGAGGCCGCAAATGCGATCCGTGCTGTGCAAGTTGGTGCCGACCGTGCATCAGTTATGGGCGTCTTGCCCGGTATCACGGCTGGAATGGATGGGATGAAATTTATCAACGCCTGTGTGACTTCATCAAGCAACGATGCCACATGGACAAACCTATGATGTCTGGCCCCATTGTGGTGGCACTCCAAAACGTCAACAACAGCTTTGGCCCTGTCGAAGAGTGTTCGTATACCAAAAATGGTGTCGTCAGACATATAAGATAAGGTATTGGTTGTACAATATTTGCGGATAATAAAACTAAAGGTGACCAATGGGACATCAAGTCTGCCTAATGATACCAATCTTTGCGAAAAATTCAAATTATAACACCAATTGACACACGGAATTTATGGTTTCAGTGAAAGGCTTATTGGTTACTAAATTTGCTTTAATCCCGGGTGGGCTTCGCGAAAGTCTTGAAAAGGTTGATCACATCGACATTATACACTGTAACGCCGGAACCTATATTGGCGGAGATTGAGATGAAGCTGATCCAGGAACCCAATTATAAAGTTCCTCTAACAAAGCCCCAGTACAATTAATCCACGCCCCTAACACTAAAGGGCTGAGACGCACGCCCCTAGATAAGGGAACCCTGATCCTTGCTTAACTTTAATATTCGTTTTATAACAATCTATGGGCCATGAAATAAAACATAAAGCTCCAAAGGTTGCGGCTTTGGCTGTTACACTCAGCGAAGACCAGGTTCTGCTAGTGAGGCGGAAAAATGAGCCAGATGCTGGTCTCTGGGGCTTCCCTGGCGGACATGTGGACCTTGGTGAAACAGCCCTTTTTGCTGCAGCTCGTGAATTGAGGGAAGAAACCAGCGTTATTGGCCGTCCCTTGCAATATCTCACCAATCTCGACGTCATTGTCAGAGACGAATATGGCTCTATAAGATTCCATTTTCTCTTGGCTGTGGTGCTGTGTGAATATATTAGTGGTGTACCAAAGGCAGCTGATGACGTTAGCAAGGCCACCTGGGTCGCAGTCGATGACGTTCTTTTAGGAAAGCTTCGATGTAGTGAGCATGTTGATGACGTCATCAGGCTGGCCAAAGGATGTCAGCTTTAAAATAGTGATAGTGCTTTATAAGTTGCAGCCATCGAAGCAAAATGCGTATCTCTAACATGAGGGGGGAGTTGCCGAGCACTTAAAATAGAACACATAGCAGAAGCCACATCATAAGAATGATCCGTATGCCAAGTACCTCCAATCACTTCAGTTTATTCAGCAGATGTTCGAACTTCAGCAATCATTGAGTGACTAGAAACGAGCGTAAAAAAACGATTAACATCTACAGGTCCAAAAAATTCAGCTAATTTAAGGTGACCTTCTGGACTTAAATTTTGATCTGGCATAACTATAATACCATACTCAAATAAAGCAGATCGCATTTCTTCCAAATCTGAATTCGAAGCATTTGAAAGGGAAACGCCTTCAAGACGTACACCGCAATGCCCTAATCTTATCACCTAAAAAGATACGCCCTAATATTGTCCCCCAAACTGGTGTTAAATAGAAAAGCAATATGGCACGAACAACATCTGTATACACGATTGAAGTAGAATATAACAATAACGCACCA
>Ga0233444_10000652_pt1 | contig 43523 bp, 45 predicted proteins | sample SI_124_October20_6_FD_182792 | JGI IMG/M metagenome (GOLD analysis project Ga0233444, IMG submission 182792) | Seawater microbial communities from Saanich Inlet, British Columbia, Canada - SI_124_October2016_10_MG | ecosystem: Environmental > Aquatic > Marine > Inlet | place: Canada: British... | reverse complement strand
GCCCGCCGTTGGACATCAGGCAGAAAACCTGGCTTTGACAGTTCGTCCAACACCACGTCTGCCGCCGCCATCGCCAGCGGATTACCGCCAAAGGTCGATCCATGCGTTCCCGGTGTCATGGCATTACCCACTTTTTCGCTGGCGATCACCGCACCAACCGGAAAGCCACCGGCAAGCCCTTTGGCAAGCGCGATAATATCTGGCTTGATACCTGATTCCTGAAACGAAAACATATGGCCTGTCCGGCCAATACCCGCCTGCACTTCATCGGCAATAATCAGCGCACCAAATTCATTGGCCGCCGCCCGGGCTTCGGCCATATAGTCGCTAGGTACTTGCTTGGCACCACCTTCGCCTTGCACAGCCTCGATCATGATTGCCGCCACATGTGGCCCCATCGCCGCGCGCAGGCTGTTCATATTACCAAAGCTGACATGTTCAAATCCGGCTGGCATCGGCCCAAAGCCAGTTCTAAAAGCAGGCCGGTCAGTTGCTGCCAGCATGCCCAATGTCCGGCCATGAAACGCACCTGATGCACATAGAATGGTCATCCGTTCAGGCATGCCCGCTTCATGCGCGGCGCGGCGGGCGATCTTCACCGATGCTTCGGTCGCCTCGGCACCCGAATTACAAAAGAACACCTGATCCAGCCCTGATAGCGATGCAAGCTTTTTCGCCACACGTTCCTGACCTGGAATCCGGTACAGATTCGATGTATGCCATAATGTGGCCGCTTGCGCCTGCAAGGCCGCCACCAGCCTGGGATGCGCATGGCCAAGCGTATTGACCGCGATACCACTAGCACAATCGAGATAGCGGATTCCGTCATCGCTTTCCAGCCAGCAGCCATCACCGCGCACAAACGCAATTTCGGTGCGTCCATAGGTTTTCATAACGGCACTATTATCGGCGTAATTTGTCATCGTTCGTTCATCATATTCGTCAAAAATTATCTATCCAGAATGCGCTTTCGACCATCTTTGGCAGGCGCGCCATAAAGGCTTGGAAACATACCCCAAAAAGCAAACCACCCCCGAAACACTATCGAAGGTGGATAAACAAACATTCCTGTGGCGGCCAGCACCCTAAATCATGCAATCAATCTGGATTTTTTGCCTCGCAATGTCAAGAAACTAAGCGTTTGTATCCACCCTCAGTCCTGGATGAAATGTTTTGCTAGGCGCAAACCCTGTGATTGATAGTTTGATCCACTGCCACCACTGCCATAAAGCGTTTCCGGAATTGCGCTCATTGGTTCATAGACAAGGCGGCAGACAGTCTGTCCTTCTTCGATCAGAAACGGCACATCATGCGAACGCACTTCCAGAACGGCCCGCGTTGGCGTTGCACCAATTTCGGCCACCCCAAAGCCCGGATCAAAAAAACCAGCATAATGTGCGCGAAATTCCCCTACACGCGTATCATAAGCGCGCATTTCGGCAGCATGGTCTTTGGGCACTGTTACAAATTCACGGCTTGCCAGAATATAGAATTCATCCGGATTCAGCACCAACCCGCCAGCTGTAAGATCCGCTGGTGTTAATTGTTCCCAGAATTCGTTAACCGTAACGCTGGCTGGGGCATCAATATCGATCAGACCTGCATGTTTACGCGCGCGCCAGCCAATCATGCCGCTGTGAATATCTGGTGCCAGATTGACTGATAAAGCAATGCCGTCACGAATATCTGGCGCATTGGTGCCATGTACAAGCCCGACCTTGCTTTGCAAATCCTGCATCATATCATCTGATATATGCGGCTGGCCGCGTCGCAGACGTAATTGCGAAAGCCGCGATCCGGCTCGTACCAGAACCGAAAAAGTCCGTGGCGAAATTTCGGCATAAAGTGGACCATGATAGCCTGCTTTTACCGCTTCGAATTCCAGCGCATTATCTGTAATCAGGCGGGTAAATATATCCAGACGTCCTGTCGAGCTTTTTGGATTCGCCATCGCCGATAGATCATCTCGCAACGCCAATGATTCCTGTAATTTGACAATATAGACACACCCACGTTCCAGCACCGCCCCCGCACTCAGGTCAATCTTGTGCATGGCAAATTTTTCTAGTTTTTGCGCGACTGTGCTTTCGGCACCTGGCAGAAAAGACGCTTGGACACGCCAGGCCTCGCCGCCAAGACGCAGATCAAGGCTGGCAGGTTGTAGCTGGCCATCAGAAAAATCATTGTCACCGGGCAAAATAACGCCTGCATCCGCCGCCGCGCGAAGCGCCTGTACAGGCAGAATGCCGTCATTCTGATGTCTTGTTTCGGCCATGTGATCTTTATCCTTATCTGGTTCGGCGTTTGGGCTGGGTATCCATCGGTGCCTTTATAGCATTATCAGTACTATGTGCGACTAGCTTTTCAAACGATAGCCTGATTTCAACGCGCGATAACATATGATACCAAGCACTAGATTAAGGCTAACAAGACATAAAACACCTGTGATAAGTGGTCGGTCAGCCACCCCAATCATACCAAAGCGAAACCCGTCAATCGCATAAAATACCGGATTCAGCGCCGCGATTGTATCAAAGGGGGCTGGCAAACGGTTGATCGAATAAAATGTGCCTGACAGAAAGGCCAGCGGCTGAATAACAAAATTGGTGATCGCCGCCATTTCATCAAACTTATTGGCCCAAATCCCTGCCAATATGCCAGCAAAGGCCATCACCAAAGCCCCCAGAAACATAAATAATAACGCTGTGAAAGGCGCGTTTGGCAGGCTGCCACCTCCCAATATAAGCAAAGCGACCGCCGTGACCACGCCCACCATCATACCGCGTGTAACCCCTGCCAATGCCATTGCCGCCAGCACTTCACCAGCCCCAAGCGGCGGCATCAGCACGTCAACAATCGTGCCTTGTACCTTACCAACAACAAGTGATGATGATGTGTTTGCAAAAGCATTCTGCAACAGATTCATCATCACCAGACCTGGCGTTAGAAAGGTCACAAAATCAACCCCATCAGCCAGATTTACACGGTCACCTACCGCCACCACAAACACCATCAGAAACAAAACCGACGTCATCACTGGCGCAATCAGCGTTTGCATCAAAATCTTAATAAAGCGGCGAACTTCACGCATATATAAGGTGTACAAACCGATGGTGTTGAGCTTGCCGATTTTTACCGGCCGCATGATATAGCTATCTGCCATCTTGTCCGATGATGTGGGGGCCGTATAATCTGGCTTATGCTTATTTTTGGCTGTTTGGTTCATGGCGTCAAAATAAGCCCCGCGGTACAAAAGCGCAATGGCTAGAAAGCGAGGTATGCCACTTCATATCCGATTTGGCATCGAAATGCGTTTCGGCATAGGCTAATATCGATTTTTAATAACAACCAGCAGATAGCGATATAACCAGCATGGATCAAAGCAGGATTAAAAAACGGCTTATGAATAAAGCTGTGCATTATCTTGGCCGCTATGCAACATCGCAACACCGGCTTGGTCAGGTGCTGGCACGTTTCGCAACGCGTAAACTTGCCGACGCTGATGCGGCCGACGTGGAAGCCGCGATTGCAGAAACCATCATCCAATGTGCCGAATTTGGTTATGTGCAGGATGATGTTTATGCCCGTACCCAAGCACGAAGCCAGCGTAATCAGGGACGTTCAGCGCGCGTCATCCGGCAACGTTTACGCCAGCATGCAATCGATAATGACGACATAAGCGCCGCCATTGATGAAGCTGATGAACATGTCGAAGATGGTGAATTGCTGGCGGCTTTCCGCTTTGCGCGGCGACGGCGACTGGGGGTTTTTGCAACAGCATCCTCTTCAACCGACCCACAGGTTTTACGCAACCGACATCTTGGATCGCTGGCACGCGCAGGCTTTGCAATGGCCATTTGCCAAAAGGTTCTGGCTGTAGCGCATCGCGAGGATGCTGAAATACTGATTGATGCACTGACCAGCGGTGAACCGCATCCTGGTCTATAAGCTCATAGAATTGGCACAAATCTATGCATCACAGTCTTGCCATTGCGCCTTTCAGTAAATAGGCTGAAAAAAACAGGCAGTAGCCGACAATGGAGAGTTTAATGGAAGCAGATTCAGTTTTCGCACCAAGTCAGGAATTAGCGGCACAGGCACATGCAAACGACGCACAGTATAAAGCACTTTATGACGCCTCGATTGCCGATCCAGATGCGTTCTGGGATGCACATGGTAAACGCATCGACTGGATGAAGCCCTATAGCCAGGTCAGCGATGTATCCTATGATGCCAATGATCTGCACATAAACTGGTATGCTGATGGCACGCTGAACGCCTCGGTCAACTGCCTTGATCGGCATCTACATAGCCGCGGCGATCAAACCGCAATTATATGGGAAGGTGACGACCCGAATGACCAAAAACATATCTCTTATCGCGAACTGCATGAAGAGGTATGTAAATTTGCCAATGTGCTCAAAGCCAATGGTGCAAAGAAAGGTGATCGCATAACCATCTATATGCCGATGATTCCCGAAGCCACCGTTGCGATGCTGGCTTGTGTGCGCATTGGTGCGGTGCATTCGGTTGTGTTTGGCGGGTTTTCACCTGACGCGCTGGCTGGCCGTATTCAAGATTGCGATTCAAATATGGTTATCACTGCCGATGAAGGTGTTCGTGGTGGCAAACCTATCCCGCTAAAAGGCAATACTGATGCGGCTCTGACAAAATGTCCCGACTGCACCACCTGTATTGTGGTCAAACGAACTGGCGGTGCCATCGACTGGGTTGAAGGCCGTGATGTCTGGTATCACGAAGCAATGCAAGTAGCAGATGCTGATTGCCCGCCCGAAGAAATGAATGCCGAAGATCCGATGTTTATTCTCTATACCTCAGGTTCAACAGGCAAACCCAAGGGGGTCTTGCATACCACTGGCGGTTATATGGTTTATGCCTCTATGACACATCATTATGTATTCGATTATCATGATGATGAAATCTATTGGTGTACTGCCGATGTTGGCTGGGTTACCGGACATAGCTATATCGTGTATGGGCCGCTGGCAAATGGTGCCATATCACTGATGTTTGAGGGCATTCCTACCTATCCTGACAGTTCGCGCTTCTGGCAGGTCGTCGAAAAGCACAAGGTCAATATTTTCTATACCGCGCCAACGGCTATCCGCGCCTTGATGCGTGATGGGGATGCACCCGTTAAAAAATGTGATCGCTCGTCTTTGCGGCTACTAGGTACTGTGGGTGAGCCAATCAATCCCGAAGCATGGCTATGGTATCATGAAGTGGTTGGTGATAAACGATGCCCGATTGTCGATACATGGTGGCAGACAGAAACTGGCGGCATCATGATTACCCCTCTGCCAGGTGCCACAGCAACCAAACCGGGGTCGGCAACACGGCCTTTCTTTGGCGTCAAACCGGTGCTGGTTGATGGCGAAAACAACCCGCTAGACGGTGCTATCGAAGGCAATTTATGTATCGATCATTCATGGCCTGGCCAGATGCGGACAGTTTATGGGGATCATCAGCGTTTCATTGAGACCTATTTCACCACTTTCCCTGGTCGCTATTTTACAGGTGATGGCGCCCGCCGCGACGAAGATGGCTATTACTGGATCACCGGACGCGTTGATGATGTTCTGAACGTATCGGGGCATCGCATGGGCACCGCTGAGATCGAGTCGGCATTGGTTGCACACCCACATGTCGCCGAAGCCGCCGTTGTTGGCTATCCGCACGATATTAAAGGACAGGGCATCTATGCCTATGTCACTTTGGTTGCCGGCGTTGACGCCAACGACGCACTTCTTGCCGAATTACGCCAATGGACACGCAAGGAAATTGGGCCGATCGCAACGCCTGATCTTTTGCAATGGGCACCGCAATTACCCAAAACGCGCTCAGGCAAGATTATGCGGCGGATTTTGCGGAAAATTGCGGCGAATGAATTTGATCAGCTTGGTGATACATCAACACTGACCGATCCGGCTGTTGTTGATGATCTGATCGAAAACCGCCAGAACCGCTAAAGCATCATCCACCACGCCGAGCGATGGTGATAGATGATCGCGGATTATATAGGCATCATCCACCACGCCGAGCGATGGTGATAGCTAATTAATCCCAAGCTCGATGGCGCGTAAAGCCGCATGGGTGCGGTTACGCGCGCCAAGCTTTGATCGCAAACTTTTAAGATGGTATTTGATCGTCACCTCACTTAGCCCAATCCGATCAGCTATTTGCCTATTTGACTGCCCAGACAACAAGCCATCAAGAACTTCCCGTTCACGGCTGCTCAAAAATTCGTCTTTTGCGTCTGGTTTGGCAAGCTGAGCATTGTCAGCGCTTGTCACCGGAATATAAATCTCGCCACTTGCCATCAGGCGCAAGGCGCTAAGCAAGGCATCCGATGACATCGAATAGGGCAGAAATCCGGCAGCCCCAACACGCAAGGCATCGCGCATCTGTTTTGGATTCAGCGTATGATCCATAAGCGCGACGGGCACATCTGGCTTCACCGCTTTGCGCATCTGTGAAAGACCCTGTACGCCATTCATATCTGGCATATTAAGATCAAGCGCCACCACATCTATATCTTTAGCATCGCCAGCCAACTCAATAGATTGCGCAAGTGTACTGGCTGTCATAACCTGAATTTTTGAAAGATCGTCAAGCAGGTGATTCTGAACAAAGTCACGACAAACACCGTTCGCATAGCCAAACAGAATTCTCAAGGTGCATCTCCCTCCGTTAAAACATCCCCAAGCATCAATTTTGACCTTGGCGCACATCACAATTTTTAAGCTAAATAATACTCTGGATAGAAGTACATGATACTCAGATGTTATCTTTTTAGAAGCGATCTACACATTATTTTGTCATGTAATTTTCAACCATGAAATAAATATAAATTTACTTATATAGCAAACTAAGCTTCAGAAAACATGGCGAAAATAGATAATTACCGCATCGTCTGTAAAATTATCCGGACTGTAATGTGACACTGACGATGTACGGATAAAATGCAGATCGACTAATGATGTTTTATCCTTTGAAAGATGCAGGCCAATATTTGCCGACAGCTCGCGGCGGCTGATCTGATGCGGTAAACGTAAATAGACCAGCGGCTCGGTGAAAACTCTTTTTGTTTGACGCAGGCTTGCGCCGGCAAACGCCCATGCTGACAGATCCGCCGAAATGCCAAATTTCAAATCCCGGCCTAACGATGACAGTGCACCGCCTGTTCTGGGTGTTCTAGCCCATGTTGCGCTTGCTTCGGCTTTCAGATCCTTCGTAATTTTGGTGATAAACGCCATACCAGTCTCAAATCGTTTACTATGGCGCATATTTTGAAGGATGCGCGTTTGCGATATCCCGGCCTTTATACTTGTCTTCTCGCTGATAAAGTGACGCAAGGTCACGCCCGCACGCAAGGCTTCATGAGCCAGCGTTGCTGAATCGGGACCTTGCTGGGCTGATATTGATTGGGCTGAAAAATGGGCTTCAAATTGTCTTTTGTCACCAACAGAACGCTCCATATCCAGCTGAATTTGCGCGCCCTGTAATCCGAAATATGGTTTGCTATTCAGCTTGCGAAAAATATTCGTCCGTATCGAGGGCGTCCACATACCATGGGTGCGAATTTTGCTTATTGTCCCCACATGAAGCCAGATTGACGTGCCGCCACGGTCAGTTTGCTTCAGTGCGACCTTGCCATCATGTGCACATAAAGACCCAAGCGCATGACAATAGCGATCAAGTAATGATCCTTTGTCGATCGCTACGATATCATCGCCCGGGCGATCAAGCAAAGACGCCGAACGTTGCCCTTTCGTTGATATGAAGGCAGCATTTTCAACAAATGGCGCACAAACCTTGCGCATACGGCCGATGATGAAACGCTGGCGTCTAGTGATCGAATCCTGTGCCTGTGGATCTGTCAAATCATGCGCATGTTTCAAATGCGGAATGGCGCGCGCGCATTGTTTGGCATTGATATAAAGTTTGGCCAGAATAATCCGCAATAAAACTGCATCAGGCACCAGTTCTGTACTTTGCCTTGCCAAAGACAGAGCTAATTCATCCGCGCCTTGATCAGATGCCCGCCTAATCATCGTGGCGTATAGGTCTAGAAGATTTATCGTATCTGACGTCATAGGATGCGCTTTAGCAACCTTATGACGTGGCGCGATCTTATCTTTCAACAATGGCTGGGAATCGGTAATCGCATAGGCGGCGCATGGTATTAAGGTCATTATGCCAAGAGCATAGCTAGTAAAAATAAAATTGCGTGCCCATGAAACGAATCCATAAGTGCATATATTTGCGCGAATAGAGGTCATCATTTTTAGATCTATCTTCAATCAGGAAGATAGAACAGAATGGCGTAAAATTAGTCAACTATTTAATTTTATTACATTTTTTGAGTGTTGGATCACTCTAAAATCGACTTCATTTTCTCGACAACAAAACGATGTGGCTCATTATAAACAATCGTACCTTTGAATTCTCCATTCGCACGGTACAGGTAAACCGCCGAGCTATGGTCATAGAGAATATCACCCGCACTGGTCTCAACCCGCTGCGCATAGGCACCAAAATTGCCAAGGGCATCGGTTACAGCCGCTTTATTTCCTGTCAGGCCCGTCACCGTCATATCAAACAGGCTGAGATAGGCTTCTAATTGGGCAGGCGTATCGCGCTCCGGATCAACCGTCATGAACAGAATCTGCAAATCATCAACAGCAAAACCAGCCTCTTTCACCTCGTCAAGCGCGCTCCCAAGTACGGTTAACGTCATGGGACAGACATCTGGACAATAGCTATAGCCAAAGAACAGAGCTATCGGCCGTCCTTTGAAATCAGCGTTGGTAACAATGCGTGCGTTCTGGTCACGTAGTGTAAAAGATGATTCTTCAAAGGCCGGAAATCCAAGCCCGCTCATTTCTGCCTGTCGGTTGGCAAGCATGAAAATACCGCCAGCAAGTCCAGCAAACAGTAATATACCAACAATATAAAGAAATGACCTTTTGCTATTCATGCGGCCATTGTCATCATTGCGTTGGGTTTCGTTCGGGTTATTTTCGTGCTTGTCTGGCAATTGCAAATCCTTACGATCTTTCCTATCTGTCATATAGACAACCAATCAACTTTGTATCTATGGGTGCGCTGCGATTATTCAACCCTTGGCTTGCCATTATTAAACAAGCGAACAATAACCTGACGGGACATATTTATAGCGTGATTATTGATATCACGTCGGGATTGAAATCCTCTGCCGCTTGGGTTTACAGTGCGGACATTAACGAATAAAGCGAGATATCAGCATGTATGCGGTCATAGTTCTCATCGACCAGATAATAAATATCTATATTTGGACACTTCTGGCCTATATCATGTCCAGCTGGCTAGTTGCGTTCAAGATTATTAATCCTTGGCAACCTGCCGTACGCATGATCATCAATGTTCTGGCACGTTTGCATGAACCTATTTTGCGTCAAGTGCGACGTTTCCTGCCTGATCTAGGGGGCATTGACCTCAGTCCGATTGTTCTGTTTCTGGCTGCACAATTCATCCGAAACCTGCTTATCAACAGCCTTGCCTAGAGACATAATCACCTGCGTCACTTAGACCTAGGATCACTATCTATTTAAATGCGCCTGCATACCAATATATAACACGTAATCTTAAGATTTATTTTACAGGGGAGTTATGACTAGCCATGGAAACAAAGATCATTGACGGAAAAGCTTTTTCGGAAAAACTAGTTGAAGCCGTTGCGGTAGAAGCCAGCAAAATCAAGGCTGCGATTGGCCGTCCCCCGGCGCTTGCTGTTGTGCTTGTTGGCGAAAATTCGGCCAGCAAAGTCTATGTCCGCAATAAAATCGAACGCACCGAAGCGGCAGGCATGCGTTCAATCGAACATAAGCTTGACGTCAATACCGATCAAGCCACCTTGCTAGCGCTTATCGAAGAGATGAATAATGACGATGCTGTCGATGGTATCCTTGTCCAGCTGCCACTTCCTGATCAGATAGATGAAGATGCGGTAATCAATGCCGTGGCACCAGAAAAAGACGTTGACGGTTTCCACGTGGTCAATGCTGGTTTGCTAGCAACGGGTCAGGACTCGCTTGTGCCCTGCACACCTTATGGCTGTCTATTATTGTTGCGCGATCAGCTTGGTAGCTTATCAGGCCTGAATGCCGTTGTTGTTGGTCGGTCAAATATTGTTGGCAAGCCAATGGCGCAATTACTGCTAAAAGAAAGCTGCACTGTGACTATCGCGCATTCACGCACCAAGGATCTCAAAGAGGTCTGCGCACGTGCCGACATTCTGGTTGCGGCGGTAGGTCGTGCGGAAATGATTGATGGTGATTATGTCAAACAGGGCGCGACAGTTATTGATGTGGGCATCAACCGCGTCGCAGCACCTGAGCGCGGCGAAGGGAAATTCCGCCTGACTGGTGACGTTGACTATGATTCGGCGGCAGCCAAAGCAGGGGCGATCACACCTGTACCTGGCGGTGTCGGCCCGATGACCATTGCCTGTCTTTTGCGGAATACGGCTGTTGCGGCGGCGCGCCGTTTCAATGTTGAAATTGCCGACATATAGGCAATCGTGACCCACTTTATGATCTCTTTATGGAGCCAGGAATAGCATGTCGATTGATCAGATTATCTTGACCGTAGCATTACTGATTGTCGCGGCTATTCTTGGGTGGGGCGTGCTGACAATGGCGCGCGGTGGTGACTATAATGTTAAAAATTCTAACCGCATCATGCGTTACCGGATTATTTTTCAAGCCATCGCGTTGATCGTTATTCTCGGTCTCATGTGGTATCGTAAAACAAACGGCTGATATCACACATATCCAAAGATTCTATGGGGGTCACATGGTTAAATTAAATAAAATCTACACGCGCACGGGCGATGGCGGCGATACAAGCCTGGTCAATGGTATGCGCGTGTCGAAACATGCGCGTCGGCCTTCAGCATTTGGTGAAGTCGATGAAGCCAACTCGGTTATTGGGCTGGCGCGCCTGCATTGCGACACATCCGATGATGCCACTACAAAAGAGGCCGACGAGATGCTGAGTCGGATTCAAAATGACCTGTTTGATCTAGGTGCCGATATCGCCACACCCGAAACTGACCAGCCAGCTTTGCGTATCACCGAAACGCAGGTGCAACGGCTTGAAGACGAAATTGATATGATGAATGCGGATCTACAACCGCTTAATTCTTTCATTCTACCTGGCGGTAGTCCCGCATCAGCATGGTTGCATCTGGCGCGGACTGTTGTGCGCCGCGCTGAACGCCATATGACCGAGCTATCCGCCGAAGAAGTTGTCAATGTGCCAGCCATGCAATATATAAATCGCCTGTCGGATCATCTATTTGTTCTGGCGCGTCGGTTGAATGAAAATGGCAAGACTGACGTTTTATGGCGTCCCGGGCAAAATTCTGGGCAGAATTAGACAGGTTTTTTATTCTAGCCAGTCTAATTTTTAGCATCTAAATTTAGCTTGGTTTGTTTCGAACTGGAGAAATAGATATGAAAATAGTGGTGCCGGTAAAACGGGTTATTGACTACAATGTCAAAGTGCGCGTCAAAGCTGACCAGTCTGGCGTTGAGCTGGCAAATGTCAAAATGGCGATGAACCCGTTTGACGAAATTGCTGTTGAACAGGCGTTGCGTCTGCGCGAAGCGGGCACAGCCGAAGAAGTTGTTGCCGTTTCAATTGGCCCAAGCCAGAATCAGGAAACCATTCGTACGGCTTTGGCCATGGGTGCTGATCGCGGCATCCATATCGAAGCCTCGCATGACATCGAACCATTGGCTGTTGCCAAGCTTTTGAAAGCTGTTGTCGAAAAAGAATCACCTGAGTTGGTTCTTGTCGGCAAACAGGCGATTGACGATGATTGTAACCAGACAGGCCAGATGCTTGCCGCCTTGCTTGGCTGGGCACAAGGCACCTTTGTGTCCGGTATTGAGCTTAGCGGCGACAAAGCCAAGATCATCCGCGAAGTCGATGGCGGTCTTGAGCATCTTGAAATTGCGATGCCAGCTATTGTGACTGTTGATTTGCGCCTGAATGAGCCGCGCTATGCATCACTACCCAATATTATGAAGGCCAAGAAAAAGCCCCTCGACAGCATCAGCGTCGAAGAGCTTGGCGTTGATGTCAGCCCGCGTCTGAGCATTGTCAAAGTCGAAGAGCCTGAAGCCCGCTCAGCTGGCATCAAAGTGTCGGATGTTGGCGAGCTTGTCGATAAATTGAAAAATGAAGCAAAGGTTATATAATCATGGCTATTCTTATTCTATGCGAACATGAAGACGGTCAGATAGCTGGCGCAACCTTGAACACTGTTGCGGCTGCCCAGCAGATTGGTGGCGATATTCATATGCTGGTTGCTGGCGATGCCAGTGGCGATGCCGCAAATGCGGCGGCGGCTATTATGGGCGTTGATAAAGTTCTGGTATCTGCCGACGCTATGTACGCACATGGGCTTGCTGAAAATCTGGCACCGCTAATCGTCAAGCTTGCAGGTGATTTTTCGCATTTGATGTCACCCGCAACAACAACGGGCAAAAATGTCATGCCACGTGTTGCCGCGATGCTTGATGTGATGCAGATTTCCGACATTATCAAGGTTGAAAATGATACCACGTTCCAGCGTCCTATCTATGCTGGCAATGCCTTGGCAACAATTTCATCAAGTGAAGCCATAAAGGTCATCACTGTACGTAGCACTGCTTTTGAAGCTGTCGCCGCCACTGGCGGCAGTGCCGCTATTGAAACCATTGACGCCGATGCTGATGCTGGCCTGTCCAGTTATGTCAAATCTGAACTATCAAGCTCCGAACGTCCGGAACTGACATCGGCACCGATTGTCATTTCTGGTGGTCGCGGTATGCAGGATGGATCGAATTTTGCCATGCTGGAAAAAGTTGCTGATAAACTAGGTGCCGCCGTTGGTGCATCACGTGCGGCTGTCGATGCGGGCTTCGTGCCAAATGACTATCAAGTTGGTCAGACCGGCAAGGTCGTGGCACCCGATCTTTATGTTGCTGTTGGTATTTCCGGGGCAATCCAGCATCTAGCAGGCATGAAAGACAGCAAGGTCATTGTCGCCATAAACAAGGATGATGAAGCACCAATTTTTCAGGTTGCCGATTTTGGTCTGGTGGCTGATCTATTCGACGCTGTGCCTGAGCTTGAAAAAGAGCTTGGCTAGCCAACTAATGTGCGAATGTGGGTCAGCATATCTGGCTGATCCCATTCGAACGGGCCTTTAAATAACCAGCTTTTTGTCTGATCCGAAGACAACAGAAAGCTGGTTGGCACGCCGCTTACACCCATTTCACGTGGCAGATTTGCTTTGCGATCAAATCCAAAACGCATACCTGCCTTAGCGTCTGTTTCGACAATCCCACGGTCATTCAAAAATGGCAGTGCCTTGGCTGGACCGCCGCGATCAATCGACACCAGCAATATCACAAGATTAATATCGGCAAGGCTTTTGGCCGCCTGATCCAAAGCAGGTAATTCGGCAATACAGGGCGCGCACCATGTTGCCCAGAAATTCACCAATATCGGCATGCCTTTAAAATCATCAATCTGGAACGCGTTGCCATCTACGTCCAAAATTTCGGTTTGCATAGACGGTGGGGTTTGCGCATCGGGCATCAGCGTGGCACTGGCCGAAACTGGCAAAAAAGTCACCAGCGTAGTGGCACCCAACATGCCAGTCAGTGTGCCAGTCAGTGTGCTAGTCAGGGCGCTATTAAACTGGCGGCGAGACAGTCCAGTTTTATGGGCGTATGTTTTTGGCTGATAATTCGGCAAAAGCCGCGTATAAAGCATGGTGATACAGCTATCTGGTTAGTGACATGAGCAAAAAAGATACAACAGCGGTCAGTGATGCGGCAAAGTCTAGCATCTGGGGGGGGCGCTTCTCAAGAGGGCCTTCGCAATTGATGCAGGACATTAATGCGTCGATTGCCTATGACAAGCAATTATATCGTCAAGATATTGATGGTTCCAAGGCGCATGCAACAATGCTGGCCACCTGTGGTATCATCAGCGATGCTGATTGTGCGGCGATTCATGACGGGCTAACCAAAATTAGCACCGAAATCGAAACTGGTGAATTTGTCTTTTCCGCCGCGCTGGAAGATATCCATATGAATGTCGAATCCCGACTTGCCGATCTGATTGGCGAGCCTGCGCGGCGGCTTCATACGGCACGCTCACGCAATGATCAGGTCGCAACAGATTTTAAATTATGGGTCCGTGCCAGCATTGATGCGCTTGATGACGCGCTAGCGGCTTTACAGGAAGCACTTCTTGACAAGGCTGACGAACATTGTGACACGATCATGCCTGGCTTTACACATCTACAGACTGCCCAGCCAGTAACCTTTGGCTTTCACCTGATGGCCTATGTCGAAATGCTTGGTCGTGATCGAGGTCGCTTGATTGATGCTCGCGTGCGGCTCAATGAATCGCCATTGGGTGCAGCGGCACTGGCCGGCACGTCATTTCCAATTGATCGGCACCAGACAGCCGAACTGCTTGGCTTTGACCGGCCGGCGGCAAACGCCATGGACGCGGTATCGGATCGTGATTTTGCTTTGGAATTATTGGCTGCCGCTTCGATCTGTGCGGTGCATCTGTCGCGGCTGGCCGAAGAAATGGTGATCTGGTCATCTGATCGTTTTGCTTTTATCAGCCTGTCCGATGCCTTTACCACTGGCTCGTCAATCATGCCGCAAAAGCGCAACCCCGATGCTGCCGAGCTGGTGCGTGCCAAGCCTGGGCGCATTATCGGGTCGCTAAACGGTTTGTTGATCGTCCTCAAAGGACTACCGCTTGCCTATGGTAAGGATATGCAGGAAGACAAAGAAGGCGTATTCGACGCGGTTGATTCGCTGGCGATTGCCATTGCTGCTACAAGCGGCATGGTTCGTGATATGACTGCCAATAAAGATGCGATGCGCGCCGCGCTAACAACGGGCTTTCCCACCGCAACCGATCTGGCCGATTATATGGTTCGCGAACTTGGGCTTCCTTTTCGTGAAGCGCACCATGCAAGCGGTTCTATTGTCGCGCTGGCGGCGAAAAAAGGATGTGATCTTGATGCGCTCAGCCTTGCCGAAATGCAAACCGTCGAACCACGGATCAAAGCTGATATCATGGGCATTCTGACCGTTGAAAGTGCCGTGGCCGCCCGTACCAGCTTTGGCGGCACAGCGCCTACCGAGCTAAAAGCCCGCATAGCAGACGCTCGGTCGCGGTTTAATATTAAGGGATAAAGGAACTCGTAAATGTTGAAAAAAAGCGTGATTACCTGTCTTATAACCTTGCTTGCTATTGCTGGTCTGACGGCCTGTGGCAAGCGCGGTGATCCCTATCGTCCATCCGATGCACCGGCAAAAACCGAAACCGTGACCGAATAGTCAAACATCTTTTTCAAACCATAAGCGGGCAAAGCTCAGAGATCAGATATGTGTGCATTTAATCGGCTGGATAATGGCGAATTGGGTGTTGATGGGCTGCCGCTATCGCAGATAGCTGCCGCCCATGACAGCCCGCTTTATGTCTATTCAGGTGCCGGAATCCGTGACGCCTATCGTGATTTTGCCGCCGCTGTTGCGCCGGTAAATGGCAAAGTGCATTTTGCCATGAAAGCCAATTCGGCGCTTGGCGTTCTGGCATTACTTGCACATGAAGGGGCTGGTGCTGATATCGTTTCAGGCGGTGAACTTAGCCGCGCGCTGGCCGCAGGCATATCGGCATCGGACATCGTCTTTTCGGGGGTTGGCAAAAGCAAGGCTGAAATTGAACAGGCACTGGCCGCGGGTATTGGCCAGATCAATGCCGAATCGCCTGCCGAAGTCACCGCAATCAGCGCCGTTGCCGCGTCTATGGGCGTGGAAGCGCCTGTTGCTTTGCGCGTCAATGTTGATGTTGACGCCAAAACCCACGCCAAAATCTCTACGGGGCAACGCGATACCAAATTTGGCATTTCAACCGACCAGAACGAAGCTGCCGATCTATATCGTGTGATGACCGATGATCCGCATATTACCCCAGCGGGACTGGCTGTTCATATTGGTTCTCAACTGCGCGATATGGCACCTTTTGAAACCGCTTACACAGCTTTGCTTGATCTGGGTACAACATTGCGCGCCGACGGGTTCGATGTGCCAGTGCTTGATCTTGGCGGCGGCGTCGGTGTTGATTACGATCATGCCAGCCCAACTGATTTTACTGCCTATGGGGAACTGGTAACACGCATTTTTAACAAGACAGATTTCAAGCTTGGCTTTGAACCTGGACGGTCGATCGTTGCCAATAATGGTATTTTGCTAACCAAAGTGATCTTCATCAAGGACGGTGACAATAAGCGGTTTATCATTGTTGATGCAGCGATGAACGACCTGCTTCGGCCCACTCTGTATGAAGCACATCACACGATCGTACCGATAATGGCGACCGGACAAGATATAGGACTGGCTGATATTGTTGGGCCCGTTTGCGAGACAGGCGATTATTTTGGCCGTGATCGCATGATGCCCGAACTTACAAGCGATGATGTGCTGGCGGTTTTATCGGCGGGTGCCTATGGCGCGGTCATGGCCTCGGCTTATAATACACGCCCCCCCGCTGGCGAAGTGTTGGTGCTTGATGGCAAAGTGCATGAATTACGTGCCAAACGCACGGTTGAGAGCTATCTTGCCGAAGAATCAATCCCTACCTTTTGACACTTGTCCAAAGCTAGCCTAATGGGACGAATAATCGCCTCATAGCCAAGCCATTTTTTGTAATTGCCTACCACCAGTGTTATAAATGCCTATATGATTTGTGATGCAATCATATGCGTTAAAGCTAGAGGTAACGGTTATATGTCGGATAAAAAGACATCAATGACGCTGCATGGCAGGTTTCGCAACCGTGAAACCGCGCTGACAATTTCCTGTATTCTTGTGGCGTTTTTGCTGGCGTCATTTCAACATTTCGTCCTGACCTTGCCACGTGGCGAAACCGATTTCACCAAGCTTAATCATACCGATGGTATCGTTGTGACAACTGGGGGCCAGCAGCGTCTTGTCGAAGGGCTTAATCTGCTGGTCAGCGGCACCACCGATAAACTATTGATTTCCGGTGTTGGCAAAGGTGTCAATAAAGCCGTTCTGGTACAGGAACTTAATCTCAACGATCAACAGGTTAGCGCTTTATTCTGCTGTGTAGAGCTTGAATATGGCGCGCTGGATACACGCGGCAATGCACTGGCTGCCCGCGAATGGATTCATCACAATGGCCTGAATTCAATCCGTCTGGTCACGGCAAATTATCACATGCCGCGTGCCGAAATCGTCTTTAGCCGGGCGATACCCGATGTTGATATTCATCAATGGGCCGTCAGCCCAGACGCGCTTGATGTTGAACGCTGGTGGCAGGATCCGGTGATTATCCGTCTGCTAACCCGTGAATATGCCAAATATCTTGCCGAGATTATCCGTCTCTAGCTTTGGCCAGCATCAATGATTGAGCGTCTGATTTCGCGTGTCCGTGTGAACAGGTCTTCAAGCTTGTCGCCTTCCTGCCAGCGAATCGCGCGTTGCAGAAACGATAAATCCTCGGAAAACCGCTGTAACATCTCTAGCACGGCTTCGTCATTATTCAGAAATACATCACGCCACATCACTGGATCCGAAGCCGCAATGCGGGTGAAATCGCGAAAGCCCGAGGCTGAAAAGCGAATCACATCATTTTTAAGCTGCCCTTCAAGATCAACCGCCGTGCCAACAATCGTATAGGCGATCAAATGCGGCAGATGCGAGGTCAAGGCCAGTACCTTATCATGATAATCAGGCTCCATTCGCTCGCTAAGCGATCCCAATGCCTCAACAAAACTGGCAAAATGGTCAACCACGTCCAATGGCACATCAAGTGGCAGAATGATCCAATAGCGTTCGTCAAATAATGTCGCATGGCCAGCCGACGGGCCCGAGCGTTCCGTACCCGCAATCGGATGCGATGGTAGCCAATGAATATGCGGGGCAACATTAGGCGCCACGTCACGCATCACCGAACGTTTGGTTGATCCCGTATCGGTAAGAACAGCACCAGCTTTCATCTTTGGAATAATCTGTTCGCTAAGCGCGCCAAGCGCGCCTACTGGCACCGCCATAATCACCAGATCGGCGTCGCTCACGGCGTCACCTGCATCAGCAACAAAGCTATCTACAAGGTTAAGTGATGCTATCTCATCGGCAATATTGTCACCCGAATCACAGCCCGTCACATGCCCAGCAACCCCCGCACGACGGGTCGCAAGCGCGATTGAGGCGCCAATCAGGCCAAGCCCAATAATCGTCACTTTTTCATATAGAATCGTCATCAGCCCATCTTCAAAAACATATTTACGTTATCGCGCATAAATGCCCAGAATGCGGGCGTCGTCGCCGTGATCCACAATGCCATCGGGATAATATCCTGTCTTGCTATGCATCCTATGACCTGTATCGGGGTTTAGCACGCCTATCAGGCTGATGTCATCACCTGACGCATCAGGCAAAGCTGGTCCAATGATATAGGCAGGCGGTACAGCGCTCATATCAAACAGCGGTGTACGGGCAATAACAAAGGCCGATTTATCTTCATATAGCCAGGCCGCTAGTTCAGGCGAATCATCCGCTGGCACCAGCGCATAGGGTGTTTCGCCCTCTCCAGATTGCGTATCCGATTGGGTGCCCGATTTTGTAACAAATTGCGCGGCTATATCGGCAATTGTATCCGCATAGCTTGCCTGTAACGCACTTCCCATATGCCATGTTGCTGTTGGTGCCACATCCCTATGCACAATAAAATGCAGGCCTGTATCCTGTCGGTTAAGGCTAGCCGCCAGAATTTGCCGCCAAATACCAAGCAAAATAGTCCCTGACATATCTGGCTGCTGGCTGGCAAGCCGCCGCATCAACGCCGCTTCACGTCCCGGGCGAAAGGCAACCTTACCTGCTTTGGCGGCGGTCACCTTATCAGATAACGCCATCCGCGCCGCGATAAGTTCAAGGATACGGTTATCCACTACATCGATTTCATTGCGAAGGTCGTCAAGATTATCAGTCATAAACATCATTCCCAATGGCCAGCCTGAACTGTCCATACATGTGTTACAAATGGGAACTGATCCCCAAATGTATAAAATATCAGCTGTCACTTTATGGCTAGGGTGACAGAACCTGCAAGACAGATGATTTTCTAGAGGCGACTTTACGTGTATTTCCGGCAGGTGCATAGAGCATTTTCGTGGCCTCAATAAGCAATATGGCACCTAATGCTGGCCAGCACCGCTGGCCAAATCGCTCATATGAACTGGCAAACCGCAAAAGTGGGCCACGCTGAACAGGTGGAATGAAAACCACACGATGCACATGATTGACCTCAAAACCATGTTGCGTCAAAGCTGTTTCCAGCTGGCGGCGGGAAAACGGACGGCCATGTCCTAGCGGGGTCGTTTCACGATGCGTCCAGATTCCACGCCGGTTCGGTACCATCACCAGAAGCTTGCCAGCACCATCAAGAATACGCCAGCATTCATCAAGCAACCGCGTCGGGTTATCATCAAATTCCAGACTATGTGTCAGCATCAGCCGATCAAGCTGAACATCAGGCAAAGGCAGATCATAGCCATTAGCAAGAAGCGTCCGTACCTGACCTGTCTGTGGCCAGATGACCGCCCCATGTCGTGCAGGCATCAATGCCAACGCCCTAGCTTTCGCAGCATCATCAATCATGTTCAAAAAAGGCGGCCCATAGCCAAAAACAGCATTATACGCATCGGCACGATGATCCCAGAATGGCCGTACATAGGAATCAAGCAAACGTGTAACGGTGACACCAAGCGGTGTTTCATAAAATGACTGTATCTGGACAGTATCGCGATACATTATCGGTCCCGATTCACATCTGTCTATTCGGTTTCATCTCTATGCTTCAGGTCAACCATACATGCCGCAGTTCATAGCTCGACAGCATGGATAGCAACGCCATATTAAGACATAGACATAGACATAGAATAACCGAAAATCTACAAGCAGGGCTAGACCGGATCAGTCAAAGCTGGATAACTGATACGCGATAGTCTCACAATCTTCATAGGCATCTGGCTTCGCCGTGCGCACCCGTAATCCCGTTACATCGGGTAGCATCGCCAGTTGGTCGAATAACGCCCGCGCCAAGGTTTCCTGCAAATCGAAATGCCCTCTGCCCACAATATCCATCACCGTATTGCGGATAAGATCATAATTCAGCGTTTCATTGACATCATCGGCCTGCGGTGCGGTATCGGCGTCCAGAACCAGTTCAACATCGATAATCACCCGTTGCGGCGCCAGTCGTTCGGCATCATAAATGCCGATTCGCACCATTACCTCCAGCCCTTGCAGAAGAAACCGACGATCCGTAATCGCTAATGTATTAACTGTGCGCATGGTCATCACCTATCTATTTGGCTGTCATAATCCGGCCATTATAATTTATCAACAATCCAGTCTGGGCTGATATCGGTTCTCTCAATGGCCTGCGCGACGCCGCCATCGCGGAACAATCCATAGCTGGTCAGCAAAATCGATTGTATGCCTGCCGCGCTGGCACCAAGAATATCTGTATGCAGACTATCACCAACCATGCCGATTCTGTCGCGCGGAATGTCACGCCCAGCAACCTCACGCAACGCATCAAAGGCCAGATTATAAGCTGGCTGATGTGGCTTGCCATACCAATATACTGGCACATCACATGTCTGCAATAAACGCGCTGCCCAATAGCCTGGTTCGGGTGCATAAAAGGTCGATTGCGGCGATGTCACATCTGGATTGGCGATATGCACTGGTCGGGGACGTTTTTGCAAGGCCGCTTCAAGCTGCGCCTGATCATCTTCCTGCCAATCACCCGCACTTAGAAAGGCAAAATGATCCGCGCGTTCCCAGAAATCGGCATCACCATCTTCATAATCGGCCAATGACAGCATGCCATCAAATAATGGCGCCGTGGCTTGCTTGCTTAAAATACCAACCTGACCAAAACCACCTGGCTCCAGAAAATCACGGATAAAGGCATTACGGCTGGACACAACATGATGCGGCGGAATCGGCAGATTCCAATTGGTGTATTTTTGCGCGGTCATCTTGGTTTCCAATGTCGCGCCATTCGTCAGCACCATGATGGTGACACCATGATCGGCCGCTACAGCCAGAAAATCATCTATCCCATCCACCGGATCAGTACCCACATTGATAACGCCAAAGCCATCAAGAATCAGCGCCTCAAAATGCGGTATAATATTGGTCAGCCGGTCAGCCACTCTTTCTGCGCCTGGTGCGGCGGCGGGCATAATGGGACGCAACGCTTCGTAAATGGTCAAGGCCGCATCCAGCGACAGATTGCTTGATGCTGGTATGTTAAGCGACGCAAGTGATGGCAACACGGATCTTACTTCCCTAGTGTAAAGCCACCGCTCCTATAAACACCATTGTTCAGACCTATCCATACAAGGTGCATCTATTCAAGTTGGGCGGCGGTGATAAATTGACCGAATGCCTCGCACCATATCAGCACTGCCGGATAAGACCTAGCTGTAATTCCGGCAGGAATCTCAACGCTGAAATTCTTATATGCTTTAATGGGGCTTACCATTACAGACGCGTCCTTTATTGCCAGAAACGCCGCTTCAGTTTCGACAAAAGACGGCGTCAGATATAAACGGTAATCGGGTCCGGGCGCAATCTCACCATCAAGCCAGATTTGCGTATCATTGACCATGATCTGGCCATCACCCCAATGAAAGCTATCTGATCCGGCCAGATCACGGCGGAAAACCCCCACCCGCTCGGCGCTATTCTGGCGCGCGACCAGACTTTGTTCATCAAGGCCGGTTTCGGCTGTCAGAATAGGTAGAAAATAAATGCCCAGCACAAAGCCAATCGCCAGACCTGCAGCAAATTTGAAAGCACCAAACCAGATAATGTGTCGTCGTGCTATGTCCAATAACATCGTAAACATGATTCTGCTCCTTTTGGCTGTTTTTTGTATCATACCCAAATTCATACTTGCGTCATGATTGATGGCGTCACATTCTGAATTTAGGTGGTGCAATACTATTTAGCTGTCCAGACCTAGGTGAGATTTGATGAAACTTGCATCCCTTGAAACCTTTATTGTGGGCACACCACCACCATCATTTGGTGGCCGTTATTTTATCTTTGTGTCACTGGAAACGTCATGTGGCATCAAAGGGGTTGGTGAAATCTATGCGGCCAGCTTTGCCCCCGAAATCATCTGCACAATGGCTCAGGATGTTTTTGCCCGTTATCTGGATGGCAATGATCCCTTCCAGATAGAGCGCTTCTGGCGCCGTGCGCATGGGTCGGGCTTTACCCATCGGCCTGATATATCGATGCAAGGCGTGGTCAGTGGGCTGGAAATGGCATGCTGGGACATCATTGGTAAAGCGGTTGATAAACCGGTCTATGATCTGCTTGGCGGTATGGTTAATGAACGTCTGCGAAGCTATACCTATCTATATCCCACCGACGAACAAGATCCGGCACATTTTTATCAAGACCCTGTCGCCAGTGCCGAATCGGCCGCTTTAGCCGTAAAAGACGGCTTTACGGCGGTAAAATTTGATCCTGCTGGCCAATATACGGTATTTGACGGGCGCATGCCTGATCTTGATGCGCTGGAACGAAGTGAAGCGTTCTGCCGCCTGATTCGCGATGCGATTGGCACCAAAGCCGATATGCTGTTTGGCACACATGGCCAGTTTACCGCCGCAGGTGCCATCCGCCTTGCCAAAAAACTTGAACCTTATGACCCGCTATGGTTCGAAGAACCAACCCCACCCGACATGCCGGAAGAAATGGCAAAGGTCGCCGCAGGCTCAGCCGTGCCAGTGGCAACAGGCGAGCGCCTATGCAGTAAATTCGAATTTGCCCGGGTTCTACAAAGCGGGGCAGCGGCGATTCTTCAGCCTAATCTGGGGCGCGTTGGTGGTATTCTTGAAGCCAAAAAAATTGCGGCCATGGCTGAAGCGCATTATGTACAGATCGCCCCACATCTTTATTGTGGGCCCATTGTCGCGGCCGCAAACATCCAGCTTGCCGCCTGTTCGCCAAATTTCCTGATTCTGGAATCAATCCAGAAAATGGATGGCTTTCACGCTGATCTGCTCACAACGCCGCTAATATGGGAAGAGGGCTACGTGATTCCTCCCAAAACGCCCGGTCTTGGCGTTGAACTGAATGAAGTCGTCGCCCGCGCGCATCCCTATACTGGCGATGCCCTACATCTCGAAATGGGCGCCAACCCCTATGATCCGGTTCGTGATCGGCTATTTCCAGGTGGCTAAAGCCCCCCAGACAAACCAAAAACCGTTATAAAATAGACCAAATGGCGATTCGACGCGTATCTTGATGCTATGCAGACAAGTTTAATTACCCGTCGCGGCTGTCTTTGCCATATTCTACCATGCCGAATACCAATGCAGGCTTGACATTCGGGGGGGACGGGCTATATTCCGCGACGCAATGGGATCGGGCTGAATATATTGGTTCTATTCATTGTGCGCTAGCGTGTCAGCTTGGGCAGGATAAAACATCCGGCAAACCGAATGACACTTTATTAGGTTTGCTTCGATTTTGGTATCTCCAGCACCATATGCTGGTGCCCATGACGAAGATTGATGAAGATAGATAAGGATTATCGCCATGTATGCATTGGTGAAGACAGGCGGCAAGCAATACCGCGTTGCCAAAGATGACACCATTCTTGTTGAGCGCATTGCCGCTGAAGAAGGTGATCAGGTTGTTTTGGACAATATCATCATGCTTGGTGATGGCGACAAAGTAACTGTTGGTACGCCAAATGTTGAAGGTGCCGGTGTTAGCGCAACAGTGATGCGCCAGACGCGTGGCCCTAAAATCATTATCTTCCGCCGCAAACGTCGTAAGAACCATCGTCGCACCCAAGGTCACCGTCAGGATCTGACTTTGCTGAAAATTAACGATATTGCCGAAGATGCGAAAAAACTAGCCGCACCGAAAGCCGCTCCAAAGAAAGCCGCAGCGCCAAAAGCTGAAGCGGCACCTAAGGCCGAAGCGGCACCTAAAAAGGCTGCGCCAAAGAAACCAGCGCCGAAAAAAGCTGAAGCAGCAGCTACAAAAGCAGCACCTAAAAAGGCCGCTCCTAAAAAAGCTGCCGCAAAAAAGAAATAACGATTAGAGACAACCAATATATAAGCGCGGTTCCCGAACAGCATCACAGAACCGCATGACAGATAAGGGTTTAAAAGATGGCACATAAAAAAGCAGGTGGTAGCTCCAGAAACGGTCGTGACTCCGCTGGACGCAGATTAGGCGTTAAAAAATTTGGTGGCGAGTCAGTTTTGGCAGGCAACATCATCGTACGCCAGCGCGGCACCAAGGTGAATCCTGGTGAAAATGTTGGTATGGGTAAAGACCATACATTGTTCGCCCTTACCGATGGAAAAGTTGCTTTCAAGGAAAAATCTGGTGGCAAGATGTTTGTGAACATTATGCCGATGGCCGAGGCTGCCGAATAGCCCAGCCAGCCGATACAGGCTGACCCATGTGGCAGCCACAAAATTTAGCAGGGGGATGACGGGCAGTTATTCCCCTGTTGCTTTTTAGACCTGTTATTTGAAGCCAATTAGGATTTTGACCTAGACTTGTTTACAGTTCAGGCCAATCACAGGATAAAAGCGTAATGCAGACCGCAGATATGATGATAAAGTCTTATTATCGTGGCGATAGATGAATGATGAAAGCCGGGTTGAATAGATGAAGTTTCTGGATCAGGCAAAAATTTACGCGCGTTCTGGTCATGGTGGCCCCGGATCAGTCAGTTTCCGGCGTGAAGCCCATGTGCCTTTTGGCGGCCCTGATGGCGGCAATGGTGGCCGTGGCGGTGATATAGTTGCACGTGCTGTAAACGGGCTTAACACGCTTATTGATTATCGCTATCAGCAGCATTTCAAAGCCGAATCTGGACGCCCGGGTGCAGGCCGTGACCGCAGTGGCGCCTCAGGTAATTCGGTGATCATGCGTTTGCCTGTTGGCACCCAGATTCTGTCTGACGATCAACAGACAGTGCTTGCCGATCTCACCGAAGAAGGTCAGGAAATCGTGCTGGCCACTGGCGGGCCTGGCGGCAAAGGCAACGCCTTTTTCAAATCTTCGACCAATCGCTCCCCGCGCAAGTCACAGCCTGGCGAACCTGGGCAAGAAATGTGGGTCTGGCTTCGCCTGAAACTTATTGCTGATGCTGGTTTGCTTGGGTTGCCGAATGCTGGTAAATCGACATTTCTGGCAGCCGTATCTGCCGCCAAGCCCAAAATCGCTGATTATCCTTTCACCACATTACATCCCAATCTGGGTGTTGTGGCTGTTGATGCCAAAGAATTTGTCATGGCTGATATTCCTGGTCTGATCGAAGGCGCACATGAAGGTGCTGGCCTTGGTCACCGCTTTTTAGGGCATGTTGAAAGATGCCGCGTTCTGTTGCATCTGGTTGATGCCACCGCCGATGATCCCGTTGAAGCGTGGAAAATTCTACGCCGTGAACTCAAAGAATATGGAGGCGGCCTGAATGATAAGCCAGAAATTGTCGGGCTCACCAAACTTGATGCGACACCGCCGGATTATGCCGAAGACCTAGCCGACGCCTTGCGCGCCGAAGGTGCTGGCACCGTCTTGCCTTTATCATCAGTTAGCGGCGAGGGTGTCACCGCCGTATTGCGGTCACTTATCGGCATCATCGAAGATGCAACATTTGAAGAAAATAAACCTCAAGAGGTAGAGCCATGGTCGCCCTAGAAAATGGCACCGTTCTGGCTGGTCAGACACGCGCCGCAAAGGACGCGCTAAAAGCGGCCCGAACTGTTGTCATCAAGGTTGGTTCCGCTTTGCTTGTCGATGAACAGAATAACGCAATCAATCACGCATGGCTTACAGGCATTTCCGAAGATATCGCTGCGCTAAAATCATCCGGCGCCTCGGTTATCGTCGTATCAAGTGGTGCGATCGCGCTTGGTAGCCTAAATCTGGGCCTGAACCAGAAAACGCTTCAGCTAGAGGAAAAACAGGCCGCCGCCGCCGCCGGTCAGGTGACCTTGGCACATGCGTGGATGACGGCGCTTGCCACCCATAATATCCAGACAGCACAGATTCTGCTGTCCCCCGATGATACCGAAACACGCCGTCGGCATCTGAATGCCCGCGCAACAATGACCACCCTTTTGTCATTGGGTGCGGTACCTGTTGTAAATGAAAATGATACTGTCGCCACAGCCGAAATCCGCTTTGGCGATAATGATCGGCTGGCTGCACGCGTCGCGGCAATGCTTGGTGCCGATATGCTGGTTCTGCTGTCCGATGTTGATGGACTTTATACAGTCAATCCACATGACGACAAAAATGCAGAACATATTGCCACGGTCACTAGCATCACGCCCGATATCATGAACATGGCTGGTACGGCAAATGCCAGCTATGCTTCAGGCGGCATGGTCACAAAGCTTGAAGCGGCACGCATTGCCACATCCGCCGGATGCAGCATGATTATCTGTAATGGCCGCGATCCACGTCCATTGACCGCAATCGGCGCTGGCGCGCGCAATACGATCTTTACCGCCGAAGCGTCACCACCAACTGCACGCAAAAAATGGATAGCTGGTGCCTTGTCACCAAAAGGCAAGCTAGTCATTGATAATGGTGCGATAACAGCCTTGCGCAAGGGGCGTTCGCTGTTGCCTGCTGGCGTTACCACGATTGGTGGTAATTTTGAACGCGGCGATCTGATCGCTGTTGAAAGCCGTGACGGTATTGTCATCGGACATGGGCTTTCGGCTTATTCGGCCAAGGATGCCGCCCGTATCAAGGGGCATAAAAGCAGTGAAATCGAAGCCCTTCTAGGCTATCGTGGACGCGATGAACTCATTCATGCTGATAATATCGTCATGAATGATAATGGCGTTGCATCTGACGAGGAGCGGCAATAATGACTGAACAGACGCACAACTTTGATAGCCTGAAAGCCCTTGTCTCTGACTTGGTAACAGCGGCGCGGCACGCCCAAAAAACGCTTGGCCAAAGTCCGCATGACGCGCGCCGGTCAGCTTTGTTGAAAAGTGCCGCATTGATCCGTTCAAACAGTGACGCCATTATCGCAACGAACAGCAAAGACGTGCAGAAAGCCATAGAAAATGGGATCAGTGCCGCCTTTATTGACCGGTTGACGCTGAATGCCGAACGTGTCGAATCAATGGCCGCAGGACTCGAATCCATCGCCGCACTTGATGATCCAATCGGGCGTGAACTGGCGCGTTGGCAACAGCCAAATGGGCTTGATATTGCGCGCGTCGCAACACCACTTGGCATTATCGGCATCATCTACGAATCGCGGCCTAATGTAACAGTCGATGCGGCTGCTTTATGTCTTATTTCTGGAAATGCCGCGATTTTACGCGGTGGTTCGGATAGCTATTTCACTTCGGGAATGCTGGCTAGGCTGATGGTTGAGGGGCTGGAAAGCGCAAATCTGCCTGCCGCGAATGTTCAGATGATGCCTTCGGCTGATCGCGCACTTGTGGGTGCAATGCTTGCCGCCGCTGGTGAAATTGATGTGATTATTCCGCGTGGCGGCCGGTCGCTAGTCGAACGTGTTCAGTCCGAAGCGCGTGTCCCTGTCTTTGCCCATCTTGAGGGGATATGCCATGTCTATATCGATTCTGACGCTGATTTTGATATGGCCAGACAAATCATCGTAAATGCTAAAATGCGCCGTACAGGCATATGCGGTGCGGCTGAAACCTTGCTTGTGCACCGGGATGTGGCTGGCACCATGTTGCCTGACATAGCCACCGCCCTGACGCAAGCTGGATGTGCCTTACGCGGCGATGCGGCGGCTTGCGCTTTGGTTGATACCATGACCCCTGCCATCGAAGCTGACTGGCGCACCGAATATCTGGACAGCATCCTGTCCGTGAAAATTGTTGCGTCAGTTGATGACGCGATTGCGCATATCAGCACATATGGATCTGGTCATACCGAAAGTATCATTACTGGAAATACAGACACCGCCGAGCATTTTCTTGCCCGCATTGATAGTGCGATTGTAATGGTCAATGCCTCAACCCAATTTGCCGATGGCGGTGAATTTGGCATGGGGGCTGAAATTGGGATTGCCACTGGACGTTTGCATGCACGCGGCCCTGTCGGTGCGGCGCAACTCACCAGCTTTAAATATGTTGTACGAGGTCATGGCAATACACGTCCGTGAAGTTTCAAAAACAACCATGCCCACGGTGTTTCACAGCAGAACACGGCTGAAAATAGGGCTTCTAGGCGGCTCGTTCAATCCGGCACATGCCGGACATCTGCATATGAGCCAGGTGGCTTTGCGCGCCCTTGGCCTTGACCAGATATGGTGGCTGGTAACACCGCAAAACCCGCTCAAAGACCAGCATATGATGATGACATTGGCAGACAGATGTGATGCCGCCAGTAAAATCACCAAACATCACCCACAGATCAAAGTGTTGAGTCCGGAAGAAAAGCGTCCAGACCAGCTTACATATAATACATTGATATGGTTGAACAAAACATGTCCACACGCGCAATTCATATGGCTCATGGGGGCGGATAATATGGTCCAATTCAGCGCCTGGCATCGCTATCGTGACATCAGCGCGCTGATGCCTATGGCGGTCATTGATCGTCCGGGCTTTTCCTATCAGGCGATCAGCGCTGGCGGAAAACTATCTGCCCAGCGCCTTCACCCTGCACGTATGGCTGGGCTTTTAGCGCACCGCACCCTTACCGATGCCAGTTGGTGTTTTATTGCAGGCAAACGACACAACGCCTCGGCTACGGCCGTACGTGCCAGCCTTCAATCGCCTATGCGTTAATTAAACTGGAAGAAATATCATCGACGTAGTATGATGTTTCTTGAGAATAATGAATATTTGGATTCCAGATGATACAATTTGCACTTCAAACGGAGAGATACGATTTCTAAAGCGCAACATTCATTAGACGCCGATCAGGTGTTAAATCTCATTACCAATTCCCTCAACGACGACAAAGCTATAGATGTTCAGGCCATTCCATTGGCTGGCAAATCAGCTATGGCGGATTTCATGGTTGTCGCGAGCGGATCATCATCACGTCAGGTCGCGGCGATGGCTGAACATCTGCAATTTAAGCTCAAACAAAGCCATGTCGATATCATCGGCATTGAAGGCATGCGTCAGGCGGACTGGGTTTTACTGGATGCCAATGATGTCATTGTGCATCTGTTCCGTCCCGAAGTTCGTGAATTTTATGGCATTGAACGTATGTGGGCTGATGGTGGTGTTGAAGAAGTTGTTCGGGTATCTGCCGACGCCTAGACGTGGCCTGTCGGTTCAGGATCAGGATATATCATGCGTTTGCATATAATTGCTGTTGGCAAAGGCCGCGCCTCATCCGAAGCCACATTGACCACCGCATGGTTGTCACGTCTGCCGGCTGGCGGCGAGCTGAGTGAAATAGAATCAAAATTACCTGCTGGCGCGGCGCGGCGTGAAGATGAAGCTGTCCGTATTCTAAAGCATGTACCCATAGATGCAGCGCTTGTCGCCTTTGATCCAAAAGGGCGTGACTGCTCATCCGAAGAGCTGGCAACCTTATTATCACTTTGGCAGGATGAAGGCCGCGCTCGTGTTTGTTTTGCCATTGGGGGCGCCGATGGTCATGGTGCGGGCGTGCTGACCCGCGCCGACAGAACCTTATCCTTTGGGCGGGCGATCTGGCCTCATATGCTGTTCCGGGCGATGGTCGCCGAACAATTATATCGCGCCACGGCCATTTTAAGCGGGCATCCTTATCATCGCCCAAGCTAATGTGATCGCCAAGGTTTGATGGCTTCTGTCTATACTTTATCCACTCAGCGGATTATAAAAATCTATGATTAAAGACACCGATAAAAATAGCCCTGTTGTTCTATGCATCATGGATGGATGGGGGCATCGGCCTGATTCGGCGCATAACGCTGTCGCGCTTGCCGAAACGCCTGTCTTTGACAAGCTGATGTCCGAATCCCCACATAGCTTTGTCGCCGCATCGGGTATGGATGTTGGCTTGCCCGCCGGACAGGTCGGCAATTCGGAAGTTGGACATATGAATATTGGTGCTGGCCGTGTTGTCATGCAGACATTACCTCGCATCAGCGCCGCAATGGCCGATGGATCATTGGCCACACATCCCAAACTTATGGCGCTTGCTGACAAGCTGATCAGCACTGGCGGTACAGCCCATGTCATGGGTCTGCTTTCAGATGGCGGTGTCCATGCGCATGAAGATCATACACTTTGCGTCATTCATGCCCTTGCCGCACACGGTGTCAAGGTGGCGGTACATGCTTTTACCGATGGGCGTGACGTGCTACCAAAATCAGCCATTAATTCTATGCCTGCTTTTCTTGATCAGCTTCCCCAATCAGCCATCATGGCCACGGTGATTGGGCGATATTATGCCATGGATCGCGATCATCGATGGGAACGCACCAAAGCCGCCTTTGACGCTATTGCGCATGGCATAGCTGTCGATGCCCCTGCCAGACATGCTATGGACGCCATTCAGAGGGCTTATGACCACGGCGAAAGTGACGAATTTATCGCGGCCACAATCATCGAAGGCTATACCGGCATGAATGATGGTGATGGCCTTGTCATGATGAATTTCCGCGCTGATCGGGCACGGCAGATCCTTGATGCCTTTTTCAGACCAGGTGCTGTGAACTTTACAGCCAAACCGCCTGTGATCGCGGCGGCGATTGGCATGTCATCCTATTCCGAACCGCTCGATGACTTTGTCGAAACATTATTTCCGGCAGCCAAACTCGAAGACACGCTTGGCACCGTTGTCGCAAAGGCAGGATTGCGCCAGCTACGTCTTGCCGAAACCGAAAAATATCCACATGTGACGTTTTTCTTCAATGGTGGTGAAGAAACTATTCTACCGCATGAAGACCGCCAGATGGTGCAATCACCCAGCGTACCGACCTATGACATGCAACCTGAAATGAGTGCTGAGGGTGTTCTGGACACAGCTTTGAACAGCCTCAGAACACAAGCACATGACCTGCTGATTATCAATTTTGCCAACCCAGATATGGTTGGCCATACGGGCGATCTTGCGGCCGCCATTCATGCGGTTGAAACAGTCGATTTTTGCGTTGGCAGTCTTGCCACCGAGGTCAGGGCACAAAATGGTCAGATGCTGGTCACTGCCGATCATGGAAATTGCGAAATCATGTGGGATGTTGCGGCCAATTCACCGCATACAGCGCACACAACCAGCCTTGTGCCGCTGATTCTTGTTAATGGCCCCGATGGGACAACGCTGGCAGATGGTCGCTTGGCAGACCTAGCCCCTAGCCTACTTGCCATGCTTGGTATCAAACAGCCATCAGCAATGACGGGTAATTCCTTACTACGCTTTTAACATTGTTCTATTGCTAAATAATTGCATGGGGTAAAAGGGGCTGTGCTTGCATAGCCCGAGACAGACTGGCACGATATACGCATAAACAAAGTACAGCTATTAAGGCCAATGAGCTGTTTACCGATAGGTTAGGAGTGCTTGCAAAATGCAAAGACCTTTATTTTCTGATTCCGCAGGATCTGGACGATCAAGTTTCGGCCGCGCTAATTTAGGCGGACGGAAAAAACACCGTTTTCTGCACATTCTGCTTATCTGCAGCTTCATTGCCGCAGGTGGTATCGGTATCTCATTGCTAACCTCGGCACGTGCCGATAAAAATGACTCTGTCTATCAGCAACTTGGTCTGTTTGGTGACATCTTTCAACGGGTGCGCGAAAGCTATGTTGATGAAGTCGATGATACCGATCTGATAGAAGCGGCTATCAAAGGCATGTTAACCTCATTGGATCCGCATTCTTCCTATCTTAATACCGATAATTTCAACGCCATGAAAGTTCAGACACAAGGTCGGTTTGGTGGCCTTGGTATCGAAATCACCATGGAAAACGGCATGGTCAAAGTTGTGTCACCAATCGATGATACGCCCGCCGCCAAAGCGGGCATCCAGCCCGAAGACTATATCATCGCGGTTGATGATGAATCGATCATTGGCATGTCACTTTCGGATGCCGTTGATCGCCTACGCGGTAAAATCGGATCAAAGGTCACTGTCAAAGTTCAGCGCGCACAGGATGAACCTTTTGATGTATCGTTGATCCGCGACTCGATCAAAATCAAATCGGTACGTTACGAAGTCTTTGACGGCATCGGCTATGTGCGCCTGACAACATTTTCCGAACAAACAACGCCCGGCCTGATTGATGCCATTGATGATATGTTCAAACAGGAAGATGGCGCGCTCAAAGGCGTGATCCTTGATCTTCGCAACAACCCTGGTGGTTTGCTAGATCAGGCAATTTCGGTCAGTGACGCGTTTCTGGAAAAGGGCGAAATCGTTTCAACACGGGGCCGTAATCCCGATAAAGGCAACCGCGTATATGCCACGGCGGGTGATATCGCCCGTGGTCTGCCGATGGTCGTGTTGATCAATTCTGGCTCAGCGTCGGCGTCCGAAATTGTGGCAGGTGCGCTGAAAGATCACAAACGCGCCTTGCTTCTGGGCACGCGTTCATTTGGCAAAGGCTCGGTTCAATCGGTTATTCCAGTGTCGAATACGGCAGCTATGCGCCTGACCACGGCACGCTATTACACGCCGTCAGGCATATCGATTCAGGCCAAAGGCATCGAACCCGATATCGAAGTTTTAATGGCACGAATTGAAACACTCGAAGGCGGTATCACGCGCGAGGAAAACCTCAAAGGGGCGCTGGACAGCAAATCTGAAAGCGATGAAGATGATTCTGACACCAAGCCTACACAAGAGTTCAAACAGGATGAGGTCGATTACCAGCTTGCCCGTGCTCTTGATCTGATACGCGGCGTTTCTGTATTCTCGGTTTTAAGGCCCAATTCATGAACCAGCCTAAAACCGCTTATGATGATCGTCCTTACCGACCTTGCGTTGGTATTTTCCTGCTCAATCAGCACGGTCAGGTCTTTGCCGGACGCCGTATCGACAGCCGCGCCGAAGCGTGGCAAATGCCACAAGGCGGTATTGATCCGGGTGAAACGCCCATCGTTGCCTGTATGCGTGAAATGCACGAAGAGATTGGCACCAACAGTGCCGAGCTTATCAAAGAACATAGCGAATGGCTGAATTATGATATTCCATTGCCTTTGGCAAATCGGCTATGGCATGGCAAATATAAAGGCCAAAAACAGAAATGGATGGCTTTACGCTTTACCGGCACTGATGCCGATATAAATATTGCCACGGCTGAGCCTGAATTTTGTGAATGGCGGTGGCTACCTGCGGCTGATCTGATCAATCTTGCCGTACCGTTCAAGCGTAGCGTCTATGAACAGATACTTATCGAATTTGGCGATCTCACCTAATATATATAGGGGTTTTATGTTTCGGTAAAAAAAAGGGCGCTTAAAAGCGCCCTTATATGCGTTTGCATAACAGCTTGCTACACAACTTTTACAGGGCCGCTATCACCGCATTCAGAAAATCGGCTTCGGCTTCAGATGCGCTTGCGACACGATCCTTCAGGCTTGCCGCATCAGCAGTATCAAGATCCTCGGCGCGTTCGGCCAGAATGGTCACGCTTTCGCCCGACACATCAGCAAGGCCACCGTCAATCATATAACGATTGACGACTTTGCCGCCTTCATGCACTTCAACAACACCGCGATCTAGGTTCGCCAGCATCGGCGCATGCCGTGGCATCGCACCAAACAGGCCTTCTGATCCAGGTGCAACAACCATTTCAGCGGCCATCTGAACCATGATTTTGGCTGGTGTGACCAGCTCTAACTGTGTTGTTTCAGCCATAACGCTGTTTCCTTTGCGACGAGGTCAAACAGATGCCTTGTTTAGGCAGCTTCCTGAGTCAGCTTCTTGCCTTTTTCGACCGCTTCTTCAATGGTGCCAACCAGATAGAAAGCAGCTTCTGGAAGATGATCGTAATCACCGTTGATAATGCCTTCAAAACCACTGATCGTGTCTTCCAGACTAACCAGCTTGCCAGGCGCGCCGGTAAAGACTTCGGCAACGTGGAACGGCTGAGACAGAAAACGCTGGATTTTACGCGCACGATAAACTGTCAGCTTATCTTCTTCCGACAATTCATCCATGCCCAGAATGGCGATAATGTCCTGCAATGACTTATACTGCTGAAGCACCTCTTGCACCTGACGGGCAATGCTATAGTGATGATCGCCAACAATACGTGGATCCAGCATACGTGATGATGAATCAAGCGGATCAACCGCAGGGTAAATGCCAAGCTCGGCAATCTGACGAGACAAAACAGTTGTCGCATCAAGGTGCGCGAATGACGCCGCAGGTGCCGGGTCTGTCAAATCATCGGCAGGTACATAAATAGCCTGAACCGAGGTGATCGACCCTTTGTTCGTTGTTGTAATACGCTCTTGCAAGGCACCCATATCAGTTGCCAAAGTTGGCTGATAACCCACCGCAGACGGGATACGGCCAAGCAAAGCTGACACTTCTGAACCAGCTTGCGTAAAGCGGAAAATGTTATCAACAAAGAACAACACATCCTGGCCTTCTTCATCGCGGAAATATTCAGCCAATGTCAGGCCAGTCAACGCCACGCGCGAACGCGCACCTGGAGGCTCATTCATTTGGCCATAGACAAGCGCGGCTTTTGAGCCTTCGCCATCTGGCACGATAACACCTGATTCAACCATCTCGTGATACAGATCGTTACCTTCACGTGTCCGCTCACCAACACCGGCAAACACTGAATAACCACCATGCGCTTTCGCGACATTATTGATCAATTCCATAATCAAAACGGTTTTACCAACACCGGCACCACCAAACAGACCAATTTTACCACCCTTTGCATAAGGCGCGAGCAAATCAACAACCTTGATGCCTGTTACCAGAATTTCGGCTTCGGTTGACTGGTCAACGTAATCAGGCGCTGCCCGGTGAATTGGATAATGCTTTTTCGACTTAACTGGCTTGCCTTCGTCAACAGGCTCACCAATAACATTCAGGATACGTCCCAATGTTTCTGGGCCAACAGGCACTGTAATAGGTGCCCCTGTATCCGTTGCGTCAGCGCCACGAACTAGACCCTCGGTCGCATCCATAGCAATGGTTCTGACTGATGACTCACCAAGATGCTGCGCGACCTCAAGAACAAGGCGCTGGCCGTTATTATCGACCTCAAGCGCGTTCTGTATTGCGGGCAGACTACCATCAAATTGCACATCGACGACCGCGCCGATTACCTGACTGACTTTACCAACTGATTTTGTTGCCATGGTTATGTTACTCCGGGCTAAATCCGTATCTGGGCATCATTACCCGACCGGGTTGTTCCTAATCAAAATATGTTACGCGTCTTCAAACTATTATTCACAAAGCTGTTTAAACAGCTTCAGCACCCGAGATGATTTCGATCAGTTCTTTGGTGATCGTCGCCTGTCGTGTGCGGTTATAAATCAATGTAAGCCGATCAATCAGATCACCAGCATTACGTGTTGCATTATCCATTGCGGTCATTCGCGCGGCCAGTTCGGACGCTGATGATTCAAGCAGCGAGCTGTAGATTTGCGTCGAAATACCACGCGGAAGCAAGGCATTCAGCAGCTCTTCTTCTTCCGGCTCATATTCATAGCTGACACTCAACATGTCCGATTCTGCCGACATGTCAATCTGTGCTGGAATAAGCTGTGTCAGGGTAACTTCCTGTGCAATAACGCTTTTGAACTTGTTATAGATGATCGAACAAACGTCAAATTCACCAGCTTCAAATCCGTCACGGATTGTCTTGCCAATCGAATCGGCATCACCATAAGACACTGAAGTGCCCTGAATACCTTCAAGCGACTCCATATATATATCGCCAAGTTCGCGGCGTAACGCATCGGCTGATTTTCGGCCAACCATAAATAACTTGACCGTTTTATTTTCGGCACGAAGACGAGCAACCTCGTTACGTGTCGCGCGCGTGATAGATCCGTTAAACCCACCACAAAGACCACGGTCAGCTGACATAACAACCAGCAGATGTGTCTGTTCTTTACCATTGCCAACCAGCAATGCAGGCGCGGATTCCTTATTCGCTTTTGACGCCAGGCCTGAGATCACCTGCCCCATACGTGTTGCATAAGGACGTCCAGCCTCAGCAGATTCCTGTGCCCGACGCAATTTTGCCGCCGCCACCATTTTCATGGCGGCAGTGATTTTCTGCGTGGACTTGACGCTTTTAATTCGCGTCTTCAGATCCTGTAATGATGCCATCGGCTAAACTCCCCCCAACGGGTATTAAGTTCGGGTTTCCGGTTCGACGCTTATGAAAAGCTTTTCTGAAAGGCTTCGATTGCCGCCGCCAGTTTGGCTTCGGTATCGTCAGATAGCTTTTGCTCTTGCTGAATCGTTTTCAAAACATCTGCTGCGGTGCTACGAAGATGGTCAAGAAGACCGGCTTCAAAGCGCCCAATATCGGCAACCTCGATTGAATCAAGATAACCTTTCACGCCAGCAAAGATAACAGCAACCTGTTCTTCAATCTGCATGGGGCTATATTGTGGTTGCTTCAGCAATTCGGTCAGACGGGCGCCACGCGCAAGCAATGCACGTGTAGATGCGTCCATATCTGATGCGAACTGGGCAAAAGCGGCCATTTCACGATATTGCGCCAATTCCAGCTTAATCGAACCAGCAACCTGCTTCATTGCCTTGATCTGTGCGGCAGAACCCACACGGCTTACAGACAGACCAACATTCACTGCCGGACGAATACCTTTATAGAACAATTCAGTCTCAAGGAAAATCTGGCCATCGGTGATTGAAATCACATTCGTAGGAATATAGGCAGACACGTCACCAGCTTGGGTTTCAATAACAGGCAACGCTGTCAATGATCCTGAACCATTCTTTTCATTTAGCTTGGCTGAACGTTCCAGAAGGCGTGAATGCAAATAGAAAACGTCACCTGGATAGGCTTCACGGCCTGGCGGACGACGAAGCAACAAGCTCATCTGGCGATAGGCAACAGCCTGCTTTGACAAATCGTCATAAACAACCAAGGCATGCATACCATTATCGCGGAAATATTCACCCATAGCACAAGCTGTATAAGGGGCAAGGAACTGCATAGGCGCTGGATCCGACGCTGTTGCCGCAACAACAATCGTATAGTCTAGTGCACCTTGTTCTTCCAGCGAGCGCACAATCTGCGCAACAGTTGACCGCTTCTGGCCAACAGCAACATAGATACAGAACAGCTTTTTCGAATCATCCTTGCCAGCCGCTTCATTGACTGACTTCTGATTGATAAAAGCGTCAATCGCGATTGCGGTTTTGCCTGTCTGGCGGTCACCAATGATCAGCTCACGCTGGCCACGACCAACAGGGATCAAGCTATCGATTGCTTTCAGACCTGTTTGCATCGGCTCATGCACCGACTGGCGTGGCATGATACCGGGGGCTTTCACCTCAACACGGCTACGCTTAACATCTTTAAGCGGGCCTTTGCCATCAATCGGGTTACCCAGCGCATCAACAACACGACCAAGCAAGCCGCGACCCGTTGGCGTATCGACAATCGATGCGGTACGACGCACAACGTCGCCTTCACGGATCGAACGGTCCTCACCGAAGATAACAATACCAACATTGTCTGATTCGAGGTTAAGCGCCATGCCTTTAACGCCGCTTTCGAATTCGACCATCTCACCGGCCTGAACCTCATCAAGTCCATGCACACGGGCAATACCGTCTCCGACAGACAGCACACGGCCGACTTCGGCAACTTCGGCTTCACTCCCGAAATTGGCAATTTGATCTTTGAGGATCGCTGAAATTTCAGCCGCACGAATATCCATCACGCTACACCCTTCATGGCTGTTTCTAGCCTGCTAAGTTTTGTTTTGATTGACGTATCAATCATTCGAGACCCAATCCGCACAACCAATCCCCCGATAAGAGATGGATCAACACGCATTGAAAGCGATAATTTGTCGCTACCAGCTAGGCTGGCAACTGCCTTTTCGACACTAGCCTTGCGGTTAGCGTCAAGTTCAACAGCCGAAACGACCTCCGCCGAGATTTGACCTTGGCGGCGCGCATGTTCATCAAGGAACACACTAATAATTTTAAGAAGCACATGCAGGCGGCCATTTTCGGCCAATGTACCAAGAAACTTTACTGTCAGCGCATTAGCACCGGCTTTTTCAGTGATCGCCGTAATGCCAGCCTGCTGTTCACCGCGGGTGAGTGCTGGCGATGAAATAAGCATTTTCATGTCGTCATTTTCGCCGACAAGCTTTGCCAGATCAGTCAGATCAGCCACGATTTCTTTAATATTACCGGTATCTTCAGCCAATGCATAAAGTGCACCAGCATAACGACCTGCAAGACCTGTTGCGCCTGAACTCAAAGACTTACCCTCATCCTGATAAGATACGAACAACTTTATGATGCCTACAGTCAATAGGGGCAAACCCATCAGACTTTTATGACGCCTTGGGTGCTATCATAGCCCTAGCCGAAACGCAAGCATTCAACAGCTTAAAAATGCGTCATATCGGCAACCACATGACCAAAATAGGCGCGTATTTCAAAAACAATTTTACAGAAAATTATAGGGATCAATATCAATCTGCAATTTTACCCCTGAATCTGGCTTAAAGTCAGCCAGCCAATCGCGCAAAATCCCTTGAATATCCACCGATCTATCGGTGCGGATCAGCAAACGCCCCCGATGCCGCCCTTTCAGGAAACCTATGGGGGCAATCGCCGGACCAAAAATATCAACACTGGTAAAATGTGGTCTGGACTGATCGAGGCGACGTAACGTCGCATGAAGCCGTTTTTCATCATGTGACGACAGAATCAGCGCCGCCAGCTGTCCTGACGGTGGCATACCAGCCAAGGATCGCGCATGCGCCTCCATCGATAAAAAGGCATCACGCTTGCCCTCAAGCAAACAGGCAAGCACCTGATTTTCGGGATCAAGCGTTTGCAACATCGCTTCTCCAGGGCGCGATTCGCGGCCTGCACGGCCTGCCACTTGCGATAACATCTGAAATGTGCGTTCAGCGGCGCGCAAATCACCTCCTGCCAGCCCCAGATCGGCATCAACAACACCAACCAATGTCAGATTGGGAAAATGATGCCCTTTGGCAACCATCTGCGTACCGATGATAATATCGACATCCCCATCAATGACCGACTGGATAAAGGCTTCGGCAGCCTTTGGAGTGCCGACTGTATCACTCGAAAGCACAGCAAAGCGGGCATCAGGAAATCGCCACAGCACTTCTTCGGCAAGCCGTTCGACGCCAGGGCCGCACGCTTGCATCGTATCTGTCTGTCCACAGGCTGTACAATGATTGCTTGGTCGGGTCTGATGCCCGCAATGATGACAACGAAGTCGCCCTGATAATTTATGCGCAACCATCCAGCTATCACAATTTGGACATGTTAATTTATGCCCGCAACTGCCACACAATGTCAGCGGCGCATAGCCGCGCCGGTTCAAAAACAGCAAGGATTGTTCACCCGCTTCCAACCGTGCTGCGATCGCATCCACCAGCGGTGGTGACAGCCAGCGCCCACGTTCAGGTGGCGTCTGGCGCAAATCAATAGCGGTCATCACGGGCAAGGCCGCCCCATGGATACGGTTCGGCAAGCCGACATGCTGATAGCGCGGGGTTTCACCTGTCTTGCCAGCATTCACCCAGCTTTCCAGCGATGGCGTCGCTGATGCCAGAATAATTGGGCATCGTTGTATATGCGCGCGCACCACCGCCATGTCACGTGCTTGATAGATTGTCTGGTCTTCCTGCTTATAGGCATGGTCATGTTCTTCATCGACAACAATCAAACCCAGATTGGAAAACGGCAGAAACAATGCTGAACGCGCGCCAACAACCAGTTTAGCGTCACCTGAAAGTACATAGCGCCATGCCCTGCGTTTCTGGCTATTGCCGATATCCGAATGCCATTCGACAGGGGCAACGCCAAAGCGGCGCTCAAACCGCGCTCGCCAGCCGCTTGATAGCGCAATTTCCGGTAACAGGATCAAAACCTGCTGGCCGGCGTCCAGCACCGTCTTGACCGCTTCAAAATAGACTTCGGTTTTGCCAGATCCCGTAACACCATCAAGCAGAAAAGGGTGAAATCCGTTGCCACAGGCCGCCACCATCATATCGGCGGCATTTTGCTGATCATCGGTCAATGTCAGACTGGGAAGATCAGTTTGCGGTGGCGCAGGTGGGCGATCAGCCGAAACCTGCATCGAGGTCAGCATATCTGCCTTGGCCATCGCACTGATCACACTGGTGCCTACATCAGCAACGCGCGCAAGTTCGGTGGCTGTCATCGCGCCCGCTTCGCCCAGAACATCATGTACCTGCTGGCGTGCCTGCGTAACCCTGACACCGTCTGGAATTATTTTAGCTTTGCTAAACAAGGTGGTTTGCGGCGGTGTCTGTAAAGCACGCGGCTGGCTTAGTACCATTTTTACCACGGCGCCAATCGGTGCCAATGTCCAGGCCGCAACGCGTTCGATAAAACTGACAAATGCCGCATCCAACGCAGGTAGCGGTGCCACCGCGTTAATGGCTTTCAATTTTTCCGGTGCCACATCACCTGTGCCAATGCCCAGCACAATTCCAGCCACAAGCCGGCCACCAAAAGGCACCGTAACAATGGTGCCGCGGCTAACCCCCCAATCCGTTTGATGCCCCACCTTGCGTTGCAGATAATCATAAGCACCAGCAATCGGTACCGCCACGGCAACCGAAACCGTTTCCGATGTCAGAATACTGGGCATCTGGCTATTGTGATCTGCACTATTATCGGGGCTTTTCAACATAGGCCTATCATGGTTATAGATTTGCAAGCTTCCTTGGGATAAACTGCGGCCACAACCGTTAAATCGCAAGAGTTAAATCGCGGGCGGCATTCTTTGTCTTTAAAGGTAAACCAGATGAAAATTTTTCTCGATAGTGCTGATGTTGCTGAAATCGCAACCTACATAAAAACGGGCTTTGTTGATGGTGTCACAACCAACCCGTCGCTAATAGCCAAATCTGGCCGCAACATCATCGAAACCATTGCCGAAATCTGTGACATGACTGACGGACCTGTTAGCGCCGAAGTGGCTGCCATGGATTTTGACACGATGCTGGCCGAAGGCCGCAAACTGGCTAAAATCGCCAAGAATGTTGCCGTCAAAGTGCCGCTAACCGAAGCTGGTCTGATGACCTGTCGTGCCTTGGCTGATGCGGACACCAAAGTCAATGTCACCTTGTGTTTTACGACTGGACAGGCCTTGCTTGCCGCCAAGGCAGGGGCTGCCTTTATCTCGCCTTTTGTCGGGCGGCTTGATGATCTGGGCGCCGATGGCATGGGGCTGATTGAGGAAATCTGCACCATCTACAATAATTATGACATGCAGACCGAAGTGCTTGTCGCTTCGGTGCGCAGTACCCAGCATGTGGTTGACGCGGCTTTAATGGGTGCTGATGTTGTTACAATCCCCCCAAAAATTCTGGGGGCTTTATATAAACACCCACTCACCGACAAAGGGCTTGATGCTTTCATGGCGGACTGGGCGGGAACAGGTCAATCGATTCTCTAGCAAACGGTTTTAACGATGCCATCTGATCAATCCGGATATCAGCCTACCGCCGAAGATGTTTTACGCTATCTCAGCGAAAATCCTGATTTTCTGGATAAGCATATGCGCGATCTAAAGTCTGATGCAGACGCACCGGATCGCGTCAATATTGTTGATCTGACGCCCGCGATTGCCGCCCGCGCGCGCAAAGAAGCCCAGCGTCTGTCCAAGGCCAATGAATCGCTGATCCATGTTGCCTCTGAAAATATGGTTAATTGGCAACGCCTTCATCACGCCACGCTGGCCTTGCTGGCAAGCACCGACATTGCAGGCATGTGCGAAGCCATTACCCAGGAATTTCCGACGATCTTTGATCTGCGCTTTTGTCGGCTGTTTATCGAACGTGAAAGCGTTCTGCAATTTGCCCGACAAAGTGACATCATTGTTGTACCTGCCGCGAAGATAGATGACGCTATCGAGGGACAAACACTGTTTCTGGGCCCGCCTGGCGACGTCGCAAAATCCAGCTTAAAACTAAGCGCGCCATCGGTTGCGATTATCCGGCTTCCCGATCAGCTTGCCGAGCCTATGTCACGTTGCGTTTTGGCGCTTGGCGGCAAGACTGAAACCAGTTTCCAGCCCAATCTTGGGACTGACTTATTGATATTGCTGGCCGAAATGCTGGCTGTAACTATGGCAGCACGGCTGGAATATGAAATTAGCCGCTCATGATTACGCCGGCACATCGTGCCGCATGGCTGGCGTGGCTGGCCGAGGAAAAGCGCTATGGGCGCAACACCATCGACGCTTACGAAACCGACCTTGACGATTATACAAGCTACCTTGCCACCCAGCCATCCAGCCTGACTGCCAGCCCGAACCGAACCGTCTTTCGCGGCTGGATTGCCAATATGGCTGATCGCAATCTGGCGCGCACAACCATTGCCCGTCGTGTTTCCGCTTTGCGCGGTTTTTTGCGCTTTGCCAGCCGCCAAAATCTGCTTGATGTGCCTGACCTGAGTTGGCTTCGCGCCCCGCGACCACAGCGTACCTTGCCCAAATCCCTGTCGGTTGATGATGCCCAGGCTTTGCTTGCCGCGATTTTTGCGCGCCGTGGCAATGACTGGATAAAGGCGCGTGATTTTGCCGTACTTATGTTGCTTTACGGGGCTGGCCTTCGCATTTCCGAGGCTCTGTCCCTTCAGCGCCGTGATGCGCCGCTTGGCGACTGGCTGTCGATCACTGGCAAGGGCAATAAAATGCGTGATGTACCTGTTTTGCGTGCCGCTGCCCAGGCTGTTGACGAATATATCGATCTTTGCCCGCTTGCCCTTGATGCCAATAATCCGCTTTTCGTTAGCAGTCGCGGCAAACCATTAGGCGCGCGGGCGGTGCAACGACTTGTCGAATCGCTTCGTGTCGAGCTTGACCTGCCACCGCATGTCACGCCGCACGCCTTGCGTCATGCCTTTGCGACGCATCTGCTTGGCAATGGTGGTGATTTACGCGCCATTCAGCAATTACTTGGTCATGCCAGTCTGGCAACGACCCAGCTTTATACGCATGTTGATGAAGCACATCTTGTCAAAGTGCATCAGGAAACGCATCCACGCGCCAAATTGCGCTAAAGCATCATCCGGCCAAAGGCCGAAAGATGATCGCGGGAATAAGCATCATCCAGCCGATCTGAAACGAAGGCTGATAAGATGATCGTGGTATAATAAACCCATCATCCGGCCAAAGGCTGACAAGATGATCGCGGTTGCAT
>Ga0233444_10000651_pt1 | contig 43555 bp, 32 predicted proteins | sample SI_124_October20_6_FD_182792 | JGI IMG/M metagenome (GOLD analysis project Ga0233444, IMG submission 182792) | Seawater microbial communities from Saanich Inlet, British Columbia, Canada - SI_124_October2016_10_MG | ecosystem: Environmental > Aquatic > Marine > Inlet | place: Canada: British... | reverse complement strand
CTTTCCCATTTGTTTGAAATTATATTACTAAACGGTTTTTAATTTCTTTTGCCAAAAATAGAGAATCGTAAACAAAACAATCAAAATCCCCGGAAAGCTGATCATCGTGGTAAGGGTTGCCTGTCCCGAGGCCAACTCCAGTGCCGTTCCACTTAGGCCCTCTGCTTCCATTTGCACCGTGGATGAATCTATCCACCCTCCAATAATGGGTTGGAATATCGATGTGGAAAACATCCCCATCGCTCCAATGATCGACATTCCCAGTGCACCACTTAATGGAATTTTTTCAGCGATAAAACCTATCATATTGGGCCAGAAATAACAAACTCCTAATGCGAAAAATACCGCCGCTACATAGGTCATCGCTCCTGTCTGTGTACTGAATAAAAATATTCCTATCGCTGTCAATATCGCTGAGCCCAATAGAACGCCTGTTTGATCGTATTTGTGAACCATATCTCCTCCAAAGTATCTCCCTACGGCCATCAAACCCGTAATCAGGGCTAAAATTACCATCGGCTGTGCTCCGCTACTGCTCAAGATCAGCGTGGTCCACTGTTGTGGGCCAAATTCTGAAATGGCAGTAAAGGCCATACAAACCAACATAAAGATGTACAAGGGCGTGGCCATCGCCTTGAGATTTTCTCCCACTGAACTGATCGCTTCCAGTTTGGGTTTGGGAAATGCTTGTCCATAAAAAAGGTAGAAGTAAATCAGTGTAGGAATCATTATGATCCATATCTGGGCTTGCCATCCCATATCCAGATCCGTCATGAATTTTGATACCAAACTTCCCACTACTATTCCCCCTGGAAACCACATATGAAAGCGGTTCAATAGTGTATTCATTGTTTTGCCTTCATAGGCATCGGCGATCATCGGATTACAGGCCGCTTCGGTACATCCATTTCCTATTCCTATCAAAAGGGTAGAGATCAACAAGCCTGTGTAGCCTCCTGAGTAAATCGTTAAAATGATTCCCAATGTATGGGTCAAAAAGGCAAACTGCATGATTCTTTTGGGTCCCAATTGATGGTAAAATAGTCCTCCCAAAACCATGGAGATGGGAAAACCTAAAAACCACATCGAATTGATGAATCCTAGTTGTTGGCCCGAAAGCTGGAAGGCGTCTCCCAATTGCGGTAGAATTCCTGCGCGGATACTGAATGAAAATGCCGTGGTGATCAAAGCAAAACAACTACCGTAAAAAAGTCTTTTGTCGTTATTCATATTATTTGGTTTATCGTTCGTATTACAATTTATAAATATTCTTTTAATGGGCTCTAAAAACTATTGGCCAAGATGCTTTCGTATAGCTCTTGCTTAGCGCTGCTGTGGGGAATATCTCCCTGGTTTATGCCTATTTTATAGAGGGATGCGACGGAGAGTTCTCCTTTTTCAAAAGCTTTCCCCTGACCAGTATCATAGGATTGATAGCGTTGTTGGAGCATGTCGGTATAGGCAGTATTGGTCAAAATGTGTTCTGCGGCCAAAAGTCCTCTGGAAAAGGTGTCTGCACCCTGAATGTGTGCGATAAAGAGATCTTCCAAATCGGTAGAGTTTCTTCTCACTTTTGCATCAAAGTTGATCCCTCCTCCTTGAAGACCACCGGATTTTAGGAAAACCAACATGGCCTCAATGGTTTCGTATAGATTGATGGAAAATTGATCGGTGTCCCATCCATTTTGATTGTCTCCACGATTGGCGTCAATGCTTCCCAACATACCGGCATTAGCTGCCACTTGCAATTCGTGTTCGAAAGTGTGTTGTGCCAAGGTAGCGTGATTGACCTCTATATTTAATTTAAAATGATCTTGTAAGCCAAATTGATTTAAAAAACCAATAACGGTAGCACTATCAAAATCATACTGATGTTTGGTGGGTTCGGCGGGTTTGGGCTCAATAAAGAAATTGCCTTTGAATCCCTGCTCTTTGGCATAGTCCACCATTTTATTAAAAAACATTCCAAGATGATCCAACTCACGTTTCATATCGGTATTCAGTAGGGATAAATAGCCCTCTCTACCACCCCAGAAAACATAGTTTTCTGCACCAAGTTCCATGGAGGCATCAAAAGCAATTTTGATCTGGGCTGCAGCCCTAGAGGCTACCCTGAAATCGGGATTGGTGATGGCACCGTTCATGTAAACAGGATTGGAGAAACAGTTGGCCGTTCCCCAAAGTACCTTAATACCACTTTGTTGCTGTTTCTCTTTGATATAAGATGTAATCTGAGCAACTCTTTTTTCCGTTTCGGCCAAGGATGCTCCCTCGGCAATCAGATCAATGTCGTGGAAGCAAAAGTAGTCAAAGCCCATTTTTTGTAAGAATTCAAAAGCAGCATCCGCACGATTTTTTGCCTGTTGCAAAACGTCTGTTTCTTGATTCCAAGGATAGAGATTCGTAATCCTTCCAAAGGGATCGGCACCATTGTCGTTCATACTGTGCCAATAGGCCATGGCAAATTTAAAATGCTCCCGCATGGATTTGCCCATTACTTGTTGATCCGGATTGTAGTATTTATAGGCCAAAGGGTTGTCGGATTCCTTCCCTTCGAATTTTATCTTCTGAATGTTTTTGAAATAATTGTTTTCCATTTTAAATGATGTTATTGAGTAGTTGTGTTTTCCATTTTTCAAACGAAGCAATGCTTTCGACTTGAAGTTTAGGATTAGGCTTTATGGTTTTGGTAATATTGATATTGTCGTTGTTTTGTGTCTGATGGGGATTAGAAATACTGGCTTTGGCGGCACCTTCAGCTCCGGTAGCTTCAAGCATTTGAATGGATATGCCCAAGGTGTCTGCAATGGTTTTGGAGAATACGTCGGATAGAAACAGATTGTCATTTCCCACTTTGAGATTTTCGATATCCACTCCGTCATTCTTTAAAATTTCTATCCCATAGATCATGGCAAAAGCAATCCCTTCCAAGGTGGCCCTGACCATGTGATTGTTGTCGTGAATATTGAAATTGATGTTGCTGATGTGTCCATTGACGATCTTGTTATCGAGCATTCGCTCGGCTCCATTTCCAAAAGGGAAAACTTGCAGTCCATTGCTTCCGATGGGTGCTTGTTGTGCCATTTCATTTAGTTTTTCATAACCCACTTCACCCATCAATTGATGTAACCAGCGGTATTGTATCCCCGCACCATTGAGGTTGAGGAGTTTGCCAAACATTTTTTGTTGGGGTTGATAGTTGACATGGGCAAAGGTATTGACCTTAGTCAATTCATTGCCTGACAATTGATCGGTAAGGGCATAGACAACACCAGAGGTTCCTCCGGTTGCTACCACATCTCCGGCTTTTCGGGCGCCTAGGGTATAGGCGTTGTTGGGTTGGTCTCCCGCTCTGTAGGTGATGGGAGTTCCTTCTTTTAGGCCAGTGGCTTGAGCCCCTGCATTGGATACCGTGGCTTGAACAGTGAAATTGTCAACCACTTCGGGCACCAAACTTTGATCGATTTGGTAGTGGTCAAAAAGGGCTTGAGAAGCTTGATCGTTTTTAAAATCCCAAAAAATACCTTCAGACAAACCAGTAATGGTGGTCTGAGGGATTCCTGATAGTTTGGCTGCAAGAAAATCTCCCGGCAACATGAGTTTATAGGCTTTTTGATAGAGTTCCGGTTCATTCTCAATGACCCAAGCGAGCTTGGAAGCGGTAAAGTTTCCAGGGGAATTGAGCAGATGATCTTTACAGTAGCCCTTTCCCAATTTTTCAAAAGCCTTTTCTCCATAGGATGTGGCCCTACTGTCGCACCATATAATGGATTTTCGCAAAGGATTGAGGTCTCGATCCACCAAGACCAATCCATGCATTTGATAGGAAATACCGATACTGGAAATTTGTTCTGCGTTGATATCGGTTTCTGTCAGTAGTTTTTGGGTGGCTTCGCAAAGGTATTGCCACCAGAGATTGGGGTGCTGTTCTGCCCAACCCAACTGTTGGGCTTCCATTGGGATTTCCACCTCAGGAACCCGAGCCCGAGCAATGGGTTTTCCCGTCTCAACCTCTACCAATGCAGCCTTAACAAAGGAACTGCCAATGTCAAATCCTATGGCTATCATTTTTTATACACCGGAGTTATGGTTAATTCTTCTTCCATGTATTTTCCTTCGGCTGCCCAGCGAAAACCCCTCATCTGCATACTCATCACTTCGGGAACGTCAAAATCGCTAAGCTTATGCCCTATAGAAGAAAAAAAGATTCTTCCTTTGCCATAATTTTTTTTCCAAACAACTGGCATGGTGCTTCCTGTAACTTTATTTTCTGGTTTTCCAGGCTTTTGATAACTCTCCCTGTCAAATTCTGAAATGGCCAAAACCTTAATATTGGGATCAATAAGCATATAATATTGTTCGGTTTTTTTTAAATCAAAATCATTCAAGCCTTTAGTGATGGGATCCGTCTTGTCTAGAATCTTGATAGAGTGATCAATATTTCCTCCAGGGTGTGAAACAAATTGCCCCCCTACCATAAACTGGTATTTAAGGTTATCCCTAAAAGCATCGCCCATACCTCCATGCCAACCAGAAAATCCGGTACCATTCATGATGGCTTTTTCCAAACCTTTGAATTGTTGATTGGTGATTTTTCCCATGGTCCAAACTTGAATAATCAAATCGGTTTCTGCCATCAGTTTTTCATCGCTATAAACAGAAAGGGTGTCAAAGACTTTGACATTAGCCCCTTCGGCTCTCAGTTTGGGAACCATATAATCTACACTTTCGGTGGGCTTGTGTCCTTGCCAGCCTCCATAGACATAGACGATATTTTTACCCTTCAAGGAAGGAGAGGACTGGTCTTGAGAAAAACTGACCGAAGAAATTAATAGTGTAAGGACAAATGGTAATATACGTTTGATGGATATAGTTTTCATAATTGACTTAGTTGATTAATTGATTTATTTCTTTAACGACAAGTGGGAGAGCTGGATGTTGAATTCCATGACCATATCCCTCTAATACGATGTGTTTGACTTTTGGATGACCTGCTACTTTGAGCATTCGCATCATATAGGCATTTTCTTCGGTGCGTCCCAGCATTTCCAATTCAGGATCACCTGTAAAAAGTACAACAGGAGGAGCGTCTGCTCTAACGTGAAACAAGGGGGCATATCGATCAATAATAGGTTGGGTTTTGGAAATATTATTTTCAGCTCTGACGGTAAAATGGGTAATGGTGTGGCCCGTAAGTGGCAATAGAGCAAAGATGTCATTGGCCTCTATATCATGGGTTTTGAGGTAGCTTTGATCCAGACCTACCATTAAAGTCAAATATCCTCCTGCAGAACTTCCACTGACTGCAATCTTGGTTGGGTCACCTCCGTATTTAGAAATATTTTTAAACGTCCAAGCAACGGCGGCGGCGGCATCTTCTATATAAACTGGCGCTTTTACCTTGGGATGCAATCTGTAATTGACTGCCACCACAGCAATTCTTTTTTCTTTTAGTAAGTTCGGAACGGATTTATTGCCCGCTTTGAGCCCCCCACCGTGAAACCAAACCACTGTAGGGAAATTTTTAATTTCTTTGGGATAATATACATCCAATTGACAACGCTCTTTTTGGTATGAGTCGTTTACACTTTTTCCATAGTAGCTAATGTCTTCCAAAAGATTGTATTCTTGAGCCAAAACCGTATTGGCCCATTGTGATTGCACAAGAAAAATTGTCAAAAACAGACGTGACATTTTTATATTCTTTAAAAACGGAAAACAGATTAACAATAAATTAAAACCTATAAATCGCATTATAAGCAAACTAAAATACTTTTTCCAGATAAAACTCAATCAAAAATTCTACTAAAATTTAATTCTTAATGGGATTCGTTGGTGTTTTTTATTGTGTAGTTATCTTGTGAGTTATGATTAAATTTTCACTACCATGGAGGAGAGTTGGGGTGTCATTTCTTTACTTTTTAAATCTCCTTGGATTGATCAGGTAAACTTCTGGCTCGCCCAGACGCAGGCTATGGGGCCCAATATTCGCATCAATACCCTATCGAATCACTTCCCTTTCAACGTATACCGCTTGTGTAAATCCAGCTTTGGAAAGGCATTAAAACCAATCCCTTAGTTGAATTTCCCAACTTTAATCATCATTTTTTAACTCAGGAGATTGCCATTCTCATCCCATTTTGCAACATCATTCCGATGATTCTGATCAATACACTTGGCCAACCATGCCTCATCATAGGCTACATCGTGGTCTTTCAGTACCTCATCTGGCACACCGTTCCAAACGTTGGGGCTGTTTCCTTGATAGCCCAAATCCTTTAATCCAACGGCTGAGGTAAAATAGCCCGTTACGACCAAGTCTCTCATCAAAGAGAAAAATACGATACCATCGGGCTGTTCCTCAACATCCTCAAGTTCATAAGCAATGGAATCTAAAATTGATTTTTGTTGGGTCTCAATACAGTCAAGAAAAGCTTTTCCAAACTGTTGTTTGGATTCTTGCTCGAGCCATTTCAATCCTGTTTTCAGGGGTTTTTGAAGCGAGGGAATGTCCTTAGCAATAAATTCAATAAACCCAGGAACCTCAGCCTCTTCGATGGAACCATTTTCGTGTGGAGGAAGTATCAGATTGGCCAGGCGGGTGATCAACTTCATTTCATTCTTCTCAAAAAATTGTTGTCCCAAAAGTTTTTGATCGTGGGCAGCTTCCTTTGGAGTTCTACCGTATTGGTATTTCCAAATTTTTTCTTGCAATTGCTGTGGGGAGGTGTCAAGACAACTTTGTAGTAATAGTCCCGTGCCAAAAGACCCCAACATCATGGCCTTTATGCTTTCTCTTCTTTCCATGACTTAAATATTTTGTTTTTTTAATTCCTCTATAATAAATTCAGAAGTTCTCCAAGAGAGTGCCATAATGGTCCAAGTAGGGTTTTTATCCGCCTGAGATACAAAAGGGCCGGCATCGACCACAAACACATTGTCTACATCGTGCAAACGTTCAAATTCGTTGACCACTGAGGTTTTGGGATCGCTGCCCATACGGGTCGTTCCCACTTCGTGTATGATTCTACCGGGCGTATGAAGACCAAAGTCTTTGTCGGCACCTGGTCTTTCTCCCAAAACCTTACCTCCCATATTTTCAAAAATCTCCTCGAAAGTATCGTGCATATGGACGGCTTGCTTTTTTTCAAAATCTGACCATTTGTAGTGAAAGCGTAAAACTGGAATACCGTATTCATCGACAGTATCAGGATCAATTTCACAATAATTGTCTTTCATGGCAATGGATTCTCCCCTTCCAGAGAGCCCCACTAAAGATCCGTAATATTTTTTTACATCGGCACGGAGATGATCTCCATAGCCTCCCACTTTTTCTCCAAAAAATTTGTTGAACATGTTGGGGTCAAAGCCAAATCCATAAGACGGCATTCCCAAACCTCCCCACACTTCGAGGTGATATCCTCTTGGAAAATTAAGGTTCTTATTGTCCAACCACCAAGGGGTATAAACGTGCATTCCTCCCACTCCATCTTCATTGTAACGCTTGCGGTTCATCAGGTCGGGGATAAAAGCCATGCGATCTGAACCCGTAGAGTCGTGTAGATATTTCCCCGCCAAATTACTAGAATTACCCAGGCCGTTGGGGTGTTGACTGCTTTTTGAATTCAACAAAATTCGTGCGGTGCTACAGGCCGAGGCTGCCAAAATAACCACTCTACCTTTAATACTGTATTCTCTTTTATCGTCTTTACTCACATAGTTGACCCCTGTCGCTTTTCCATTTTCATCGACAGTAACCTCTTTGACCATGCTGTTGACATATAAATCCACTTGCCCCCCACTTTTTTGGGCGGGAAAGATCAAACAAGAACCTGCGGAAAAATCTGCATAAACCGAACAAGATCGGCTACACTGACCACAGTAGAAACAGACGCCACGGTCATTATTAATTCTTTTGGTCAAAACAGATAGCCTGGCAGGAATAACGGGCACTTGAGACTTCTTTGCTCCTTTGATGAAATAGAGTTCGTGTAATCTGGGTTTGGGAGGGGGTAAAAAGAATCCATCGGGTTCGTTGGGGATATTTTCCTTGGTTCCAAATACACCAAGTAGCTGATCTACTTTGTCATAATAGGGCTTGATATCGTCATAGCCAATAGGCCAATTTTCACCCAGTCCATCCCGGTCTTTTCCTTTAAAGTCCCGAGGGCCAAATCGAAGAGATATTCTACCCCAGTGATTGGTTCTTCCTCCGAGCATACGGGAACGAAACCAATCGAACTTAGTATCTCCGCTATGGGTGTAGGGTTCTCCCTCTATTTCCCAACCTCCATAGGCGGTGTCAAAATCACCAAAAGGTCTATGGTTGCCAGCCCCTCTTCTTGGGGATTCATACGGCCACTTGAGCTGTGTTTGTTGTTGGGGATCGGCAGGATCAAAATAAGGCCCTGCCTCTACGACGGCAACTTTAAGACCAGCATCTGCCAAAACTTTGGTGGCCATACCTCCACCAGCTCCGGAGCCAACAATTACAACATCGTATTTTTTTTGATTTTCAATAATTTGCATTACAAATGTTTTAATTACTTTTTAAGTGACTTATTAAATTTATATATAATTAAGCGTATCTGTATTCTCTTTTATTTGAAATTTTTCACATGGATGGATTATCAAATAAACCCCTCCAAAATAAGCATTTTTTGTGATAATCTTTTTAAGATTTGGATTTTGGCCTATGTTAATTTGAGTAATGAAGTATTTATATTCAAATTTTTTGGCGAAATGAGTCTAGACTCAATAGAGCATCTTGTAAACGATATCTGAATTCGTTATTATTAAAATTGGAATCGGTAAAATAAATTACCGATTCCAATTTTTGAAAAAAACTAATCAAACTAAATATTAACTTAACTATCTTTTGGTTATTCTTTAATAACCAGGATTTTGAATAAGTTTTGGATTTTGATCAATCGCATCTTGAGGGATGGGATTCATATACTGTTTTAAAGTAAATACAGCATCATCCAATTCATCCTCCTCAACACTGTAAACCCAATCTCCAGAATTATCAGAAGGAGATGAATTGCGAATCACCATATTATGGATTCTTTTATTCATAACATCCTCTGCAACCCTTAAACGCTTGAGATCCCAAAATCTTTTGTTTTCAAAACAGAGTTCAACTCTTCGTTCTGAGTGAATGATATCTCGCATTTGGTCTTTATCAAGATCTTGAGGTAAATTGGGTAAACCAGACCGATTTCTTATTTTATTAATTGCATCATGAACCGTTGCATCAGGACCCACGGCCTCGTTCTGAGCTTCTGCATAGTTGAGTAATATCTCTGCATATCTGTAAAACACATCGTTTTGTCCACTAGCATCTCCAGCGGGTGCAGCATCAGGATTCATTCTTTTTTTCTGATAGTATCCCGAATCTCCTACATCAGATGATCCCGAAAGATCGATTTGATTTAAGTTCTTTTTAGTTTCATCAATTCGAGTATAAATTATATCAGCCTCTTTCATCCAATCCAATTTATAGACTGCTCCATCATGAACTATAAAATCATAAAAACGCTCTTCACGATTGGCATAGGGATCTTGTGGATCATAACCAGAAGTTGGATCAGTGATGTCTTTACCATTTGCCATTTTGAAATGATCTACCAATTCTTGTGTAGGATTATAATTCCCCCAACATCTGATTTGACCTAAAACATAGGTAACTCCACCTCTTGTCTCATAGTCAATTCCCATATAGGGAACACCTGCTACGGCTTGTCTATCCCAAATGATCTCAGGGTTATACTCATTTGATGCTCTCCATAAATCAGAAAGGTCACCAAAAAGATCATAAGTTCCACCTCCATATTGATCTATAAACTTTTTGTTTGTTGCTGCTGCTGTAGCCCAACGATTAGGATCTGGAGAAGCAAAATGGACATAATTGTTAGGATCACCCAAATAGGCAGAACCACTATTAAATAGGGGACTTGCCGCAAAAAGCTCAATCCAACCTTTCAAGGCTAGGGCAGCACCTAAAGTGGCTCTTCCAGCATCCTCATTGCCATTAGAATATTTAATGGATAGGTTTTCATTAGAAATTATATCACTTAATTCGCTTATGATGAAATCAAAAGTTTCCTCGAAAGTTGCTCTAGGCTTTAGCAATTCATCATCGGACATGGTGTTTCTATCCAAAGGAGCAGTTATTATAGGCAATCCACCGATTCGCATGAAAAATTCGCTATAATAAAAAGCTCTTAAAAATCGAAGTTCGTCAATTCTCTTATTTAGAAATTCCGTTGAGAAATTCCCTTTATTCTCCTCCAACTTTTGTAGTCCAGTATTACACATTCTTAGTTTCTTAAAAAAAGAATCCCATGTAAAACCATTTGTTGGCCCGTGAGTTCCAAACCATGGATGACTCCAACTTTCTGGTGGAACTTGACAGATTCCATTTCTCCATTGATAAGCAGTATAGTAATGACTGATATTATAATCATCTGTATAATAATCCAATTGTTCGGTTTGAGCCCCTAGTCTAGGAATCTCATTATATACATCATTAATGTATATATCAGCATTAGCCTCCGAAGCCCATTGAGTAGTATCGGTAAGCTTGGTTTTATCTGTATTCTCTAAAAACTCATCCGCATCACAAGACAGGGCTATTATTGAAAGTGCTGTTAGGCAAATGAATTTATAATTTAAAACTTTTGCAGTTATTTTCATTTTAATAAAATTTTATAAGTTAATATTCACACCAAATGAAACAGTCTTTTGAACTGGATATGCAGTTTCGCGCTCATAATATCCCAGTTCAGGATCAACAAAATCAAGTCCACTAATGGTGAAAAGATTATTTGCCGTCATATTGAGTCTTACTGAGTCTAAACCTAAACGGTTTGCGATCTCATTGGGGATAGTGTACCCAAGAATAAGAGTCTTAAGACGAAGATAGCTAGTGTCCTGCATCCAAAAATCTGAATCTACAGAGTTATTAGATGAGGGGGCTGTGGTTGCCCTTGGATATTTTGCATTCTGAGAGTTTGGTGTCCAGCGATTATCAAAATATTCATAAGAAAAATTACTCCCGTTGTTGAAAAATGGAACGGTAAGAAAAGTTTGCATATCAATACTTGACATAGCAGCTCCCTGGAAGAAAAGGGCTAAATCAAATCCTTTATATTCAAGAGCTGTATTTATTCCATAGGTTATTGCAGGATATGTTGGGTCTCCAATGGATGTCTCATCATTAACATCAATTACACCATCAGGAACTCCATTTGGTCCACTCAAATCTGCATATCGAATATCTCCAGGATGAAGATTACCAAACTGTTGGACATCATAACCATCGGAAGAATTGATCACTCCGTCGTTATTGGTGTCATCTGCTGTAGAAAAAAGACCTAAAGACTTATAGCCAAAAGGAGTTTGGTATGGCTTCCCAACTGTTGTTCTATTTGGATTCAAGCTCTGAGCTTCGGTTTGAAAATCTTGGACAATTTCATTTTTGGCGTAACTAAAATTTCCGTTGATGAACATATTAAGTCCATTATCGAATTTTTTAGTGGTTCCAATAGAAATTTCAAAACCTCGGTTATTCATTTCACCCTTATTTTCTTGTGATAAGGCTAAACCGTACTCAACTGGAACCGTCACTTGTGGGGGTAACAACATGTCAGATCTGTTTTCTTCGAAGTAATCAAATTCTAGATTTAATAATCCATTCCACATGTTAAGGTCTACACCAATATCAAGCTTGTTTGAAACTTCCCAAGTAATATCAGGATTGGCCTCTGTGGCTTGTCTTGATCCTTGAACTAATGAACCTGCTCCAAAAGCATATCTCCCGCCTCTTAAATCATAACCATTTAAATATTGGAAGTCGGCAATTCTAGATGAACCATCACTATTTATAAAGTAAGGTAGATTTCCTGATTTACCCCATGACGCTCTTAACTTAAGATTATCTACATTATCATATTTTTCCATGAATTTTTCCTCCGATATACGCCAAGCCCCAGAGAAGGCAGGGAAGTATCCCCATCTTTTTTCAGGTCCAAAAGAGTAATGTCCATCATATCTTCCGGAGGCTTCAAAAATATATTTATTATTATAGTTGTAACCTACTCTATAAACATAGCCAATTTCACTTGAAGTCACAGAAGATCCACTATTAGTAGAATCGTCTAACACAGAGCTCCCCAAATCCAATTCATCTACATCTACAGTAAATCTTTCTCTTCGAGCACTGAAAAAATCACTTTTTCTATTTGTAGCCTCAGCGACAAAAAGTGCAGATATAATGTGATTACCAAAAGTATTATTATAGTTAATATATCCTTGATAGGTATGAGTTTTAAAGCGTCTATTTTCAAGTTCTAGCCAAGAAAATAGTGTCCCATTTCCTTCCTGGTTTGAAATGGCATCAGTGAAGGTGTATGGACTGCTGTTAAGATCAATATTTTGGTAAACAAAAGGAACGTGATAGTTCTTGTTGTATCGGATATTAGGGTCATAACTGAAAACACCCTTTATACTCAGACCCTTTATAAATGGCAGTTCCTGTTCGAGGGAAATAGAAGTCAATAAAGTATTGTCTTCATCCTTTCTGTATCCATTTGAATTCAACACTGCTAATGGTGACCCAGATGCAGACTCACCCCACTTGTCTCCACCAGGATATAGAAGAGATTGGGTTGGAATAAATTTATAGAAACTTCTAAATAAGTGAGATAGATTTTCATCAGCATCGATTCCGTCAGTATCTTCAACAGAACCGAAAAGAGACATTTTTAGTTTTGTTGTGTTTGTCAACTTGGCATCCAATGCAAGGCTAAAATTATACCTTTGATAACCAACGGGATCAAATATTCCCTCTTGTTTGAAATAGCCTAAAGAACCTCTATATTTTATCGCTTCTGTACCTCCGCTTACTTCCAAATTAGTAGAATAAACAGGAATGTTTTTTCTGTATTGATCTACAAAATTAGAATCGGGATATCGGTATGGATCACTTGCATGAGATGAAGGATAACTAGCGATTAAACTTGGATCATTGGGAGGAGTAGTTCCGTCTGGATCATTATTGAAATAGCCTTCGTTTTGAACTGTCATATAGTCCTGAGCATTAACCATATCGGGGAGATAGGTTGGGTTTTGAAAACCAATAGAAGTACTGATACTAACATTGGGTTCTCCCAATTTTCCACGCTTGGTGTTAATCAAAATAACGCCATTTGCACCACCCATTCCAAAAGGAGCTACTGCGGCAGCGTCTTTTAAAATAGTAACTGTTTCTATGGAATTTGGATCGATTTGTTGAATATTATCTCTTCTAATTCCATCAACAACAATCAATGGTCTTGAATTTCCTGTAGTTACAATACCTCTGATATTGATATCAGGATTATCATCTCCAGGTCCTCCACCATTTGGTCTCATATTAAGACCCGCTACCCTACCTGCTAAACTTTGGGTAATGTTGGGAAGTGGAACATCTGCAACTTCATCTCCTTTCATGGAACTAATTGCCCCTGTAACGCTTACTTTTTTCTGACTACTATATCCAAGTATAACTACATCGTCTAATCCAGTTACATCAGCAATCAATACAACATTAATCTCAGATTCACCATCGACGACAATATCTTGTGGAACGAATCCAATAAATGAGATTTTTAATGTTGGTTTTTCTTGAGTGGAAACTATTGAAAAATTACCATCGAAATCAGAGGTAGTTCCATTTTCCGTTCCAATTTCTAGAATTGATGCACCGGGCAGAGGATTTCCTTCTGAATCAGTTATGCTTCCAGAGATATTAAAATCTTGGGAGGTCACATCTTCTGTTGTTGAAGAAGTTAACTTAGGCATTTCTTCAATGATAATAGTCTCATTCTCTGAAATTCTGAAGCCTAATCCTGTGTTTTGTAAACACAATTTAATAAGTTCTTCTGCCAAGATTTGTCCCTTTTGCAATTGAACTTTTACATCACTTTTAAAAAAATCTTTTGGGTAAATAAAATCAAAATTCGTTTGATCTTGAATCTTTTTAAATACTTCATCGATCCCAACCAATTGGTCTTGATCAATGATGATTTTCTCTTGTGAAAATGAATTTTCAACATTAAAGCTAAAAACGGTCGTACAAAATAAAAATATAAACGTTTTCATAATTAATTGAAGTAGCTGCCATTTAATTGGATAACAGCCAATGGTCGATTTAATTTTCATAAATTTGTTTGGTATTAGTTAAACATTTAATTGATACATAATGAGGGGCGAAGTTGAAGACAGTGCAAACGTTCAAAAACTTCGTTCCCTTTTTTTTAATGATGTGTTTCTATTTTAGAATCACTCTTTTGTCATTTATTTCATAATCTTTTATTATTCCAAAGTTTTTTATATTGATTAGGATATCTTCTAATTTTCTGTTTTTCCTGATGACTCCAACGAATCTTGTTGTTTCCACTTTTTTGTCTAAGAAAAACACTTCTACGTCATACCAGCGGGAAACAATTTTCATGATCTCTTTTAGGGATTTTCCATCAAAACTAAAAACACCATTTTTCCAGGAAATCTCGTTGTAAACGTTAACATCTGTATTAATAGAAAATGAATTAGTGTGGGGAATCCACTTAGCCTGTTGATCTGGAAGTAAATTTTGTTTCTCACCATTTATATGTATGGCTACTTTTCCCTCTACCAAGGTGGTATATATCTGATCTTCGTCCTTGTAGGCCTTCAAATTGAATTCTGTTCCCAGTACTTCAACAACTTGAGATTGATTGACTACTTTAAATTTAGCGCCATTGTTGTCATTGCTGGGAGAAACATCGAAATAGGCTTCTCCATATACAAGCTCAACTTTACGAGTTTCACCCTTTATAAAAGTTACAGGAAATTTGAGTTGAGATTCTGAATTTAACCAAACTTCGGTTTTGTCAGATAGTACAATACGATATTGCCCCCCTCTTGGAATGGTTAGATAATTGTATACTGTTTCTTGGGGATGAATTTCACTCGCTTCATATACAATTTCTTTTCCGTTACTATTCGCATTTTGCGTTTTTAAATCTTGTCCTTTCTCCAATAATACGTGAGTACCATCTCCGAGAGTCAGCGTAGCTTTATCAGTCCCTGGTTCAATATTCGTCTTCACTAATACAGGAATATCCTTAACAGAGTTGTCAAAATAAATATCTCTCAACAGATAGGTGGAAGCTATGATTAATACAGCAGCAGCAGCATATTTATAAAGAGCAATATATCTACTTTTAAGTCTTTTAGATTGCCTTTTGCGAATCATTGCATGTATTTTTTGTTTCTCCTCTTCGGTATCAAAATCAATTAAACCATACTCTATTACATAATTGATCTTTACGAATTCTCTAAACAAAAGAGCATTTCCCTCTTCATTAAGCCATCTAGAAAGTTCTTCCAACTCAGATATAGAAGCAGATTTAGAGAAGTATTTTATAATTGTGTTTTTGATTTTTTTATTCACAACAACTTTATTTACTTTTAAAGAAACATTTAAATCACAATACCCCTACAAAAACTATATTTATTTTTAAATGGGAGAAAATTGATTAAGTATGGAAGTAGATTTTTCGAATGATAAAATTTTATTAAAAGAATTTAGGAAAGGGAATGAGCAAGCTTTAAACTTTATAATGCATCATCATCACAAACCTTTGTGTTTTTATGCGTATAGTTTGTCAAATGACCAAGATGGGGCCAAGGATATTGTCCAGAACATAATGATTAACATTTGGGAGAAAAGGAAAATGTTACCTGATATTAAAAATTTTAAAAATTATCTCTATAAATCTGTTTATAATGAATTTCTGAATCAGATGAGGACTACTGGTAGAATGATGATATTTGAAAAGGAATTTTTTGAAGCAATAAATGAATTGGTATTTAATGAAGAAGAAAGTTTAACCCATCAAAAAATTGAATTGCTACAAAGTGAAATTGAAAAGCTCTCTCCAAGATGTAAAGAAACCTTTCTACTAAGTAAAAAAGAAGGCTTAACCTATATTGAAATCGCTGATTATCTAGAAATTTCCACAAAAACAGTTGAAAACAATATGATTAAAGCTTTTTCAATTCTGCGAAAAAAAATGAAAGAAAAATTTAATACGCTTATACTTCTGTTATTTACTGACCGAAATAAGATATCTAAAAAATCCTGTTTCAATCTTTAAAACAAAACCCTACTGATCACTTTATATCAGACAGTTTAAATTACTGTTGGGGTAAAAACAATGAAATCCGTTTCAATTTCAACAGCTTTTTTATTTCCTATTAATTATATTTATAATTCTTATAAATGAATCATTATGAATGAATTAGATATTTTAAACCACTTCCAACTGACTTTTGTTGCCAATGCAGTCTATATGCTAACCTTTACAGGCTTGGTTTTTATAACCTTCAGACTCATCCGTTTTCAAAGGGAGCAAAACTCAAATATTTTGGGAAAAATATTGGTTTCCGTTTTTGGGCTGTGTACTGTTTTTTATGGATATACCGTTTTTTCCTATTTAAGAAACGCACAACTTGCACAATCTTATCGCTTATCCGAGTTAAAAGAAAGTGGAGTTGAATTGTCCACAGTTACCAATAGTTTTATTGAGTTTACGGGGCATACTGTTTCAGATGGATGGCCGCCTGCATTTGTGCCTGAAACCGCTGCAAATATTTTTTTGATCACCTTCGCTCTGATGATTATTGCAGGGACTTGGCTTAAGCTTTCAAAGGACTAAAACCTTTGGTCTAAACCTTAATGAAACATCCTAAAAATTTGAAATGGGCTTATCCTGTATTGAGGTTTTACAAATCAATAGGAATATATTCTCAACTTTGTGAAAAACATTTGATGCTTTCAAAAAAGAAATACTGGCTGATCTCAGCACTTGTCTTGATTGGTACTTTTATCGATCTTAAGGGTCAAAGAGTTGTAAAATCAGATACCCTTTTTTCCAATCAAACACCGCTCAAAGTTCAGTTGAGCTATTCAAATAGTGAATTGAATCTCAAAACCAATGATTCTACTTATATCCAAAGCTCACTTGTTTTTTTTGAAAAGAACGAATCTAAAGAAATTCCCGTCTCACTCAGAGCCAGAGGGAATTTTAGAAGAAAAAATTGTTTTTTCACACCCATTAAAATGAAGATCAAAAAAAGGGCTTCTGCTGAAACTATTTTTAGCGGAAACACTTCTTTAAAAATGGTCTTACCCTGTAAAGACGAAAAGGATAAGAACGACAATATCATCAAAGAATTTATTGCCTATAAAATTTATGAAATCGTCTCCCCTTATTATTTTAAGACCAGAAGATTGGAAGTCGAGTTAAACGACAATAGCTCTAGAGAAGGGAAAAAATACAACCTAAAAGGGTTTCTGATTGAAGACGATGACAAACTTGCCAAAAGGTTTGACGGTAGAATCGTAAAGCGAAAAATCCCTTCCATGGCAATGGATCATTTCAATTCGGTAAACTTATCTTTCTTCAATTATTTGATTGGGAATAGTGATTTTTCATCCTCTCACCAACACAATGGAAAATTACTCTATTACGAAAAAAAGATCATCCCCATTCCCTATGACTTCGACTTGACCGGTTGGGTAAACCCAAGCTATGGAAAAGGAGTCATCAACCGATTGGGCTATCAGACTGAAAAAAGAAAATACATTGGTTTTAATAGGGAGAAAGGACTTTTTGAAGAAGTCAGAAATCATTTCAAAGCATCAAAAGAACAAATTTTTGCTTTGGTAAATAGCTTCCAAACCGACTTTGATCATCCATATGAATTTGACTCCATGTTGGATTACCTAAAAGATTTTTACAGAATTTTGGAAAGCGACAAACTTTTTAAGCGATTAGTGGTCTCCCAAGCCCGATAAAAAAAGCGGGTTAAGTTATAGAAATACCCTACTATATTTCATATATTCTGATCGATTATGAAATCTATTGTATTAAAAAAAGCTTATGCATTGGGAGTGCTTTTGGAAGCCATTCTATTCCTGTATCTCTACAATATGGAATCGGACATCAATGAAGTTTTCAGGTATGCGGCCCGATATTCCGGGCGACTTTCCCTAGGGATTTATCTTTTATGTTTTTTTCTATTCAGATCGGCCTACCTCAATGACAAATCTCTGAAGATTACTCAAAAAGTTCTTGGGGTATTTGCGGTGATGCATGTCATCCATTTTTTCTTTTTGGCCTATTCGATCTACTTAAATCAAGTCCCTATTGTCCCTACAAGACTGGCAGGAGGTTTTGTGGCCTATTTGATGATTGTCATTTATCCCTTTCTCATTGAAAAGATAAACCGAAAAGCTATTCACTTGACCTATTTCTACTATGTGGGTTTTGTGATGATCATGACTTATATTTCGCGCGTTAGTGGTCAATTCATCGGTGCAGAACCCGAGATTTTCCACTTTATCGCATTAGGGTTTCTTATTTTTATTTTATTGATTTTTGGAACCCAAATGGTTTTAAAAAAGAGTCCAATCATCACAAAAAAGAACTAAAAGCAACTGACCTTAAAGATTTTTAAGGGTTTTTTTCAAACCAAAGCATCACACGATTGTTATTGAATAAATTGAGATTGGTCACCCCAAAATTATTGTTCCGATTATTGACCATGGGTAAATTCCCATTCAATTCCAATTCAACCCCTTGGGTGACTGCTTTCAAAACAAAACCTTCTGACTGATACTCTTTGATCAACCGAACAATAGAGGGGTTCTTTACTGTTTCTCGTTTCACCTCTTCTCCATTGTCAATTTTGTACACCAACTCCTTTTTCGATTGCTCCAAAACATCAATAATTATCCATTCTTGGGAATGAATCGTTAATGAAACCATCATAAACAAACCGCATATTAAGTTTTTCATTTTTTTAAATTTTAAAAATTTATAAATACTATTTCTCTAATTTTTTACTCATATGAACCAACGTAATCATTACTACAGCCACCATAGTGTGCAAAAAGCCAAAGGCAAAAGCGTCCAAACTGTTGAGATCTCCTTTCGCGGAAGAAAGCGAAAAGAAAAATACCGCCAACAAATTAAAAACGGCGACACTGTAGCCATAGATAAGTCTTACCTCGGGCTTGTGCCATACTTTTTTAAGAATAAAAAAAGTCACAAACCAAAAAAGAAATTCGTACAGATATTGAATATCATTTAATCCCAACATATATCAACTTCATTTAATTCAACCTAAAGTTAAATAAAAAAGCTCGGGATTCAAACCTTGATTTTTTAAAATTTATAAGACCTCTTTGGAACGAATTCAATTGGGATAATATTAAATTTGCAGTAAAATTATATTGTCCTAACCCATGAAGTATTTAACATTTCTTTTACTGGCCTTATTTTTGATCTCCAATTTGGAAGCCCAGCAACCTCCTGATGGTCAGGAAGTAGATACCCTGAAGACCGACGTTGAGAAAGAAAATAAATTCAAATTCTTTGGTTTAACCCAATTCAATTTCAACCAAGCCTATTTTGAAAATTGGGTTTCGGGGGGAGAAAATTCTATGACTGGACTCTTCAGCGTTGACTACAACATTAATTATTTGGGTGAAAAAGGTTGGGTGTGGGACAACAACCTGATGCTTTCAATAGGAACCACCTATCTTTCAGGAAATGCCTTTTTCAGAAAAGCCGATGATCGGATAGAAATCAACTCAGTACTCAGTAAAAAAGTAAATACCTATTGGAATTATTCTGCTTATTTCAATTTCAAAACCCAAATGCTTCCGGGCTATCGATATTTCAAAAAAGATGGAGAGGATCAAAAAGAAAAAATTTCCAGAATCCTATCCCCTACCATCATCCAGTTGGGTCTGGGCTGTTACTACAAGGAAGGAGATCGCGCATGGTTTAATGTTGCACCACTGGCCGCAAGAGGTATTTTTGTCTCTAAAGATTATACCCAAAACTTATCCCCTGGCGAAAAATACTTTGGGGTCGAGAGAGGCGCCAGCAGTATTGTCTCAATGGGGGCATCACTCTCTGGACTCTTACAATCCAATTTAATGGAAAACATCACAATGGACAACAAATTCAATGTGTATATAAATTATCTCAATAATATTAAAAATATTGATTTTGAATGGAATGCCAACATCAGGCTCAAAGTAAATGACAAAATATCGAGTAACTTGATTGTACATCTCCAATACGACGACGATCTTATTAGTCGGTTGCAAATCAGGGAGTTATTCGGGCTTGGATTGAGTATCGACATATAACTTCAAAAGAAAGTTAAGTTGTGGTGTAAATTCTGATAATTGGTGGCAGTATCTTTTGTCATTATAATTTTACATTTGGAATAATGACGAAAATTCGCTATTTCACCATTTCATTATTGATTCTTCTCTGTTTGGGTAACTGCCAAACTCAGAAAAACAATCCCCCCAACGTGATTCTAATTCTGACCGACGATCAAGGTTGGGGTGACCTTAGTCTCAACGGCAATATAGATCTCTCCACCCCCAACATAGACCAACTCGGAAAGACTGGCGTTCGATTTGACCGCTTTTTTGTCAGTCCTGTATGCTCTCCTACCCGAGCCGAAATCCTTACGGGAAGACACCACGTTAGGGGTGGGGTTTATAGTACCAGCAGAGGAGGAGAAAGATTGGATGTCGATGAAGAAATCATTGCAGAAGTATTCAAATCTGCAGGCTACCAAACCGCTGCCTATGGCAAATGGCACAACGGGATGCAAGCCCCTTTCCATCCCAATAGCCGTGGGTTTGATGACTATTACGGCTTTTGCTCTGGTCACTGGGGAAATTATTACAACCCCCTACTGGAACACAACGGAAACTTGGTCAGAGGAGATGGATTCATCATTGACGACTTGACCCAACACGGTATTGATTTTATCAAAAAGAATACCCGCCAACCTTTTTTCCTATATCTCCCCTACAACACCCCCCACAGTCCCATGCAGGTTCCCGACCGATTTTGGGAGAAATTCAAAGACAAAGAACTGCGTCAAATGGGAAGTGATGGCCCACCCAAAAATCAAAATCAAATCGACCATAGCCGAGCCGCATTGGCCATGTGTGAAAACATCGACTGGAATGTAGGTCGCATTATGAAGCAACTCAAAAACAGTGAACTGCTGGAAAATACCATTGTAATTTATCTTTCTGACAATGGCCCCAACGGAAACCGATGGAACGGAGCAATGAAGGGAAAAAAAGGCAGTACGGACGAGGGAGGAGTCCGCTCCCCCATGATCATCAATTGGCTGGGTAAAATTCCCCAAGGAAAAATCGTCAAAGAAATTGCCAGTGGTATTGATCTCCTCCCCACATTAAAAGATTTGACTGGCATCAGATCTCAACCCAAGAAACCACTCGATGGAATCAGTCTTGAACCCCTTATCATGCAAGAAAACCCGAAATGGGCAGATCGTTATATTTACAACTACTGGCGCGGTAAACTAAGCCTGAGGAATCAGAACTATCGCTTGGATCACCAAGGTCAGCTTTTTGACATGATCAATGATCCCTATCAAAGCACCGACATTGGAGAGAAAAAACCACAAGTTTTGACGGCTTTGAACAAGACCAAAGAACAATGGAAAGAAGAAGTGCTGGTCGAACTTCCCAAAAAAGACAGCCGTCCCTTCTACATTGGCCACCCCAGTCTTCACACCACACAAGTACCCGCCAGAGACGGAATTCCTAGCGGAGAAATCAAACGCTCCAACCGATATCCCAACTGTACCTATTTCACCCATTGGATCAATCCAGAAGACACCATCAGTTGGGAGGCAGAAGTGGCCCAAGACGGAGATTTCGAAATAACCGTTTACTACAGCTGTACCCAAGACGCCATAGGCTCTCTTTTTGAAGTCAGTTTTGGCGATGCAAGCATTCAGGGTGAAATTAAAGAAGCCCACAACCCCAGTGAATATGGCGCCTCAGAGGACAGGGTTGTCCGGCAAGAGTCGTACGTAAAAGATTTTAAGCCCCTTAAAATAGGAACACTAAAACTCAAAAAAGGAAAAGGAACGCTGAAAATCAAAGGAATCAAAAAAAAGGGGAAGACCTTGATGGATTTTAGACTAATGCTCTTGAAGCGCATTTAATCCATTCTATCATTTTCATCTAAAAAAGTGCTCGCTTAAAATTTCGATATTATTTATTGATAGAATAAAAAATACTAACATAAAACCACAATAATTGAAAATTATAAAAATTGAAACCCACGTTCTCTCCAACCCATTGGAACAGAGTTTTTTCTTTTCCCAATGGGCCTATGACGAAAGGAGAATCTGTGTCGTAAAAATAACAACAGACCAAGGGGTCTATGGCTGGGGAGAAGGTTATGGCCCTGCCGACGTAATCCAACAAGGGATTGCCTTGCTTGAGCCCATTTTGATGGGCAAAAACGCATTGGAAAACGAATCTCTCTGGTTTGAAATGTACCGCAAGACTTTGGACTTTGCCAGAAGAAGTGTTCTTTTGGCTGCCATCAGTGCGGTCGATATCGCCCTTTGGGATATCAAGGGCAAGGCTTTAAATTTACCCGTCAGCACCCTATTGGGAGGACAGCATCGAAAGAAGGTCGTCCCCTATGCCACAGGACTCTATTTTTCCCAAAGCAAGACATTGGTAGATGATTTGGTAAGAGAAGCCAAAGAATATGTTGCCCAAGGTTTCAAAGCCATGAAAATGAAGGTGGGCTTGTCCATAGAAGACGATATACAACATGTAAAAAACGTAAGGGCGGCTATTGGCCCCGATATCAAGCTGATGGTTGACTCCAATCATGCCTACTCTCTGAGAGAGGCCCTTGAGTTGGCCAGAAAGATAGAGCCCTACGACATCAGCTGGTTTGAGGAGCCAGTCTCTCCCGAATTCTATGATCAATACGCCCAACTGCGGCAAAAAACCTCCATACCCATTGCTGGAGGGGAATGTGAGTATTTGCGCTATGGATTCCTTCAACTGCTTCAAAACAAATCTGTGGACATTGCGCAGATTGAAATATGTGCCTCTGGAGGCTTGACCGAAGCCAAAAGAATCGGGAGTTTGGCCAGTACCTTTGGAGTTGAAGTCATCCCCCATGTTTGGGGAACGGGAATTGGATTTCACGCTGCATTGCATTTTACAGCCAATATAGAGCCATTACCCGGCAGGCTATTTCCCCCCGACATTTACATAGAATACGATCGTACTGAAAACGCCATCAGAGATCGCCTGACCTCACCAGCGGTTCAAATGGAAGACGGATATATCGACATTCCACAAACCCCAGGCTTGGGAATCGATATCGATCCAGATGCGCTAAAAGAATTTTCAACCGTATCTTAGGCTAACCAAAAAAATAAAACATGGATTTTGGATCATTAAAACTGTATATCGGAGGCGCACTGGTTGAAGCCGCCCATGGCGGCAAAAAAACCATCCTCTGTCCCGCCAATGAAAAACCCATAGCCGAAGTAGCTTGGGCCGACGAAGCCGATGCCCTCAAAGCCTTGAAGGCAGCTCAATTGGGCTTTGAATATTGGTCTGCGCTCAGTTTGTCTGAAAGAACGGATTGGATGTCCAAATTGCGCAGCGCAATTTTGGAAAACAAAACCCGCCTACGACTAGCCATCATCCACGAAATGGGAAAGACCTATGAAGGTTCATACGAAGACATTGAAGCCATCACCAATGCTTTGGCCTTTTATCCCAAAGCCATGGCCGACATCAAAGATGAGCCCATTCCCGACCCAGAAAATACCCATAAGCACCTAATGGTTCACCAAGCAGCAGGGGTTGCGGTGGCCTATTTGGCTTGGAATTTCCCCCTTCTCAATGTCGGGTTTAAAATCGGCCCTGCACTGGCCTCAGGCTGTAGTTTGATCATCAAGCCCTCGGAAATGTCACCCGTGTCCTCTTATATTCTTGGAGAAATTCTACACCAAATCAACTTCCCCCCAGGCGTGATCAACATCTTGACTGGACCACCAGAAAAAGTAGCCACAACCATGACCAAAAGTAAGATCCCCAGTGTTGTGACCATGATTGGCTCTACACAAACCGGAAAGCAGGTCATTGCCGACAGCAGTAGCAGCATTAAAAAACTAAGTATGGAATTGGGGGGTAATGCGCCTTTTATAGTCTTCGACGATGCCAATATGGATGCAGCACTTGACTTGGCCATCGGTATCAAATTTGGAAACTGCGGTCAAATCTGTGTTGCGGCCAACCGATTCTTCCTTCATGAAAACATTTACGACGACTTTCTAGAAGCCTATGTCGGTCGGGTAAAAAAACTCAAACTAGGTTTTGGAAAAGACAGCGATGCTGACATGGGGCCACTGGTCAATCGTCAGGGTCAAGAACGCATGATGCAAATCGTTGCCGATGCCACCGCCAAGGGTGCTAAAATCGAAACCGGAGGAAAAATCCCCGATGGCTCTCAAAAAGGATACTGGTTTGAACCCACTGTTCTCAGTAATGTCACCACCAATATGCTGGCCTACCAACAGGAAACTTTTGGACCCATCGCTCCCATTTTCAAGTTCAAAACAGAAGATGAAGTATTGGCTTTGGCCAATGATACGGAATATGGCTTGGCCTCCTATCTGTTTACTGAAGATGCTGAGCGGCAAGCCCGATTTGCCAACGAATTACAATTTGGCGAAGTGCAGATTAACGGGGTCAAATACGCCATCTACCTCCCCCACGGAGGCATCAAAAACAGCGGAATAGGCCACGACTGTTCGGCCTTGGCACTTGACGATTATCTCATCAAAAAAAGAGTTACTACAACCATTTAAATTACAAGAATTATGGAAATTTTATTGCCTTTTTTACTGGTCATCCTGGCGAGCTTTTTTCAAGGAAGTTTCGGTTTGGGAATGAAGTATATGGAACCCCTTAAGTGGGAAGCTTGGTGGATTGTTCACGTTACTATCGCCATGATTATTTTCCCCATTATCTGGGCTGTTTTTGCAGTTCCCCATCTTTTTCAGGTCATCGCAAACGCTCCATCCGAAGCTGTCTTTTTGGGTATGCTCTTCGGATTTCTATGGGGTGTAGGTGGAATACTCTTTGGTAAAAGTGTCCCCTATATCGGCCTATCACTGACCTATGGTATTGTTATGGGCTTGGCTGCATCAGTTGGGTCTATCATTCCCCTGTTGCAAGTAGAAGATGCCTTTGCCAATCCGGCTTCTTCTTATGTGATCATTGCTGTTGTCATCATGTTGGTGGGTGTTGCCCTTACCGCAAAGGCAGGAATTGAGAGAGACAAATTAATTGGAGATACCAATGACCCATCCAATATGAGTAAGGGCATATTGATCGCTGTCAGTTGCGGGGTGCTTTCTGCCCTCCTCAATGTGGGATTTGCCAACGCCACCCCCGTTGCCTTGGAAGCTGAAAAAATGGGCGCCATCACTCGAAACAGTAGTTTGGCCGCTTGGGTCGTTGTACTTTTGGGAGCCTTTATGATGAATTTTGGCTATGCAGTGGTTCTGTTGTTCAAAAACAATAGTTGGAATTCCTTCCAAGTTCCTTCATCGGGCAATGCCTATAAGTGGGCCATTCTGGCAGGGTTATTTTGGTTTGCCGCACTGGGCATCTACGGACAAGGTTCTGCCTTGATGGGTACTATGGGCCCCATCATTGGCTGGCCCATGCTGTTGGGATTGTCACTCATCATCAGTAATATATGGGCCGTGCGCTCTGGAGAATGGAAAGACGCCAAAAAACCCTTTCAACTGATGTTGGTCGGTTTGGCCATCATCATTTTGGCCAGTGGCTTGCTGGGCTATTCCAATACACTATCCTAATGATGGGGCAAATCATTTCCGGTTTTGGCGAACTTCTTTTGAGACTCAGTCCACAAGGACATGAAGACCTCATTGTCCAATCTAACGCTTTGGAAATGGGATTTGCTGGAGCCGAAGCCAATATATTGGCCGACCTTGCCCATTGGGGTCAGTCCACACAATTTATCACCGCTTTACCCGAAAATCCCTTGGGAAAAAAGGCCGTAATGTTCCTCAACCAAAACGGTGTAAGTACCCATAACACATTCATGGATGAGGGAAGAATGGGAAGCTATTATGTAGAACACGGCACAGCCATCAGAGCAACTCAGGTCACCTATGATCGGAAAGACTCCTCTTTTGCAAGGTGGAGTTTGGATGAAAAAGACTGGGAAAAGTTATTGGAAAACAGTTCCCATTTTGTGGTAACTGGCATCACTCCTGCCCTGTCAGAAAACTGTCAAAAATCTCTTTTAAACGGATTGAAAATGGCGCAAAAAACAAACTGTAAAGTGATTTTTGATCTCAATTTCAGACGCAGTCTTTGGTCGGCAACTTCTGCCAAAAAATCCTTTTCCCAAATTCTGCCCCATGTAGATATTTTATTGGGAAATCTGGGCGCTATCAACGATGTTTTTGATGCCCAAATAAAAAGCAAAAATGATTTTGAAGCTCTACAAGAAGCAACAGTAAAGGCCATTGATTTCGCTAGACAATTGGGATCGTTCCAAACCATTGCCATGACGATCAGGCAACAGATCAATGCCTCCGAAAACATATTGGGAGGAATGCTAAAAGAAGGAGACAAACTACGGTCAAGTCTATCGATTCCCACCACTATAAAAGACCGATTGGGAGGCGGAGATGCTTTTGCCGCCGGCATCCTCCTCGGTAAACTTTCCCATTGGGAAATGCAAAAAACCCTTGATTTTGCTACTGCTGCCTTTGCCACCACCCAAACCCTTAAAGGGGATATCAATTATCTGGACGTTAAAGAAATACTATCCGTTAGCGAAGGCAACCTAAAAGGCCACGTAAAAAGATAAAACATGACACGAGCCACCCTCTTAGAACAATTATTGGCGACCAAGATCATCGCCATCATTCGCTTGTCGGAATCCGAACCTATATTTGAATTGGCAAAGGCTCTCCATCGCGGTGGGGTCAAAGCCATAGAAGTGACCATGGGAACCCCCAATGCTTTGGCGGAAATCCACAAGTTGACCCAAATAGAAGGAGTCATTCCCGGAGTAGGTTCGGTCATCGATGCGAAAACTGCCAAAGCCGCCATTGAAGCTGGTGCCCAGTTTGTGGTTACACCGGTGAGCAAACCCGAAGTGATACAAATGGCACATCAATACGATAAGCCCATCCTTTCGGGAGCTATGACCCCTTCGGAAATTTTAGAAGCCTATGAGTGGGGCGCAGATGTGGTAAAGCTCTTCCCCGCCGCCAATTTTGGTTTGTCTTATTTCAAAGCCGTAAAGGCTCCCATGCCCCACCTGCCCATCATGCCTACCGGAGGCATTAATGTTGAAAATGCTGCCGAATGGATCGCCAACGGAGCAGTTTGTCTGGGCGTAGGAAGCAGCTTAATGGACAAAAAATTGATCGCAGAGAGAGATTTTGAAGGCATCACCGCCATTGCTCGAGCGATGACAGAGGCCATTAAATATTGAAGGAAATGGATGCTGAAAAGATTACAAATCCTTGTGTGGTTCTTTTGAAAAGCTTGTTGTTGGTTTTTCTACTGATCCCCTTGGGATGTGAAGCACCCAAAAAAAAATCCCCTAACGTTTTGCTCATCATGATCGATGACCTCAACGATTGCATTGAAACCCTCAAAGGGCATCCCCAAAGCCTCACCCCCAATATGAGTAAACTTGCCCAGTCAGGAGTGACTTTTCTCAATGCGCATACCAACGCTCCTATGTGTGGCCCCTCTCGTTCCAGTATGATGATGGGTGTTTACCCCCACCATTCACTGAATTTTTTTCAAGCCCCTTGGTTTAACAATACTGTTCTAAAAAATACCCGAACCCTATCAGAGCAGTTCAGAAAAGCAGGCTACCAAACCCTAGGAACGGGCAAAATACTCCACCACCTTAAAAAAGAAAATTGGGGTCATTACCAAAACCCGCCCGACTATGGTCCTATGGTTTGGGATGGTAAGAACCGCTTGGCGCATCCCGATGTTCCCCGACCATTCTATGACCTAGGTGCTGTCGATGGTTCCCTGGGCCCTTTGGTCAATTTGGAGGGGAAAACGACGGCGACTGGCCAAGCCCTCCAGTGGATTTATGGATACAGAAAAGAGGGGATCATTCCCCTGCGATACATCAATGACGATGACCGTGATCCTACCCCAGATGAGATGAATGCCGCTTGGACCGCCAAAAAAATAAAATCCCTTGCAAGTCAAGACTTAGAAAAACCTTTTTTCTTGGCGGTGGGCTTTCTCAGACCTCATACGCCATTGATTGCTCCTCAAAAATATTTTGCCCGATTTCCACTCGATAAAATCCAAGTCACCTTAAAAAAAACAAATGACCAGCAAGATACCTTTCTGGAAGTTTCCTATGAAAAAAATCAGGTGTTCACCCTAGAGATGGGGGCGAAAATGTTCAATGAAATCACTGCCTCTTACGGCAGTGAAGAAGCCGGGTTAAAACGCTGGACACAGGCCTATCTTGCTTGTGTAGCCGCAGTGGATGAAAACGTAGGTCAGGTAATGGATGCACTCAATCAAACCCCACTCAAAGACAATACTCTAGTGGTTTTGGCCTCTGATCACGGATTTCATATGGGCGAAAAAAACTATCTCTACAAAAATTCCTTGTGGGAAAAAAGCACGCGTGTCCCATTGATCATGAGGGTTCCAGGGGTCACAAAAGCCAATACCACCATTAGCAAAGCGGTTTCCCTCATCGATGTATATCCTACCTTGGTAGATTTGTGTGCTTTGTCTTCGGAAACCCAAAAAAATGAAAAAGGGCATTCCCTTGACGGATTCAGCATGAGGGAATTGTTGGAAAATTCCGCCGCCAAAACTTGGAAAGGCGAGCGCCCCGCACTAACCGTAGTTTATGCAGGAGACCCTTACAAAGGTCAAGCCCACATGCAACACTATGCCATCAAAACCGACCGATACCGCTACATTCTCTACAACAACGGGAAAGAGGAATTGTACGACCATCAGAATGATCCAAACGAATGGGACAATTTAATTTTTTCAGCAAAAGAACCCCACCACCAGTTGAAAAATCTCCGCCAACAAATGGCAGAAATAGTTGCCCCCATTCAATTAAACGGACTCAAAAAAATAAAATGAAATGAAATTTTTGAAATCTATCTTACTCCCCTTTTTACTGTTGATGACCCAACTGAATTTTGCTCAGAAAGAAATCTCCCTCAATGGAGATTGGGAAATCGTTTTTGACCATGACAATGAGGGAGCTGAGTCCCTATGGCATCAAAATGAAGTGTTTCAAAAGTTGGATGAAAAAAGAAAAATCAAAGTCCCCAGCAGTTGGGAATTGATTGAAAAAGACTATGAGGGCGTGGCTTTTTATCGTTATGCTTTTGATGTTCCAAAAGAATGGAAAGGCAAAGTTGTCCGACTCCAATTTGGTGCGGTCAACTACCTTTCTGAAATCTGGCTCAACGAGGAAGTCGTTGGCTATCACGAAGGAGGATTTACTCCCTTTGAGTTTAGGGTGGACAATATGATAAAAGCGGGGGAAGAAAATATCTTGATCCTCAGGGTGGTCGGCCCCATCATTTTGTCTGACAAAAATATCGATGGCGTCAAGGCGCTGGAAACACCACAATGGCGGGGTGGACTTTCGGGAGGGATATGGCAAAATGTACGATTGGTTGCCTCCGGAGCCTCCTACATCAAAGATGTTTTTATAGAACCCAATATCAGTGACAATGCGGCGACTTTTCATTTAACACTGGATCATACAGCCATTAAAGGTGAATCTGCCGAAATTGAAATCGAGCTTTCTGAAACTGTAAATCAAAAAAATAAAGTCGCCACCCACCGTGCTTTGCTAAAACTACAACCGGGCATCAATCACCACAAAGTCAAATTACAAATTCCCGATGCACAATATTGGTCCCCCAAAAATCCTTTTTTGTACCAAGCCCGCATAAATCTAAAAAACCAACAAAATATTTCGGACGATTGGCACCATCGTTTTGGATTGCGTGAACTGACAATCAAAGACCAAGATTTTTACCTCAACGGAAAACGAATTTATATCAAAGCCACATTTTTTGAGGGACTCTATCCCAATGGCATTGCCTATCCTGATTCGGAGGAGATGGCGCGAAAGGAAATCCGATTGGCCAAAGAAGCTGGCTTTAATATGATCCGACCTTGGCGGCATCCCACCACACCCATGTGGTTGGATTTGGCCGACGAAATGGGCGTCATGGTCGTGGGTAGTCCTGCACTGGAATGTATGAGACTTCCCCTGTCCACTCCCTATCTTCCGTCGAGAGTAGCGCGAGAAGTAGAACAAACCATACTCAAAGACCGCAATCGCACCTGTATCGTACAGTGGGAATTGTTCAACGAATTGCACCGTCCAGTATTGAATCAATTGATGCGTCCTATGGCCATGCTAAGCAGAGAACTCGACCCCACCCGACTGATCCTCGATGAATCTGGAGGTTGGGCTTTTGGCGCCAATATGTATTTGCCCAACGAAAAGGAACCAACCAAATTCAACGATATTCACAATTATGCTGGAGCCTACATCAATGAAAAAGTCTATAACAGCTATGTCTCCATGGCCATGACAGCCGCAGAAAAAGAGGCCGCCGGCCTAGGGAAATTTAGAATGGAAGGCAAGTCCAAGGTAGTACCTGGCATGATGTCCTTTTTGTCGGAATTGGGCTATGGCAGTTTGGCAGAATTGGTTTCGGTCAACAAAAAGTTTGAAACTGAGGGCAATCGTTTGACTCCTGCCTATCGATACCACAAGCGATTGCACGAGGAACAACAACAGATGCTCGAACAAACAGGGCTAAAAAATCTTTACCCCGACATGAAAGAATTTTATCTGGAACAACAACACGTTCACGGAACAGCCAATAAAAGAATGATCGAAGCCATACGTTCCAATCCCCACATGGACGGCTACTGCGTTCATGCTCTTACTGGGGGTGATTGGATACTGGGGGCAGGTCTGTTAGACCTTTGGCGGAATCCAAAATCCTACGCCTACGAAGCCACTAAAGCCGCCAACCAAGATCGAATTGTATCCATCAGAACCCTACCGAGAAATGTTTACGCTCAAAAAGGGACGACCCTAAAAATCACTGGGATCAATGATCTGGACTCGGTGGAGGCCTACTATGAAGTCGCCATTCAATCCCAATCGGGAGATGTGGTCTTTGAAAAAAGCTTTAAAACCAATTGGAAATCTGGAATTAGTCCACTATTCCACCAAAAAATCAATACCGATCAATGGAGCGGTCATTATACCGTTAGGGTTAAGGTCAAGGACAAGAACAACCAATTGCTGACAGAAAATTTTATAAACTTTGAAGTTTTCCATCGGGATGATCTTAAAGTACCCCAAGGAGAAGTTGCAGTCCTAGATTTTAAAGGAAACCTCCAAAATTTCCTGCAAGAACAAAAGATTAGAACACTGGCATTTGACACCAATACGTCCAAGAATATCCCTGTCTTGGTCAGTACCCATAAGGCAGCAAATAAAGAAGAACTTCGAAGGTTTGAAGAGCTTTTAAAGTTTGTTAAATCTGGCGGAACAGCTGTATATCTGGATCACCTTAAGGATAGTGTAAAAACCGAAAATGCGATCACCCCTTTTACCGCTAGAGTCCATCCCTCCAAGGGTTTATGGACTTGTATTCCTCACATTACGAAAGATCATCCTATTTTTGACGGACTTCAACGCAATGGTTTTCTTAGAAATACCTATGAAAATATATGGCCACAAAGAAGTTTAAGAGACCTAAAAATTAAGGGAAATAGAATGGCAGAAAAACCCATCGTTGCATCAATCGCTTTCGACTGGTTTTCCAGAGGTCACAAAATGGGATACAAAGGCCCCGGTCCTTCTTGGTGGGGAGCAGACATGACCCTTGTTCCCATGGAAAAAGGAAAATATCTGCTGTCACAGTTTCAACTCTTGGAAAACTTGGGTAAAGACCCCGTAGCAGATAAAATGCTGTTCAACATCATTAGATTTATAACCTTCAAAGAAATAGAATAAATGCGCAATATTTTTGTTTTTGTTTTAGCTTGTGTACTGTCCCAGAGCGTCTCTAGTCAAAATCTTTGGGGAACAGAATCGGTAAAAGGAATCTGGGCAACGGCAGCAGAGGCCAAGCCAGACAAGAACTGGCAGGCGCAGTGGATCTGGTTGAGCGAAGAAGAAAATCCCATGATGCTCAGCCGTAAAAGTTTTGAACTGGGCGATATCCCTCAAAAAGCCTTACTCAAAATCACCGCTACTTCAAAATACAAACTCTATGTCAATGGTCAGTACCTGCTTCAAGGACCAGCAAGAAGTGCCCCCCACCACCAATCTTTTGATCAGATAGAGATCACCCCACTGCTGGAAAAGGGTATCAATACCATTGCGGTCAAAGTCCATTATCAAACGGGAAAACAATCCTATCATTTCGATGCGCGACCCGGTTTGTTGGCTCAGCTCAATCTGTCTTTTGAAGCCCACCAAGCCATTATTTCTACCGATCAAAGTTGGAAAGTAAAAGCCGATCCTAGTTGGGACAGCAGTGCTCCCCCCATCAATCGTTTTCAGGATTTTGTAAATGATAAAGTTAATATGAAAAACGATATCCATGGATGGTTTAACCGCTATTTTGACGATGAAAATTGGTCTTCGGCATCCCTGATTTACAGAAATGTTGGATGGCCTGCTCATCAAAAGAACAACTTGGCCGGAGCAACAACCCTCCCTTGGATTAACCTCATCCCAAGAGATATCCCCTACCTTAAAGAAACCGAATGGATCACCAAAAATCTCATCAAAGCAGAACAAATTGACACCCCCAATGTGGATCAAATGGAACCCGTATCCATTCGGCCTACCCAAAAAATTAATCTTGAGCCAAAAGTTCCCTTTGTTTTAAAAGCCCCCAAAAAAGGGAAAGCTTGGCTATTGCTCTACGATTTTGGTGAAATCGTCAATGGAAATCCTCGTCTGTCCATAGAGGGTGAAAAGGGAACAAAAGTTGATGTTTTGACCGCCCCTTATCAAATTGATGGTTTTTTTAGACATACCGTAATTCATTCTAACATGAGGGATCAGATCATTTTGTCCGGAGGATTGGATCAATGGGAATCTACTTATTTTAAACCTGCACGATATTTGGCCTTGGTCATTCATTCCCAAAATCCAGTAAAAATAGTTCAAGTAGGCAGTCGCAAATTGGAATATCCCTTTGAACGTAAAGGAAATATCCAAGCCGATGGTGTTTCTTGGGTAGGCCAATACTTTGATGCCACCGATAAGACCATTAGGGTCTGTACTACCGATGCTTATACCGACAATTACAGAGAAAGGAGACAATATGCCCAAACGGGCTATTACGGAGCCATGGGCAATCATTGGATTTTTGGAGATACTGCATTGCAACGCCGTTACTTGATTCAAACTGCAGAAGAGCAGGAAGCCAACGGTATCATGCCCGCCTACGCCCCCCTAAAAAGTGATGATTATATGATCATACTGGATTCCAATTTACTTTGGATCAGAAGTCTGTATCAGTATTATCTCTTTTCTGGGGACCGAATCAGCACTCAGAAATTGATGGGCAGTGCGCTCAAACTCATGGGGTTGATACACAGTTTTACCGATGATTTGGGCTTGATCAACAATCCTCCTTATCCCTATTGGTTGGATCATTCTGATCTGGATCGGGCCGGAGCCAATTTTACTTTAAATGCTCATTATTTGGGGGCATTGCAAGATTTTAGTCAATTACTCCAATGGCTGGATCAGGGAGAGGCAAGCGTTTATATTGAAAGAGCTCAGCTTTTAAAGTCTTCCCTACGAACATATTTTTGGAATGCCGAAAAGGGTCTTTTTGCGGATGCTTTATTGGAAAAAGGCATCTCTAATAAATTTAGCGAACACACAAATGGTATGGCTTTGGCATTGCATATTGCAGATGAAGCGCAAGGGAAATCAATCGTCCAAAAACTGCTGGCCGATGAGCCCAATCTATTCATCAAAAGGGAAAGCGGAATGACCATCGTCACTCCTGCCCTGTCCTATTTTTTGCACAAGGGTATTGCCCAATACGGTCATGTGGATGCCTCATTTGATTTGCTTCGTCGTAGATTCGATCATATGCTGGCTCCTCAACACAATGGAACTTTGTGGGAGGAATGGTGGCTGGATGGAACGGGAAGAAGTGGGAAATTCGACAAACGGGTCACCCGCTCCGATGCACAAACCGAAAGTGCTTTTATGCCCGCACTATTTGCAGAATTTCTTTTGGGCGTAAGACCTTCAATGCCGGGAATGAAAGAAATGACGCTGAGGATTCCTCAAACTGAAATTAAAAAAATAGCATCTTTGATCCCTTCTCCCTTGGGTGAGCTTTCGATCCAATGGGATTTGAATAAAAATCGAAAAAGACGACTGAATCTTGAGGTTCCCGCTGGGATGGAAATCAAACTGGATTTGAATGATGTCGATACTGCAAACAGAAAATCTATTGAAATTAATGGTAAGAAAATCTTACTGAAGGAAAATCAAAAATTTCAATATCAGCTCCCATCGGGTAAATGGGAGCTGGCTTTCTGAATTATTTAAGTTCTAACTTTTGTGTTTTTCCGTAACCCTGACCTCTGACTTTTTCAAAGGCAGTCAACATTTCTTGAAGTTTTTCGGGCTGACTCTCTGCCAGATTGTTTTGTTGGCCGATGTCTTCAGCAAGGTTGTACAATTGGAAATCGGAATCGTTACCCAATTCGATCTTCACCCTGTCATTAGAAGCAGGACCTTTGTAGGGGGGAATCATTACCCAACTCCCCTTTTTGTATGCCGTTCTTGAGGTCGCTTCGATGACCAATTCATCCCTCCCGTCGTTGGAATCACCCATCAGAAGATCCATAAGAGGAAGGCTGTCATCGGTTCTGACATCGCTTCCTACCAATTCGGCCAAAGAGGACAACAGATCCAATTGGCTTACCATAGCATCAGAAACACCGGGTTGAATTTTTCCTTTCCAATAAGTGAAAAAGGGTACGTGGGTTCCTGCCTCAAAAAGACTGTATTTTCCGCCACGGAAAGGCCCCCAAGGAGTATGGTCGCCATTTTTGACGTCAGCGTCATCGTAATAACCATCGTTCAATACGGGACCGTTATCACTGGAAAAAATGATTAGTGTATTCTCTAAAATGCCTTCGGCTTCGAGGGTTTTTTTCAACTCACCCAAACACCAATCCGCTTCAACAATAGCATCTCCTCTTGGGCCCAATTCAGAAATCCCCTCAAATCTGGGGTGGGGAGTTCTTGGCACATGAGGTTGTTGCATGGGATAGTATAAAAAGAAAGGCTCGTTTTTGTGTTTTTTGATATAGGTTTTAACACCGTTTAAAAAATGATCAGCCATGTCGATATCGCTCCATTTGGCTGCTTCTCCCCCTTTCATAAAACCAATTCTGGGAATCCCATTGACAATACTGCTGTTGTGTCCGTGGTGCCACTTCATGGTCAACAATTCGGGATTGTCCAAACCAGTTGGTTCTCCCTCAAAGTTCTCTTTATAACTCACTTCAATGGGATCATTGGGATCCAGCCCAACGACATTTCCATCCTCGATATAAACGGTGGGAACCCTGTCTTGTGTCGCTGCTAAGATGTATGAATAATCAAATCCCAGCTGGTTGGGGCCGGGAGTGACCAGCTCGTTCCAATTGACATTTCCTTCACCCAATCCCAAGTGCCATTTCCCGATGATGGCGGTTTGATAGCCTTCACTTTTTAGCATTCTCGGTATGGTCATCTGGTCAGTGCCGATGATTAAAGGCGCTGTTCCTGGTAAAATTCTGGCTCTTTTTTCACGCCAAGGGTAAATCCCTGTCAACAGTGCATATCGACTGGGCGTGCAAGTAGCGGAAGTTGCATATCCATTGTTGAATCGCATTCCAGCCAAAGCCATCTCATCCATGTTTGGCGTTTTTAATTTTGTAGCTCCGTTATAGCTGACATCTCCATAGCCCAAATCATCCAAATATACAATGATAATATTGGGTTTTGTGGGTGCTTCTTTTTGGTTGCAGGAGACAAAACCTAAGGTTAAAAATAAAACTAACGGGATCAATTTGAACTTTAAAAACATAATGGTCTGATTGTATTTTGTTGACTCCCCAAATTAGTGATTTATAACTATTTTAGAGAAAAATTTTATCAAAACATGAAAAAAAATAAATCGAAAATCTTAATGATTTTTTCATTGGTGGTGTTTGTTTTTACCTTTTTGGGTTGCGGTCAAAAACAAAAGAAAGTCGCTGAAAAAAACCACCCCAATGTGATTGTAATCATGACCGATGATCTGGGCTATGTCGATGTGGGATTCAATGGCAGCAAAGACATACCCACCCCCAATATTGACCGCATTGCCCAAAATGGCGTCAAATTTACCAATGGATATACCCCCTATGCTGTTTGTAGTCCCAGTCGGGCAGGGTTTATAACTGGGCGCTACCAACAGCGATTTGGATATGAAAGAAATGCCCAATACCGTCCCAACGACCCCAATATGGGACTACCACAGACCGAAAAGACCATTCCCGAAGTAATAGGTCAGTCAGGTTATACCTCTGGGATTATCGGGAAGTGGCATTTAGGAGCGCATATCTCCAATCATCCCCTTAACCGAGGTTTCGATTTTTTTTATGGACATTTGGGCGGAGGACACCGTTACTTTCCTGAGGAGTTAACCATAAAAGACAGTTACTCTTTCAGCGACGAGCCCATGAGCTATAGAAGTTGGATCATGAGGGATCATGTGCCAGAAAAAACAGACGAATATTTGACGGATGAATTCTCGAATGAGGCGGTCTCTTTCGTAGAAAGGAATCAAGATAGACCCTTCTTTTTATATTTGGCGTACAATGCCCCCCACGGTCCCCTGCAGGCCACACAAAAATACTTGGATCGTTTTGACCACATCAAAAACAAAAAAAGAAAAACATATGCCGCCATGGTCAGTGCAGTTGATGACGGTGTAGGCCGCCTTTTGAACAAGTTGGAAGCTTTGAACATCTCTGAAAACACGATGATTTTCTTTTTGTCGGACAACGGAGGCCCCGAACCCAAAAATGGTTCCAACAACGGCCCACTTCGAGAGGGAAAATCTTCTATTTATGAGGGTGGAAATAGGATTCCTTTTGCCATGCAATGGCCCGCTCAAATTACTCCCATGGTCTATGAATATCCCATCAGTAGCTTGGACATACTACCCACCATTGCCGAATGGACAAATACTCCCATTTCAGCAGATAGACCCCTGGATGGGGTCAATATAATTCCTTATCTCAAAGGAGAGAAACAAGGAAGACCTCACCAAACCCTTTACGTCAGAAAATTTGACGACGATCTCTATTCGGTAAGAGATGGAGACCTCAAGTTGGTGACCAAGAAAAGGAATAGCGTAAAAGAATTGTACAACCTCCAAGAAGATTTGGGAGAGGAAAACGATTTGGCTACCGAATTTCCTGAAGAGGTTAAACGTTTAGACTCCCTCCGTCAGAACTGGGATGCACAATTGATCGATCCTATTTTCTTGGGATTGAAGCATACCGCCCGATGGAATAAAAAAGGGAAAGGAAAGCCTTAAAAAAAAAGGGAGTGAAAATTCACTCCCTTTTTTGTATAAAAACTGACTCCCTTTATTGAATTTTAAACCCTTCGGGGTTTTGGATCAACTTACTGCTAGCAATGGCTTCAGCAGGAAGTGGTGTAATGTATTGATCTTTGGTGGGTTGTCTGACCAAAGGTACCTGCTCGTTGGGATCTCTTTTGGTGATAGCATCCTCAAGCGTTTCGGTTCTGATGAGGTCAAACCATCTTTTATTCTCTCCGGCCAACTCCCATCCTTTTTCTGTTACAATGTCGTTTACCGTGGCAGTGGTGACGTCAACGGAGGGATCGGCAGTATTGGGATCGAGACCTGCAGCTCTTCTTTTTACTTGATTTAAAGCCTCTAATGCAGACGCATCCATAGATCCAGAAGCGGCTTTTGCTTCTGCATAAATAAGTAAAACTTCAGAATATCGATAAACCTCAATGGGTCTGAACCCAATAGTTCGCGGCCCTACTGTTAAATCTTCAGATTTAGTCCACTTTGCATACATGGGGTGAAATCTTTGTGAAACACTCCACTCAATGGCAGCAGGGGTTTTGGGAATAATTTTACCCCCTTTAAAATCACGATTGGGTATATCTGTCACAAACGAGGCTTCTTTTCTTGGACCTTCAGGAAAGTCTTTAAAGAATTGTAATTCTGGATACATGTCAGACCAGCCTCTGGCCATGTGAAAACTTGTAGCGGCAGGCATTTGGTTTCCAGTAGGGCCCTCTTCTTTAGAGTATTGAGCAGATAGAATACTTTCTTTACTGTTGGCACTTTCCATCAACCATAGTTGATCAATTGGCAACAATGTGTGATACCCCATGTCAATAACTTCTTTAGCCTTGGCTGCGGCCAAAGCATTTTTAGAGGTGTCTTTTACTGGCCATCCAGCCCAAGTAAGATATAAATCAGCAAGAGCAGTCTTTGCAACAGAAGAAGAGGCTCTTCCAACATTGGCAGTAGCACCAGGTGCTGGTAAATTGGACTCAGCAAACAATAAATCCGCTTCTATATGCTTGTAATTTTCAAGTACCGTGGCACGCTGCTCATCTCCAGTGGGTGTCATTCCATCCAAAATGATGGGTAAATTCCCATAGACCTTAACCAAACTAAGATAGGCAATTGCTCTCAAGCATCTAGCCTCTGCCTCAATGATAGCTTTTGAAGCGTCAGGGGCTGTAGAAGTCTGAAGTCCATTTACTAAAGAATTTGCATGGTAAATGAGTTTCCAAAACTGTTTCCAATCATAATCCAGCCAATTGATATCGGCGTTTTCTCCGTTTCCATAATTGAATCCATCAAAAACCCTCAAAGGTGCTTTATTTCCTCCCCACCAAGTGGTAAGGTCATCAGATCCAAAGGTATTTGTACGGATTCGAAAACCTTGGTAAGCGGCTTGAAGTTGTTTGTAAACTGGGGTTAGTGCAGCAACAAGGTCACCATCAGACTTAAGGTTATCCAAGGATAAGATTCCGCTTCTGTCTTCCTCTAAATCACTACAAGAGAAAACAAATAAAAACGAGGCAAAAATTGTAAATATTTTATATATATTTTTCATGTCTAAATATTTTTAAAATGTGAGATTAAATCCAACTGAAAATGATCTCGATATTGGGAAAGCATTATAATCAATTCCAAGATCAACATCAGAATTTCCTGATGCTGTAGAAACTGGATCAAAACCTGAATAATCGGTGATTATGAATAAATTTTCACCATTTACAAAAACTTTTAATTGCTCTACACCCAAGACGCTTAAAGCATCTTTCAGATTGTAAGTTAGGGAGGCACTTCTAAGGGTGGTGTAGGAACCGTCTTCTATCCACTGTGAAGACAACCATTGATTTGCATCACGTGCAGCCTGAGAAGCAGCGTGAATAGTGTTACTTGGGTTGGTAGTAGACCAACTATCGAGAAAATCTGCGTGAACAGCATGAAACTGTGCTGATCCAAGTCCCATCATTCTCATTCTTTGGAAGTTGTATATTTCATTTCCTTGCGCACCCTCAAAAACCATGTTTAGATTCAAATCTTTGTAATCTACGTTTAAATTCCAGCCCCAAGTAAAGTCAGGACTACCATCTCCAACATTACCAATATCCTCAGAAGTGATTGTACCACTGTTATCTAAGTCACGATATTTGGCATGGCCTGGAGTTCCTCCATCAGTATTTCCGGTTTGATAAACCCCTTCGAAATGGTATCCTCTGAAAGTACTGATGGGTTGACCCACCTCAACTCTGGTTGGATTTACAGGAAAGGTAGAGTTATAATATGTATTCCCCAAAACCATACTATTGACTCCGTCAACCAATTTAACTACTTTATTTTTGTTGGCAGAGAGATTAAAATTGGAGTTTATCGAAAGATCGTCTCTTTCATAAAGAACAGTACTTAATGAAATATCAAATCCTTTGTTTTCTACTTCTCCTGCATTCTGAGTAATGGACGTGGGTCCAACAAACTCGGGCAATACTCTGGTAAGGAGAATGTCCTCTGTTTTTTTGGTGTAATAATCTACAGATAGCAATGCTTTAGAGTCCCACAGACCAATGTCAAATCCAATATTAAATTGGGTGGTAGTTTCCCATGTCAAGTCTGGATTGGCCATCCTGCTGGAAGGCGCCACACCAATAGATGGAACACCACCCGTAAAAGGATAGTTGTTTGCTGTTGAAATTCCAGGAATGGAAATGGTAGAAAACGGACTAACTGCCTGACTACCAGTGAACCCAAAACTCGCTCGAGCTTTTAATGAGCTAATGGTAGGATTGTCTTTAAGAAAATCTTCTTGAGAAATTCTCCAAGCAACCGAACCGGAAGGGAAAGTTCCCCAGCGGTTATCCTCATTAAATTTACTGGAACCATCTGCTCTTACAGAAGCCGTAAATAAATATTTGTCATAAAGAGAATAGTTGATCCTTGCCAGAAAGGACTCCAACTTTTCGTTAGAAATTCCACTGTCGGTATTTTGAATTCCTGCCAATGACAATTCTTTAAAATTGGTAGAGTTAGAGAAGAAATCACTTGCTGTTGCTTCTCTAAAGGTCATTTCGAAAGACTGCTGCTCATGAACTAAATCAGCTTGAAAAGCATGATCGGGATTGTCATTCTTATAGGTCAAACGATTAGTATTCTGAAAACGAAGACCTTGTTGGTCTCTCACTACTGCTTTATTAGGACCAGTAATACTGTGTGAATAATTACTGTTAGTGAAATCTATTTTTTCTATACCTGCAGAGATATTCAATGTAATGTTATCGGTGATATTATAATTAGCGTAAATACTTGAAATCAATTGGTCTGAAATATTTTCTACTGAATTATTTTCTGGAGCTAATAGGGGCATATTTGTACCATTACCGACGCCTAAATCTATCGGAACAGAGTTGTATTCGCCATTTGAATCTCGAGGTGGGGTACTCATATCCCACGCCATACCAGTGGCTAAATTAACTCTTGCTCCAGTATTCTCAGAACGACTTACAAAGTTGTTGATTCCCACTTTGAGTTTATCGTTCAATTGGGCGTTGATGTTCGCTCTTAAATTCAAACGGTTAAAATCCTGATTAATAACTGTAGCCTTTGCTTTATATGTATTTGCAGAAATATAATAATCTATATCATCAGATCCACCGCTAGCGGAAATAACAATATTAGAGAAGGGTGCGCTTCTGAAGAAATAGTCTTGCCAGTTGGCACCTCCACCAGCTCTTAATTCATTAATTCTATCAGCACTAATAGTGGCTGGTTTTCCGGGTAATTCATCCCTTAAATTTACCCCCTCAGCAAATTCAACAGGAGTCATAACAGGAATATGCTGCACTACCTGTGAAGTACCAAAAAAGGAATCTACTTGAATTTTAGCTTTTCCTTTGGATCCGGATTTTGTGCTAATCAAAACAACCCCATTGGCTCCCCTACTTCCATAAATAGCAGTTGCGGATGCATCTTTTAAGACTTCCATCGAACTGATGTCGCTGGCGTTGATGTTATTGATATTTCCTACTACAAGACCATCTACAACATATAGCGGGTTGTTGTTTCCAGTAATGGAGTTTGCACCACGGATTCTAATTTTGTATCCCGCCCCTGGAGCACCACTGGTTTGTGTAACAGCTACTCCTGCTGCTCTCGCTTGAAGGGCTTGATCAACCCTAATAAGGGGTTGGCTTTCAAAGTCCTCAGAACTTATAGAAGAGATGGAACCAGTCACATCACTCTTTTTAACTTGTGAGCCATATCCCGTAATGACAACCTCATCCAATGCCGATACAGACTCTTCAAGGACAATATTCAAATTGGTTTGCCCAGAGACCGCAATGGTTTGGGATTTAAACCCAATAAAACTCACATTTAGTTCGCCATCAGAAGGCACTGTGATAGAGAAGTTACCATCGAAATCGGTAACCGTTCCATTGGTTTCATTGTTTTCATCCAAAATAGTAACGCCAGGTATAGCTTGACCATTTTGATCAACAACTGTTCCAGAAAGACTGGTTTGGGAAAGTAATGTGTTCGAACACATTATTATAATAATAAAATAAAGATGATATTTTATGATATGCTTCATAGTTGTTTAGTTTGGCATAAATTTAATTAAATATTCTAAATACTTACCAATAATTTATTTGTTTTAAAATTAAAGTTAACTAATGATTATTGTTATGGTAATTGATAGAGCTATTTAATGAATTTGTCATTTTTTTTTAATTTCAAAACCATATATTTACTCTTATATGGATAATACCATCCGACTCATCAATCAACTAGACAGTTCCAAAATCGAAAATCACCGCGAAGATTTGCTTAAACCCCTACAGGATTATATATCCCAAAAAATCAAACAAAAAAGTCAGATCAATTTGAACTTTATCTGCACCCATAATTCACGCAGAAGTCAACTTTCTCAATTTTGGGCCAAGGTAATGGCAGATTTTTATGGACTCAATATTAATTCTTTTTCGGGGGGAATTGAGGTTACATCTTGCAATGAGCGAACGATCGCTTCTATTAAGCGTATGGGTTTTGAGGTAAACAGTCCTGGGGGAGAGAACCCCCACTACAAGGTGAATTACAGTGAGGGCAAATTACCCTTGATTTTGTTTTCAAAAATTTATGATGATACACCCAATCCGAAAACCCATTTTGCAGCAGTAATGAGCTGTACCCATGCCGACGAAAAATGTCCCTTCATTTCTGGCGCAGAAAAACGAATTTCACTTCCTTATGAGGATCCAAAAGCTTTTGACAATACCGCAAATGAAGCTATAATGTACGACAAACGCTCCCTTGAAATTGCCACAGAAATGAAATATATTTTTAGTGGATTATTGGGCTAAGGCCTTTACTTCATCAGCCCCATAATACATTCTACCGATGAACGAAACCAATTCATTGGTCAACTCAACAGCAGAAAGCTTCTGAGACAAACCAAATTCCGAGCCGTCCATGGATTGAAGTTGATTCTTTTTTTGGTTGAGAAAAATGGCGGTATGCAAACGGTCTCTGATCACATATTCTAATGACATCTCAGTCCCTTTGTAGTTCTGATCAAAAGCTTTAATATCGTCTATGGTCGTGTATAAAATTCTTTTGTTAGCCCCAAGATTCAAATCCGATCTCAACCTCAAAGCATCAAAAAAGTCCTCGTTTTGCTCCATTTCTTCCAATAAAACCTCCGCTTGATCTTTTTGAAACGACCCTTTGTCCTGAGCACAGGAATGGAAATATAGCATCAAGAAAAGGGCTGTTGCGACCAAAAGTCGATTATTTTTCAAGCTGTCAAAAAGCATAATAAATTAAAGTTTCCTTAACCAAATATTTCTGTAAGAAACGGGATTGCCGTGGTCCTGCAAATAAAGCCTTTTAGGCGTTTTGATGTCCCTGAGCT
>Ga0233444_10000649_pt1 | contig 43608 bp, 35 predicted proteins | sample SI_124_October20_6_FD_182792 | JGI IMG/M metagenome (GOLD analysis project Ga0233444, IMG submission 182792) | Seawater microbial communities from Saanich Inlet, British Columbia, Canada - SI_124_October2016_10_MG | ecosystem: Environmental > Aquatic > Marine > Inlet | place: Canada: British... | reverse complement strand
TTGAGGGAATCTTGGGTAGAACCAAATAAAAAAGGGACTACATTCCTGTAATCCCTTTGTCTTAAGGGTGGAAGATCGGTCTCGAACCGACGACCTCCTGAACCACAATCAGGCGCTCTAACCAACTGAGCTACAACCACCGTTTAAGCGGTAAATTTAAGCTATTTTTTTCTTCCTTTCAAAGCTTAAACTAATGTTTTTATAAGCATCAAGTAAAAGGTTTAAGATAAATGATCAAAGTCTTGAATCAACGGGCTGCGCTCAACCGTAAAACCTTCTGCAGCGCTAACACCAGCGAGCCTTCCTAGGTTTTGCGCCCTATATCGAACACTCTCTAAGAAGTTCTGGCTACTAATTGGCGTAGAGGGTTCATCGCTATTAGCATTATAAAACTGACTTGCGTAAGCATGAATTGCTTCCATTTTTGTGTCGATGTGATTAGAGATGTCTACCACAAAATTTGGAACTATCTCTTTCCATTGAATATAGTGATAAACATGAGCTGGGCGCCATGGATCTTGTTCATTCCCGCTCTCGTCTTTGGTCACTATTTTTTTTAATCCAGACAAAAAACAGGCATCACTTACTAGGCCACTTCCCTTACCGTGATCAATATGCCGGTCTTCAATAGCATTGCATAAAACTATCCTAGGTTGGTGCAAACGGATCAATTGAATAGTAGCCATTTGATGGATTTCGTCGTTGACAAAAAATCCATCGCGAAAGGCGAGATTTTTTCTAAAAGACACGGCGAGAACTTTGGCCGCTGCAGCGGCCTCTTGATCCCTTATTGTTGCAGAACCTCTTGTCCCTAATTCTCCGCGGGTTAAATCGGCTATTCCTACTGATTTACCTTGACTAATAGCTTTAGCAATACTACCTCCACAGCCTAATTCTACATCGTCTGGATGTGCCCCAAATGCGAGGATATCAACTTTCATTTGCTGCTTTTTCTAAGGCTTGATTCAAATCGTTTTTTAGATCCTGAACGTGTTCTATTCCTACCGAAAAACGAACCAATTGATCTGTTATCCCTTGTTTTGTTCTTTCTTCTGGCATTAAGAGTTTATGAGAGGTAATAGCTGGAATTGTAATGGTACTCTCTACTCCCGCTAAGCTTACAACGGGTTGAATTAACTGTAAGGATTTTTCAAATGCAGTACGATTATATGTAGCTTTAATCTCGAAAGACATCATTCCAGTAAACCCGTGCATTTGTTTCTTCGCTAGGGCATGATCTGGATGACTTTCAAGACCAGGATAATAAACTGCATCAATGGCGGGATGGGTGGCTAAATATTCTGCTATTGCTTGTGCATTTTCATTTTGTTGTCGCACTCGAATCGAAAGGGTTTTGATACTTCTTTCAAGTAACCAGATAGATAGCTCACTAAGGTTTCCTCCTAAACTTTTCGCTACAGCAAAGACCTTTTTTATATGAACAGCAGAACAAACCACCGCCCCAGCTAGAATATCACTATGTCCTCCCAGATATTTTGTGGCAGAATGCAAGACTATATCGATCCCAAACAAGATGGGATTTTGGTTAACAGGGGAAGCAAAAGTGCTATCAATCATTGAAACGAGTTGATGCTTTTTTGCTAACTGCGCTATCGCAGCTAAATCAACAATTTTCATCAATGGATTACTAGGGGTCTCAATATAAATGACCTTAGTGTTCTCTTTGATTTCAATTTCAAAATCAGGGGTATTTAAGCCTTTGGCAAAAGAATATTCAATTCCGTATTGATTAAAATGCTCAACCACTAAATTTGTTGTCCCACCATATAAATCATTTTGCAAAACAACGTGATCCCCAGCCTTTAAAAAGGCCAGTAAAGCTGTCGAAATGGCGGCCATTCCAGAACCAAATATTAAGCCTTGTTCTGCCCCCTCTAGGGCAGCGATTTTTTGAGCAAGCCCTACTTGATTTGGGGTATTAAAATATCTAGGATAACGATCTGTTTCTTCATATGAATAGGCTGTTGCCATATAAATGGGTGAAATTGCCCCTTTATATAGAGTGTCTTCTAATTGCCCCTCATGGACACAATGTGTCTCGAATTGGTTGCCTTTCATTGTGTTTACTTTGTTATCCAATCGATTACATCTTCATCGACAGGAGAAGTTCTTGGAGAAATTACTTTTTCTAATACACCTTCTTCATTAATCAAATACTTTTGAAAGTTCCAGGTGACTTTAGAATCCATCACACCATTTTTCTCCTTTTGGGTTAAGAAGCTATAAATAGGGTGAATATCATTTCCCTTTACATCAATCTTCGCCATCATGGGAAAAGAAACACCATAATTGCGTTCACAAAAAACAGCTATCTCCTCGTTAGATCCAGGTTCTTGCTTCATGAAATTATTGGCTGGAAAACCTACAATCACAAATTTTTCTGATCCGTACTGTTCATACAGGGCTTGTAGACTACTGTATTGAGGTGTCAATCCACATTTTGAAGCAGTATTGACCACCATAATTTTTTTCCCTTTGAGGGAAGAAAAGTTAAATTGATCTCCTTCTAAAGTTTCCACGGTAAATTGGTGTAGTGTATGTTCCATAGTGTTTAGTGCGTAAAGGCGAGTAGCTCTACTAAAAGTATTAGTGTTTTTTTCATAGCGTCTTACGTTTTTAAAAACGAAGACCGCAAATTACGTCAAGCCTGAGAGTTAGACAAACATCATTAGATAAATTAAACCAATTCTGCTGAAAGGCCTTCTTCTAACAACAGTAAACAACGGGGCTTTAAATCTTCATAAGCGCCTGTCTTGACAACACATTTTCCTTGATAATGGACAATGTAGGCACACTGCTCTGCCTGTTCTGGCGTTTGGTCGCAAATACGAACAAGGCAACGTATCACATGATCAAAAGAATTGATGTCATCATTGTGCAAAACAATATGGTGCTCTTTTGCAGTGAGTACCTCAACCTCTTCATCAAATGCTATTTCTGGTGATTCATCCATTGCTTTTGGAAAAATGGGCTGATACCCAATTGTCTTTTTCTTTAAATTCTACTAAGTGCAGACCATTTTGATTTGCCTTAGCTTCAATGGCAGGGATATCTTGGGTGTAAAACCCACTTAAAAATAACCTACCATTATCTTTTAAAAGCTTTGAAAATACGGATATATCAAGTAATAAAACGTTCATATTGATATTGGCAAGAATGGAATCATAGATCTTATTAGGAATTATCTTGCTATCCCCTTCTGCAGCGACAATATGTTGACAATTATTCATCTTGATATTTTCCACCGTATTTTCATAACACCAGGATTCTACATCGATTGCATCGAGTTCTTTAGCTCCTAATTTCTCTGCTAAAATAGCTAAAACGCCAGTACCGCATCCCATATCTAACAAAGTGTGTTCTATGGGAGGATATTCAAGTAAATAGTTCAACATCATATAGGTCGTTTGGTGATGCCCCGTTCCAAAACTCATCTTTGGGGTAATCACTAACTCATAAGGCACATCTATTGGGTCGTGGAAATTTGCTCTAACAGCACACTTGTTTTTAATAATAATGGGTTGAAAATCTGATTCCCAAACAGTGTTCCAGTTTTCTGGGGGGATGGTGGCTAGAGACCAACCAATATCGAGACCGTTTTCTGCTAAAGGATATAATTGATCTAACAAATCTGCTTGCCAATCTTGCTCTGGAAGATAAGCTTCTAGACCTACTTCTGTTTCAACAAAACTTTCAAAGCCTAATTCACTCAATACGGCTAAAGCGATATCTCTACCTATTTCTAAAGGTTGAATCTTTAAGTTAAGCTGTATATAAGTTACTGCCATTTAGATCGATTGAACAATTGCAAAAAAATCATCTGCGTTAAGCGCCGCACCTCCAATTAATCCACCATCAACATCTGGCTTTGAAAAGATTTCTTGTGCATTCGCGGGTTTGACGCTTCCGCCATACAATATAGCAACATTTTCTGCGATACTTTTATCGAAATTTTGAGAGACTAGTCCGCGAATAAAGGCATGCATTTCTTGTGCTTGTTCTGGAGAGGCAGTCTCCCCTGTTCCAATCGCCCATACTGGTTCATAGGCTAAAACAATCTTTTCCCATGCCGTATTAGGCAAAGAAAATAAGACTTTGCGCAATTGATCTTCTACAACTTGAAAATGCTGGTCGCATTGGCGATCTTCTAATTCTTCTCCGAAACAAAAAACAACTTCCATATCATGCTTTACAGCAGTAGCGACTTTTTCTTCTAAGGCTTGGTCAGTTTCGTTAAAATAAGCTCTTCGCTCTGAATGACCTAAGATGACTGAATTTACCCCCACCGACTGTAGCATAGCGGCAGAAATTTCTCCGGTATAAGCTCCGTTAGTTGCTTGGTGCATATTTTGACCTATTACTTCAATAGCAGAATCGCTTAATGCTTCTACTGCTTGTGCTAAATGTATTGAAGTAGGCGCAACCTTAACCTCAACTCCAGTAAAGGTTCCTTTTGCTTTTAAAACAGCAATCAATTGATCTGTTTCTGCTTTGTTATTGTTCATTTTCCAGTTACCGGCGATAATCTTTTTTCTCATGTTATTAATTTAAAATGGTTTAGCTTTTGGATCGATGTAAATATAGAGGAAATCAACGATTAAGTTGATGATTACAAACAAACTTGCTATGACTAAAACGGCTCCCATTACAACGGGAATGTCAAGGGTATTAAGTGCGTTAACAATTTCTTTTCCAAGCCCCCTCCAACCAAAAATATATTCGATAAATACCGTTCCAGCAAGCATAGAGGCAAACCATCCAGAAACAGCTGTTATCACAGGATTAAGCGTGTTTTTAATCGCATGGCGATAAACAACTTGAAAAGAAGTTAGCCCTTTAGCATACGCAGTTTTAATATATTCTTGTTGCAATACATCAATAATCCCAGAACGTACTAATTGTACAATCACTGCGATGGGACGAATTCCCAATACAATCGCAGGAAGTAAAAGATTTTTGAGTTGTAAATGCTGGTCTTCGCCAAAGTCGTCCATCTCATACAAACTTCCTGTCATATTCAGCCCAGTGAGATCTCCTAACAAATGCCCAAAAATCCAGGAAAATAAAATTGCACTAAAGAAAGAGGGAACACTCATCCCTAAAGTACTCAAAAACAACAAGCTCGAATCTAAAAAGGTTCCTTTAAAATAGCCAGCTAAAACCCCAAATATCATTCCAAATACAATGGCAATACTTATTGAACTTAACGCCAATATAAAAGTATTAGGAAGGGTCTCTGCTATAATATCACTTACCCTTTTTCCCTGTCTTTGGTAGGAGGTTCTAAGATAAGGTTGTTTTAAAACTAGCGTTACATAGCCTAAATTGAGCATGTAACCCCCATATTTATTTTGGCTGTAGTATGAAAAATCTCCCATCTGGTTACTGTGAATCGAAAGTGGTGATAAATCGTTGAGAAAATAGAGAAACTGCTGATAGGTAGGCAAATCGAAACCGTACTTCTGTTGTATTTTTGCTATTTGTGCTTGAGAGGCATTTTGATCTACCATCATCTGTGCTGGATCTCCCAAAACATTAAAAAGAAAGAACACCACCACAGTAACCCCTAAGAGTGTTAGTAGTCCACTCAACCCCTTTTGCAACAACAACTTTATCATGTGTTTATTGATCCAAATGGATTAGTGCGAAAACCGCATAATTAATCATATCCCGATAGTTAGCATCTATCCCCTCACTCACAAGGGTTTTTCCTTGATTGTTTTCAATTTGCTTGACGCGTAATAGTTTTTGCAATATTAAATCTGTTAGAGAATTCACCCGCATATCACGCCATGCTTCGCCATAATCGTGATTTTTAGCTAACATCAAATCTTTAGTGATTTTTAATTGCTTGTCATATAAAGCAATGGCCTCTTCATTGGTCAAATCGGGTTGTTCTGCAATTCCTTTTTCTAACTGTATTAATGCCATAATACAGTAATTTATAATGCCAATAAATTCACTCTCTTGCCCCTCTTCTACTTTTTGCTCTGCTAAACTTTGAATACTTCTAATCCGCTGGGCTTTAATAAAAATCTGGTCGGTAAGTGAGGGTAAACGTAAAATACGCCAGGCCACACCATAGTCTGTCATCTTCTTTAAGAATAAAGCACGGCTCTGTTCAGTAATTTTTTGATAATGGTTTAGAGTAGGAATCATTTCGACCTTAATTTTTGTAAATTTCGGGCAATTATTTAAGTCTATCAAATTCGGATAACGAAAGTTATCCATAGAAATTAACCTTTATGACCCTTAACTGTAATGGTACCCTAGTAGATCTATCTTCTCCTAAGATTTTAGGAATCTTAAATCTAACCCCAGATTCTTTTTATGACGGAGGAAAACATCAAAATATTTCTGCTGCCTTAAAACAATGTGAAAAGATGATCACAGAAGGCGCAGATTTTATTGATCTAGGCGCTTATAGTTCTCGTCCAGGAGCAGAAGAAGTCAGTCCAACGAGAGAAATCAACAGGCTAATCCCTGTTTTAATAGCATTGCGCAAGGAGTTTCCAACCACCCTATTTTCCATTGATACTTTTAGGGCCAATGTGGCCAAAGTAGCCCTAGAAGAAGGCGCTCATATGATCAACGATATCTCTGCTGGAAATCTTGACCCAGCCATGATATCAACCGTAGGGCAATACCCAGTTCCCTATATCGCTATGCACATGCAGGGTAGACCAAAGGATATGCAAAACAACCCATCCTATGAAGATGTCTTCCAAGAAATCATGCGCTTCTTTTCCCAAAAAATTAACGCCTGTTATGCATCCGGAGTAAAAGATGTTATTCTTGACCCAGGTTTTGGTTTTGGAAAATCTGTCGAACACAACTATCATTTACTCCACCGTTTTGAGTGCTTTCAAGCTTTTGGACTTCCGGTTTTGGCAGGGGTTTCGCGAAAATCGATGATTTATCGGGTTTTAGGTATCACTCCAGCTGAGGCACTCAATGGCAGTACAGTCTTACATACAGTTGCTTTGCAAAAAAAAGCACAACTCCTCAGGGTGCACGATGTCAAAGCCGCTAAAGAATGTATTCGCTTATTAGAACAACTCAGATAGATTTTTCCTAATTTTACAAAAAATCCACCATTGAATAATTTTAGTTTTCTTGAATTTTCTTTTGTCGATGTCCTTGATATCGTACTTGTGGCGTTTTTATTATTTTACCTATATAAACTGGTAAAAGGCACTGTGGCCATCAATATCTTTTTAGGGATAGTGATCATTTACTTTATGTACCAATTGACCATTACACTAAACATGAATGTTTTGAGTAATATACTTGGGAATTTTATCAGTGTTGGATTTTTTGCCCTTATCGTTGTTTTCCAGCAAGAAATCAGAAAGTTTTTACTCTTATTAGGTTCAACTAATTACACAAGCCGCAAAAGCTTTGTTCGATACTTCAACTTTTTGAATCTAGAAGATGAGCAAATTGTTCAACTCGATCTTACTCTATTTGTAAATGCGTGTGAAAACATGGCAAAAGATAAAATGGGGGCGATCATTGTACTGGAAAGAAGCAACAACCTTGATTTTGTCAAAAGTACTGGAGATGAAACTAAAATCACTCTTAGCTCTCAAATTTTAGAGAGCATCTTCTATAAAAACAGCCCATTACACGACGGGGCAATTATCATCAAAGGTAATAGAATCACAGCGACAAGAATTGTCTTACCAGTTTCAGAATCAAATAGTATTCCCAGTCGTTTTGGCTTGAGACACAGAGCAGGGTTAGGAATATCAGAAAAGACAGACGCCTTAGTTATTGTAATTTCAGAAGAAAGAGGAGATATCGTTTATATCAAAAATGGTCAGTTTCAAAAATTCGATTCTGCAGAAAAGCTCAAACGCACCCTTTCGGAGGATCTCAGCCTTTAAAGTATTTCAGCTTGACTAAATTGTAGCTCGTATAATCTTTGATAGGTCCCCTTATTTTTAGCTAGAAGACTTTCGTGTGTTCCCTTTTCTACAATTTTTCCTTGATCCATCACCACAATTCGATCTGCTTTTTTGATGGTGGCCAGTCGATGGGCAATAACGATAGAGGTTTTATCTTTTGTAATACGCTCTGTCGCCTTTTGAATTAACTCCTCAGAAAAAGAATCAATAGAAGAAGTCGCTTCGTCTAAGAATAAAATGGTAGGATTAGCCATGTATGCTCTTAAAAACGCAATCAATTGTCGCTGCCCAGATGATAACATTATACCCCGCTCTTGCACATTATAGTCATAGCCTCCTGGTAAGGTTTCAATGAATTTATGCACACCTATTTCTTTTGCAGCCGCTATCACATCTTTTTTTTGAATACTGGAATCAAATAAAGTAATGTTGTTAAAAATTGAATCAGCGAATAAAAAGACATCTTGCATGACAAGAGCTACATGACTTCTAAGGTTTTTGAGCTTAAAATCTCTAATAGAAATTCCGTCAATTTTAATATCTCCCTGATCGAACTCATAAAAACGTGTAATCAAATTGATCAAAGTAGATTTCCCAGCTCCAGTTGCCCCAACGATCGCAACTGTTTCTCCTGCTTTTACTGTTAAATCAATGCCTCTTAAAACTTCTTCTCCTGGCAAGTAAGCAAAACGCAGTTGCTCTATTTCAATGTTCCCTTCTAATGCTTTGGTCTCATAACTCCCTTTATCTTCAATAGAACTTTCTGTTGCAATAATTTTAAATACCCTGTCTGCAGCAACCATTCCCATTTGTAAAGTGTTGAATTTATCGGCAATTTGACGCAAGGGTCTAAAAAGCATTTGAGATAATTGGATAAATAAGAATAAGGTTCCTAAAGAAATTTCTGTTCCAGCTATTGTTTTAAATCCCCCATACCACACCAGTAAACCTATGGTAACAGAGGTTGAGATTTCTGCCACTGGGAAGAAAATAGAGTTAAACCAAACCGTCTTTAACCAAGCTTTTTTATGGCGATTATTAATTTGATCAAAGGCTTTTCCTTCTATTGACTCCCTACTAAAAAGCTGTACGATTTTCATTCCGCTTATGCGCTCTTGTACAAAGGTGTTCAAATTTGCGATTTCTTTTCTCACCTCCTCAAAAGCCTTTTTCATGGAACGTTGAAAAACCCAGGTAGCGTATACAATCACGGGCAGGATAGCAAAAACAATTAAAGATAATTCCCAGTTGATATATAGCATTACTAGCACTACTAATCCCATTTTTAAAAAATCAGCAATAATCATAAAGAGGCCCTGACTAAAAATACTGGCAATCGTTTCTATATCATTGACAGAACGGGTGACTAATCTTCCCACTGCAGATCTATCAAAATAAGCCATTTTAAAATGAACTAATTTATGAAAGAGTGTCGTCCTTAAATCTTTGACAATCATTTGTCCTAGCCAGTTGGCATAGTACACAAAAATATACTGAAAAAACACCTCTAATAACAAGGTTAATAGCATTAATAAAATAAAAAAGAGTAACCCTTCATACAAGCGTGGGGTAATATAATCGTCCACAGCTACTTTAAGTAAATAAGGCGTAAGAGTAGAAAAAGCAGATAACAATATGGCCGACACCATTACCGTGTAATAATAGCCTTTAAAAGAGGTTGAATAGGCCATTATTTTACTAAATAACACCCAGTCAAATAAACTTCCTTTATCTTCTTTCATTTAGATATAAATATTTTGAGGATACTTGATCTCTGTCAAGTATAGGCCACTTGCTGGAACCGAAAAACCCGCTTCTCCCCTATTTTTACTTTTAATAATTTTATGCATATCTGCGACATCTATTTTACCTGTCCCTACCTCTAGTAATGTACCCACTATAGAACGAACCATGTTACGCAAGAATCTGTTGGCAGTGATGGTAAATATAGCCCCCTCTTTTGTACTTTCCCAATGCGCTTTTGTGATATTACACAAAAATGTTTTTACATCTGAGTGAGTTTTAGCAAAAGCTTCAAAATCTTCATACTCTAATAAAATCTGGGCTGCCTGATCCATTTTTTCTAGAGAGACAGAGGGGTGAAAATAATAATACAGCTGTTGTTTAAACGGGTTTTTTCGAAAACCCAAATGATACTCATAAGTTCTCATTGTTGCATCAAATCTCGCATGAGCATCTGTTTTGACCTTTTCAAGGCGATAAATAACAATATCTTCCTTTAAAAAGCGATTGAGCAAATAAGGGAGATTCTCTAGTATTTCTACAGAGAGATTGGCCTCAAAATGCGCCACCATTCCTTTGGCGTGCACACCAGTATCTGTTCTTCCAGCACCTACAATCGCAATGGGTTCTCGTAATAAGGTTCTTAAAGCCTCCTCAAGCGCCTGCTGTACACTTATCGCATTGGGCTGACGTTGCCACCCATGAAAAGCTGTTCCATTATATGCTAAAGTTAGAAAGTACCGCACTCTGCAAAGATATTAGAATCTTAACAGCTTTACTAGTGCTTATATATGAGATTCGATTTCTTTTTTAATAGCCTTAGCTTGGCTTAGTCTAGCGGTCATAAAAACATCACTTGTTAAACTCCCCATATTAAATAAAACAGTAAAATTAATCGGTGTAAAAAAGTAAGATCATAGATGTCCTCTCCAAAAAATTAATTCAATCCCATTAGGCAACTATAGACCTTGATCGTAGTTTAGGTAGATAAAAAAAACAATTGTAAGGGAGCAATTATATACCCTATTAAAAAAATCCTTTTTGATTTTAACCTCAGTCACTTGAGCATAATGAATTTCTTTAAATACATGGTCTTCTTGGAGACGGTAACTTAAGCATGAAGGTTGAATAATAAGCACAGAATTATAGGGTTTATTTGCCGTATATTACAGGGTTTAAAATTTTGAGGAATCTTAAGATAATGAAAAAAATACTTTTACTTTCTGACACCCACGGACATATAGACGAACGCATCTTAAAGTATGCGCAGGAGGCAGACGAAATCTGGCATGCTGGAGATATTGGAGATTTAAAAGTGACTGATACTTTAGCGCAAATAAAACCCTTAAGAAGTGTTTATGGAAATATCGATGGCAGCAACGCCAGAGTGAGCTTCCCAGAAAATAATATTTTTACCGTCGAAGGAGTAAAATTTTTGATAACGCACATAGGGGGACCTACTGGAAAATACACTCCCCGGGTACGTAAACTACTAGACGAAATAAAACCAGACGTTTTTATCTGTGGGCATTCTCACATTTTAAAAGTAATGCATAATAAAACAAGAAACATAATGCATCTCAACCCTGGAGCAGCAGGAATACACGGGTTTCATCAAATAAGAACGATGTTACGCTTTGAAGTAGCCCAAGGAAAACTTCAAAATATGGAAGTGGTTGAATTAAACCTTAGAGGAAAAAATTTAGCGCAAACGGTCCAAGGAACGAATTAATGCCTCGTCTTTACGAATGTAACGATTGGCCAAAAGCAAAGCGACTTTTCCGACAAATGCAATCAACAAATCGGGGAGATATTGGTTAAGACCCTCTTTTGTGTTTTGTAAAGTAAAAAAAACAAAACTTCCCCAAAAAAGAGTATATAAAATCCAAATAAGTTGATTAATAAGTACTTGCAGCCTTCTTTTTTTATAAAAGCCAATGTTGACAAATACCAAAATGGCTAATAGAATAGAAATATAAGGGCTGGAATCTACCTTTTCGCCTAACACAGGCTCAAACACTACTATCTCTGATGGAAAAAGAAAAAAGTTAACACCCGCTGTTAAAATAAAGAGCAACATAAAAACGGTTTGAATTCTTTGGATCATGTTTTTTTGTCAAAATTAAGAGTTTTCTGTATTTACACTGGTTTTTTTTGTAATATTGTAATGTACGACACTTCATACCGTGCAGAATACCAAGGATCATAATTATTCACTCAACCTCTTTTTGAGATCAACCACACATGTACGAAATAGCTACGCTAAGAGAAAAAAAATTAGCTGATTTACAAGAAATCGCAAAAAAAATAGGGCTTAAGAAAACATCTGCCTTAAAAAAACTTGACTTGATTTATCAAATCATCGATTATGTTTCGGCTAATCCGCTAGAACAAAAAAGAAGCCCTGAAAAGGCAGAAGCTCAACCAGCAACTAAAAAAGAAAACAAGCTACAACGCAAAGAAAGTCCTAAAAAAGATCCAGAACAAAGAAAAACTGTTCAAGAGAAAAAAGAGGACAAAGAGCCTAAAGCAGAGGCTAAAAATCCTGAAGCTGAAAACAAAGAGCGTTACAGCAACAAGCCTCAACACAAGAACAAAAATAATCATCAGAACAATCACAAACACCCACGTCATAAAAAGCAAGAGGTGAATCACAATAAAGATAATCGCAATCGCTACCGCGAACCAGATTATGAATTTGATGGCATTATTGATTCTGAAGGAGTATTAGAAATCATGCAAGAGGGTTATGGCTTCCTTCGCTCTTCTGACTATCACTACCTCTCTTCTCCAGACGATGTATATGTGTCTCAATCTCAAATTCGTTTATTTGGCTTAAAAACTGGGGATACCGTTTTAGGGACAGTCCGCCCTCCAAAAGAAGGAGAAAAGTATTTCCCTTTGATAAAAGTAAATCGCATCAACGGACAAGACCCCAAGGTCGTGAGAGATCGCGTTTCTTTTGAACACCTCACTCCCCTTTTTCCACAAGAAAAGTTTAAGTTGGCCGAGAAACAAAGTACCATCTCCACAAGAATTATAGATTTATTCTCTCCTATTGGAAAAGGACAACGCGGAATGATTGTTTCGCAACCAAAGACAGGAAAAACAATGCTCTTAAAAGATGTGGCCAATGCCATTGCAGCGAATCATCCAGAGGTTTATCAAATCATCTTATTAATTGACGAAAGACCAGAAGAAGTAACAGATATGCAGCGCAATGTTAAAGGAGAAGTAGTTGCCTCTACCTTTGACGAACCTGCAGACCGACACGTGAAAGTAGCGAACATTGTGCTAGAAAAAGCAAAACGTCTTGTAGAATGTGGACATGATGTTGTTATACTTTTAGATTCTATTACGCGACTTGCTCGCGCATACAACACAGTTCAACCAGCTAGTGGAAAGATTTTAAGTGGTGGGGTTGATGCAAATGCTTTGCATAAACCAAAGCGTTTCTTTGGTGCAGCAAGAAATATTGAAAATGGTGGATCTCTCTCTATTATTGCAACTGCTTTAACCGAGACCGGATCTAAAATGGATGAAGTCATCTTTGAAGAATTTAAAGGAACAGGAAATATGGAACTTCAATTAGATCGTAAGATTTCTAATCGTAGAATTTTCCCTGCCATTGACCTTATTTCTTCTAGTACACGTAGAGATGATATTCTATTAGACGAAAACACAGTGCAACGCATGTGGATCATGAGAAAGTATCTCGCAGACATGAATCCAGTAGAAGCGATGGAATTCATTAACGATCGCTTTAAAAAGACTGTTAACAACGAAGAGTTTTTAATCTCAATGAACTCTTAAGGGGTTCATTAGGATTAAGGCAAAAAAAAACGCTCAAATGAGCGCTTTTTATTTAGTCAAAAATCTAAAATTATAATGCTGCGACTCTTTTAGTCAATTTAGACTTAATGTTAGCAGCTTTGTTAGCGTGAATAATGTTTTTCTTTGCTAATTTATCTAACATAGAAATAACTGATGGAAGCAATGTAGTCGCTTCTTTCTTATCTGTTAACTCGCGTAAACGACGAACGGCATTTCTTGCCGTTTTGTGCTGAAAACGATTGCGTAAACGCTTTTTATCATTAGAACGAATTCTCTTAAGTGCCGATTTATGATTTGCCATCTAAATTATTTTTAGTAGCCCGTAGGGGAATCGAACCCCTCTTACCAGGATGAAAACCTGGCGTCCTAACCGATAGACGAACGGGCCAAAATTTATGGTTGCAAATCTAAAACTTATTCATCGATTACACAACGCATTTTTAAATAAAAATTATTTTTTTTTATCCTCCTATATCTAGGGCTCTTCTTAAGCCTAATAAGCCTTCGCAAACAATACCCTTTGAGTCGATGAAGCACCAGAATAAACACAGCAACCTTCTTCTTGTTTTGTATCATAAGGAATACAACGAATGGTAGCCTTAGTTTCCTTCTTAATCGCTTCTTCACTAGCTTCTGTACCGTCCCAATGAGCAGAAATAAAGCCTCCTTTTTCTTCTAAAACAGTTTTAAACTCTTCATAGCTATTCACTGCTGTAATATGCTCATCTCTAAAAAAGAATGCCTTGTTGTATAAACTTGCTTGAATTTCCTCCAAAAGTGCTGGAATCATTTCGATTAATGCAGTTTGAGAGACAAAACTCTTTTCAAGGATATCCCTGCGCGACAATTCAACTTGTTGCTTCTCTAAATCTTTTGGACCAATGGCAATGCGCAACGGCACCCCTTTGAGTTCATAATCATTGAACTTAAATCCAGGCTTGATATTGTCGCGATCATCAAATTTGACAGAGACTCCTGAGGTTTCTAAATCGGCTTTAATCTTATTAGCCACGACAGAGATTTCCTCTAACTGTTCTGTTCCTTTATAAATGGGAACGATAACAACTTGAATAGGCGCTAAATTAGGCGGTAATACCAATCCGTTATCGTCACTATGGGTCATAATCAATGCCCCCATCAAGCGAGTAGAAACTCCCCATGAAGTGGCCCATACATACTCTAATCCCCCTTCTGTATTGGCATATTTAACATCAAACGCCTTGGCAAAATTTTGCCCTAAAAAATGTGAAGTACCTGCCTGTAGTGCTTTTCCATCCTGCATTAAGGCCTCGATACAATGAGTCTCTTCTGCTCCAGCAAAACGCTCACTGGCTGTCTTCACTCCTTTTATCACTGGTATAGCCATAAACTTTTCTACAAAATCTGCATAGAGATTATTGATCAATAAAGTTTCGTCTAGGGCTTCTTGTTTTGTTGCATGAGCAGTGTGTCCTTCTTGCCAAAGGAATTCTGATGTTCTTAAAAACAAACGTGTTCTCATTTCCCAACGCACAACATTGGCCCATTGATTGATCAATATAGGTAAATCGCGATAGGACTGAATCCAATTCTTGTAAGTGTTCCAGATAATGGCTTCGCTGGTGGGTCTAACAACAAGTTCTTCTTCGAGTTTAGCTGTTGGATCCACTATAAGCTTTCCTGCCACGTCTGGATTGTTCTTTAATCTGTAGTGGGTAACCACTGCGCATTCTTTGGCGAAGCCTTCTGCGTTTTTTTCTTCTGCTTCAAACAAACTCTTTGGGACAAAAAGCGGAAAATATGCATTTTGGTGACCAGTCGCTTTGAATTTTTTATCCAACTCTTCTTTCATTTTTTCCCATATTGCAAATCCATAGGGCTTAATGATCATGCATCCACGAACAGCAGAATTTTCGGCTAAATCGGCACGAACAACCAACTCGTTATACCACTTTGAATAATCTACTTCGCGTTTTGTTAATTTCTTTGACATAGTTTTGGCACAGATTTTGACTATATTAGATTAAAATACTTTTTTGGGGTAAAACTAACTAATTTACCCCGCTTACCTAGAAAAAAATAAAGAGTTATGCGATTTTCAAAATTTATTGGCTTATTGAGTTTAGGAATAATCTTTTTTAGTGGACTTTTATTCACTTCTTGCGGAAGTTTCCAAAACAGTTCTTATTACAGCGATGGAATCTACAATAGTGACAATGTTATCGTTGTTAGACATAATAAAAAAAAGCCAGTCGCTAATGAATATACTCAATACTTTGATCAACAGGCCAATCAATACAACTGGGATAACAATACTGATAGTGTTGCGTTGACCAATGTTGATTCTTTAAATCAAGGCTATGCCAGTAATTATCAATCCAACCCTAACTGGGGTGGTGGTAATAAAACCACACAAATCATTATTCAGTCTACTCCCCTTAACTTTGGATTTGGTGGAAACCAGGGATTTGGTGGTTTTTATGACCCCTATATGGCTTACTGGGATTACAACTTTTATAACCCTTATCGATGGAACCGTTTTGCATGGGGCTTTAATCGACCTTTCTTAAATGGTTTCTTCCCTTACTATGGTTATGGATTTTATGGTAACCCTTATTTCTATGGGGGAGGCTTTTGGAACGGCTACGGATATGCTTTTAACAATCCCTACAGGAGACCATTTAATCGTTTTAACAACAATAGACGAAATGATATTCGCAGAAATCGCGCTTACAGTTCTACTTATAGAGGACAAGCGGCAGCAACTGGGGGTGGAAGAACAGCGGTCAACACTCGCGCTCAAAGAGACAACAACGGGACATCTGCTAGTTTAATAAACGAAAGCAGTAGAAGTAGCAGACGATCTAATTCTGCTGGAACAGTAACTGCTCAAACGCAACGAGGCAGAACGGCCAGTGTTCGTCAAAGACAAAACCTTGACGATACTGAAAGCAGAGTAAGGCGCACACAAAATAATCAAGAGACTCAAAATCGCTCTCAAATTGATCGTGTCATGAGGCAAATGCAAGCCAATGGCTATGATATCCAAATAATCAATATAGAGCAAGCTAGAAGATATCAATTGCAAAATCAGGCTAGAAACGTTGTCAATCAAAGGGGGCGATCAAATAGACAAGCGGTTTCAAGAAATGATAGCAATAACAGCACAAAAGAATATAGCTCTTCGACAAGAGGCCCAAGCTCAAAAGCGAGAAGTAGTAGTTCTAGTTCTTACAGTACACCAGCGAGATTTTCTTCTGGAGCTGGTCGCTCTAGCAGCAGTGGAAGTTCTTCTAGTGGTCGATCAAGTTCTGGAGGAAGAAGACAGTAATTAACCCATTTTATTTATATACTAATGAAAAAGAATTTAATTTTTCTTGCAAGCTTACTATGTTTTCAAATCAGTGGGCAAACTTTGTCTGACGCCCAGCGTTATAGTGCTAGGACAACCCAAGGAAGTGCGAGATTTAGTGCAATGGGAGGTGCCTTTGGAGCATTAGGAGGTGATTTTTCTGCCATTGAAATCAATCCTGCAGCTTCTTCTATTTTTGGTTTTTCTGAGATAGGAGTAACGCTTAACTCAATTCAATTAGAAAACACTGCTCAATATTTTAATGCATCAGAACTGGATAAAGGCAATGATCTTTTTATTGGACAAGCTGGAGTAGTATTGATCCTCAATGATGAAACGGGGGGAGATTGGTCTAAAATTAGTATTGCATTTAATTACAATAAAACCGCTAATTTTAATAACAGTTATGGAGTCACAGGATTGAATCCTAACAGAGGGATTGATCAATACTTCTTGTCTTATGCGCAAGGCAAAAGATTAGATGGTATCTCTCAATTAGACGGAGAATCATTTAATGATGCTTATATTGAAATAAGTGAATATGGGGGATATCCTGCACAGCAGGCCCTATTTGGCTATGAAGGTTTTGTCATTAATCCTATTCCTTTTGCAGGTTCAACAGATACGACAGATTCCAGCATTCAATCTTATAGCTCAAATACTCAAGCAAGTACTAACGGTTATACCCACGAATACAATAAATCCACCACCGGTCGTGTCAATAAATATAATATCAACCTAAGTAGTTTATACCTAGACAAACTCTACTTAGGCGTTAATATTAACTTCTTGAATGTTGAATATACAGAGCGTGTCAATTTTTATGAATATGGCTATGGACCACAGTCCGGTTTAAGTGAATTGAATTTTAGAAATGAATTAATCACCCTAGGGTCAGGAAGTTCTTTTCAAATAGGAGCTATTTATAAATTAAATAATCAACTTCGCATGGGTTTAAGCCTCGAAAGCCCTACCTATTATCGCTTGTCTGATCGAGTAAGGCAAGCCCTTAACACCAATGTACGAACCCAAGATGGTGATACTAAAATTAATCTTAATCCCCTTGATCAGGGCATAGAAACAGTTTTCCCCGAGTACCAATTCAATGCACCTGGGAGTTTAAGAGGAAGTCTTGCGTATATCATAAAAGACATTGGACTCATTAGTTTAGATTATAGTGTAAGGTCTCACGATAGAGCTAAGTTTACTCCAGTGGACGATGACTTATTTCGTTCATTAAACAATCACATTGAGGAAAACTTTCAAGCCAGTAATCGCTTGCAAATTGGCGGAGAATTTAGGTTAAATCCACAAATAAGCTTACGTGGGGGGTATAGTACAGAAAGTGCTTCTATGGTTGCCTTTGATAACAGTCAAACTATTGTTAGTGGTGGATTGGGCTACAATTTTGGTGCTAGTAATCTAGATATAGCGTTACAGCTTCAAGATCTTACATCACAGCAAGCGCTTTTTACTAATGGTTTAACAGATCAAGTAAGCTTAAATCAAGACAATCTAAATTTGATTTTTACTTATAGAATAAAACTGTAATCGGTTTTACTATACTTCCCTTTTAGTAATGTTTTCGTTATCTTTACAGCACATAATAGCCTATGAAAATTGAGAAACTAACGTTAGATAATGAAGACCTTCGTGGAGATGACCATGTTGGAAGTAGCGCACAGAACCCTTTAAGAATAGATGCCTTTGACTTGGACGATGATCAAAAAATTGAATTGATTCAAGAAAAGGTGGGCGAAATCTTACACACTTTGGGAATGGATCTTACAGACGATAGTCTTAAAGGAACTCCCAAAAGAGTGGCGAAAATGTTTGTTAAAGAAATCTTTAGTGGTCTACATCCAGACAACAAACCAAAGGCCTCCACCTTTGACAATAAGTACAAATACGGGGAAATCTTAGTAGAGAAAAATATTACACTTTACTCTACCTGTGAACACCACCTGCTCCCTATCGTAGGGAAAGCACATATCGCTTATATTTCAAATGGGACAGTAGTAGGTTTATCTAAAATGAATCGCATTGTGCAATACTATGCACAGCGGCCTCAAGTACAAGAAAGACTTACACTGCAAGTTGTAGAAGAATTACAAAAAGTACTCAATACAAAAGACGTTGCCTGTGTCATCGACGCAAAGCACCTTTGTGTAAATGCCCGTGGTATTAGTGATATTACCAGCAGTACAGTAACGGCAGAGTTTGGCGGGGTATTCAAGCAACAAGATAAGAAACAAGAGTTCCTCGATTATATTAAAATAGAAACGGAATTTTAATGTCCACCCTTTCAGTTTATAATTCCCTTAGCGGTAAAAAAGAAATCTTTACACCCATCACAGAAAACTATGTGGGAATGTATGTTTGTGGACCCACTGTTTACAGCAATGTGCATCTAGGTAATTGCCGTACGTTTATTTCTTTTGATCTTATTTATCGTTACCTCAATTACTTGGGCTATAAAGTGCGCTATGTGCGTAATATTACAGATGCAGGTCACCTAGAAAACGATGCAGATGAAGGGGAAGATCGCATTGCAAAAAAGGCGAGAATTGAGCAAATCGAACCCATGGAGGTAGTCCAACGTTATACCGTTGACTTCCATCAAACCCTTGAAAAACTCAATAACCTCCCCCCTAGCATTGAGCCTTCAGCTACAGGACATATCATTGAGCAAATTGGAATCATCAAAGGGATTATTGAAGCAGGCTATGCTTATGAGGTAAACGAATCTGTTTATTTTGATGTCTTAAAATTCAATGAAAAGAATCATTACGGAAAATTGAGTGGTCGTAAAATTGAAGACCTGATTCATAATACACGCAGCCTGGACGGGCAAAGTGATAAACGCAATCCACAAGACTTTGCGCTTTGGAAAAAAGCAGAACCCCAACACATAATGCGCTGGCCTTCTCCATGGGGAGATGGTTTCCCCGGATGGCATCTTGAATGTACTGCAATGAGTACAAAATATTTAGGAGAACAATTTGACATTCACGGAGGTGGAATGGACTTAAAATTCCCTCATCACGAATGTGAAATCGCACAGGCGGAAGCGATCAATAAGACCTCTCCAGTTAATTATTGGCTACATGCTAACATGCTTACCCTTAATGGAAAAAAAATGGCTAAATCAACGGGGAATAATATCCTTCCAGATGAAATGTTTAGCGGGAATAACGATATCTTCTCAAAACCATTTTCTCCTGCGGTAGCTAGATTTTTCTTACTTCAAGCACATTACCGCAGTATTGTTGATTTAAGCGAAGATGCATTATTAGCCTCTGAAAAAGGTTTTCAACGATTAACCAAAGGAATTCATCTACTCGACAAACTTGTTGCAACAAATGAAACAAAAGGGTTTGATTTAAAACTTTGGATAGATAAATGTTACCAAGCAATGAACGACGACTTTAACAGTCCGCTCTTAATTGCTCAATTATTTAATGCTGTCAAATTCATTAATTCTGTACAAAATGGCTCGGCTACTATAGCAGCAAAGGACTTGGCATTCTTAAAAGATAAAATGAAGGCATTTACAGAAGATGTTTTAGGCCTTTCATTTAATAACAACAATCAAACAGAAGACAAAGTAAGTAGGGCGCTTGAAGGAACCGTTAATCTTTTAATCGAAATGCGTAAAAAAGCAAGAGAAAATAAAGACTTTGCTACTTCAGATGCAATAAGAGATCAACTTTTAGCCCTGGGGATTCAGCTAAAAGATGGGAAAGACGTGACTAGCTTTAGTTTATAAGGTGATGAAAAATCCCATTAAAGCTTTATTTATTTTAGTGATTAGAGCCTATCAACGGCTTATTTCTCCCCTCCTCCCTCCTAGTTGCCGTTTTACCCCCAGTTGTTCCCACTATGGAATAGAAGCCTTACAAAAACACGGTTTAATTCGTGGTAGTTACTTGACCATCAGCCGAATTGCACGATGTCATCCATGGTCTAAAGGAGGTCATGATCCTGTTCCTTAGTCCCATGAAATATCATTTTTTTTCGGTACTTTTATACAAAAACCAAACTGCATGTACGCACTTAAAATTCTCTGGGAACCCAGCGCTACTTTATTCAAAATTGGCGGCTTCGGGATTCACTATTACAGCCTAATGTTTGTCATTGCCTTTAGTATAGGCTTTAACATTATGAAAAAAATGTATGAAAAAGAGAAGGTATCGATCGAAACCCTAGAGTCCATGCTTTTTTATATTGTGATAGCGACTCTTTTAGGCGCGCGCTTAGGTCATGTGTTTTTTTATGACTGGGCGTATTATCAAGATCATTTGATGGAAATATTATTACCAATCTCCAGTAAAGCTGGAGGGGGATATGCCTTTGTAGGTTTTAGAGGTTTAGCCAGTCATGGAGCTGCCATTGGTATTTTATTAGGCATTATTCTGTACCAACGGAACTATCCGTATAAACCACTTGCGTGGATATTAGATCGCTTGATTATCCCAACTACTTTAGGCGGAGCCTTTGTAAGAATTGGAAACTTTTTTAACTCAGAAATCGTTGGGAATTTCACCGGAAACAACTTTGGAGTGGTCTTTATCAATAGAGGAGAATCGCTACCACGGCACCCCGCCCAACTTTATGAAGCCGTTGCATATTTTATCCTTTTCTTCTTTTTGCGCTATTTTTATCGCAAAGGTTTAAATCGAAAAGACGGATTCTTAGTGGGTGTTTTTATGACAGCCCTCTTTAGCATTCGATTTTTAGTTGAATTTGTAAAAGCCAGTCAAGGCGGATTTGAAACATTTTTACCCGCATTGTCTACAGGACAATGGTTAAGTGTCCCCTTAATTATTGCTGGAATTATTGTGATGTATAGCACCCGAACTGTAACCACCTAACATGCCTCCTAATTTAGAATAATGGCAGTACCCCATAGGGCGCTATCAAACCAAAGAAGTTTTCTTAGTAGAAGAAATTAATGCTTCCATTGAGATTTTAAAAGCCTTACCTTCAGCGTTAAAAGAACTTTTATCATAATGCAGCACAGAGGATCTTGATCAATCTTATCGCCCAGGAGGGTGGGCCATCAAACAACTTGTTCACCATTTAGCAGATTCACATATGCACTCTTATATGCGGTGTAAATATACTTTTTTAGAGGATACTCTCACCATCAAAGGATATGAAGAAGGCGACTGGGCAGGAAAAAGTCCAGATGCACTCAACTTAGCTATAGATGCAAGTTTGTAAATACTAGAGAGGATACACCAGCGTTGGACCTATTTTTTTGAACAGCTTTCAGCTGAAGATTTCGAAAGAGAATATGCACATCCAGAAAGAACCGAAAACTTTCCTTTAAAAGAAGTCGTTTGTTTTTATGCCTGGTATGCTCAACATCATTTTAATTATATCAAACAATACCTAAAATATAAAGCATAAAAAAATCCCGGTTAAACCGGGATTTTTTATTGGTATCAATTGAACAATATTTTAAGCTTTGTCATTATTTTGTGTGTCAAACATAACCGGTGTTGCAATAAACACTGACGAATAGGTCCCTACTAACACCCCTACAATTAAGGCGAACATAAATCCACGAATGGATTCACCGCCAAAGATAAAGATGGCTAACAATACTAATAAAGTAGTTAGGGAAGTATTCAATGTTCTACTTAAAGTAGAGTTTAACGCACTATTAACGGTCTCATCCAAATTTGATTTAGGATGATCTGTTGTATACTCACGAATACGGTCAAACACAACAACAGTATCGTTTAATGAATACCCAATTACGGTTAATATGGCCGCAATAAAGGCTTGATTAATCTCCATATTAAATGGCATGATACTGTACGTTAAAGAGAAGATTCCCAAAACAATTAAAACATCGTGGAAAACTGCTGCAACTGCCCCTAGAGAGAATTGCCACTTACGGAAACGCAAGAGAATATATAAGAAGACAACAATCAATGACCCCACAACAGCTAAATAAGAATTCTTCTTAATATCATCTGCAATGGTTGGTCCTACTTTAATTGAAGACATAATACCCACTGTTTTATCTTCTGCTCCATTGACAAATTCATCATAAGAATAGCCATCGGGCAAGAAGTTTTGTAAAGCATCATATAATTTGTTGTAAATCTCTTTGTCTATTTCAGATCCCTCTTCATCGATTTTATATTTGGTTGTAATCTTTAATTGATTGTCCTCTCCAAAAGTTTTTACCTCGGCACTTCCAAAAGTCTCTACTAAGTTTGATTCCACTTCAGAGGGATTCATGATTTGATCAAAACGAACGGTGTAAGAACGTCCCCCAACAAAATCTACCCCTTGATTCAATCCATTGAAGTTTAAGGAAACTAAGCTCACTAGAACCAAAACACTTGAAACGGCATAGGCTACTTTTCGCTTAGATAAGAATGCAAAAGAAATATTTGACAAGATATTTTCTGTTGCTTTTGTTGAGAAGCTCACTTTTTTACCGTTAAATAAACGACCGTCAATAAATAAACGAGTAATAAAGATCGCAGTGAATAAAGAAGTCCCAATACCAATTAATAAGGTTGTCGCGAACCCTTTAATAGGTCCTGTACCGAAAACAAATAAGATCAAGGCGGTTAAACCTGTAGTGATATTTGCATCTAAGATAGAAGACAAGGCGTTGTTAAACCCGTCTGCGACAGATTTAAGTGCTCCTTTGCCCTTTCGTAATTCTTCGCGAATACGTTCAAAAATAAGTACGTTCGCATCTACAGAGATCCCTATGGTTAAAACAATACCAGCAATACCAGGGAGGGTTAATACGGCGCCTAGACCAGCTAGAATACCAAAGATTAATAAGATGTTTAATGCCAAAGCAATATCAGCATAGATTCCAGAAGAACCGTAATAAAAAATCATCCATACAAGAACGATTAACAAGGCGATCAAGAAAGAGTACATACCACTTTGAATCGCTTCTTTCCCTAAGGAAGGTCCTACAATCTCTGATTGAATAATTTCTGCTGAAGCGGGAAGCTTTCCTGCACGTAAAACGTTCGCAAGGTCAATCGCCTCATTGAGGGTAAACGTTCCAGTGATTTCTGAACGTCCACCTGCAATTGCTCCATTGTTTACTCCTGGTGCAGAATACACTACATCATCTAACACAATAGCAATATTACTTCCTTCTTTAAAGGCTTTCCCCGTCATATTTTCCCAAACACGAGCCCCTTTTGAATCCATTTGCATCGAGACAGCGGGTTGCCCAAGCTGACTGTAGGTCTGTACTGCATCTACAATTACACCTCCACTTAGTGGCGCAGCAGCGTCTCGGTTTGATTTGATGAGATAAAGATCAACGACATCAGCGTTAGGATTAGGTTTTCCCCAAGCGAAGTTGACATAGCGAAGGTCTTTTGGTAATAATCTTCTTACCTCTGGTAAATCGAGATATCCCATAACCTTAACCATATCTTTTTTAGCAAATTGAGCTAAAACTGCCCCCCCTTGATAACTATATCCACGTACTAAATCTAAAAGTGGATTTCCTACAGCAGGCGTAATTGAATCTTGTGCTTCAACATCGGCTAGTAGATCGTCAATAGCAGAGTTTTCATCTTCTGCTTGCGCTTCTGATGGTTGAGCTGCTTCAAGTGTTTTTACCACTTCGTTAGCTTCTGATAAGAAAGTGAAGAATTGATCATTTTTATAGGTTTCCCAAAACTCAAGTTGTGCGGTACTTTGTAAAAGATTTTTTACACGCTCAACATCTTTCGCTCCTGGAAGTTCAACTAAGATTCTCCCTGAAGTCCCTAAACGTTGGATATTAGGCTGAGTAACCCCAAACTTATCAATACGTTTACGCAATACTTCAAAAGCAGAAATGATTGACTCATCAATTTTACGACGAATGATAGGACGAACTTCTTCGTCACTCATTTCAAAATTGATTTGATCACTAAGATTGCGATTCGCAAAAATATCGGGATCTGCTAAATTAGAAGTTCCTTTAATACTTTCAAATGCAGCAAAGAAAGACTCTACATATGGATCATCTGTATCCTTTTGTAACTCATCTGCCTCGTCTAAGGCTTTGTTGAACACAGGGTTTTTAGTATAATCTGCTAATCCTTTAAGGATATCACGAACAGAGATTTGAAGGATCACATTGATTCCTCCTTTTAGATCTAATCCCTTGTTGAGTTCTTTCCCTTTGGCATCGTTATAAGAAGTTATACCCCCATAAAGATCAATACCACCAATAGAATCAAGGTACTGTGCTTCTACAACTTCTCGTAGAGCAATAAAATCTGGTTGGTCTGCTGTGATAGCATTTTCAGCATAAGCAGCTGCTTTAGCTTCTTGATTACCTGCGATAAAAGTAAAAGAAAGTTGGTATATACTTACGATTCCAAAAAGGAATGCGAAAAGCTTTATAAGTCCATTATTTTGCATGCTAATAATTTTAAGCGTGTTAAAGGCTCGCAAATATAAAGTTTACCTAAGCATTAAGCAACTTTAGTTTACGATTTCACTTCTGTGGAGAAGTGAGCATTAAGAATTTAATTTAAAATACTCCCTAGAGCATTGTTCATGGTGCGAACTGCCTGTGCACTTTGATCAAACTTAGCTTGTTCTGCTTCGTTTAATTGAATGTCAACAATGGCTTCAACTCCTTCTTTTCCAATGATACATGGAACTCCAATACAAATATCACTTTGTCCATATTCTCCTTCGAGGAAAACAGAACAAGGAATCATACGTTTTTGATCATTAATAATGCTATCCACTAGATAAGCTACAGACGCGCCTGGTGCGTACCAAGCAGAAGTTCCTAAAAGTTTTGTTAAGGTAGCTCCACCTACCATAGCAGCAGCAGCGACCTCATCCATTTGCTCTTGAGAAAGATGCTGGCTCACTGGAGTTCCATTATAACTCGCTAATCGTGTTAATGGAATCATGGTAGTATCACCATGTCCTCCAATGACCATCCCTTGAATATCATTTGCAGGCTTTTCTAATGCATTTGACAAATAGGTTTTAAAACGAGAACTATCTAAGGCGCCCCCCATTCCAATGATGCGATTTTTAGCTAATCCCGTTGCTTTTAAGGCTAAGTAGGTCATGGTATCCATAGGGTTAGAGACTACAACAATAATAGCTTCTGGAGAGTTGCCCAATACACTTTCTGCAACAGACTGCACTATCCCAGCGTTGATCCCTATTAATTCTTCGCGAGTCATTCCAGGTTTACGTGGAATTCCAGAGGTGATTACCACCACATCACTTCCAGCGGTAGCGCTATAATCATTTGTCACTCCAGTGATACGGGTATTAAATCCTAAAGTAGTAGCGGTTTGGGTTAAATCTAAGGCTTTCCCTTCGGCGAAGCCTTCTTTAATATCTAATAGCACTACTTCACTAGCGATTCGCTTAATCGCGATATATTCTGCACAAGAGGCCCCTACATTTCCAGCCCCAACAACGGTTACTTTCATTTTGTTTTGTTTAATTATTTGGTTAGCAGTGCAAATTTACGCATCAATGTTGGCATAAACGGCATTGCGTTCAATAAATTCTCTTCGTGGTGGCACCTCATCTCCCATTAACATTGAGAAGATACGATCTGCTTCACTACCACTATCTATTGTTACTTGACGTAAGGTTCTAAATTCAGGATTCATGGTGGTATCCCATAATTGTTCTGCGTTCATTTCTCCTAAACCTTTGTAACGCTGAATATTTGCTCCTTGCCCGTATTGTTGCATTAACTGATCGCGTTGATCATCGTTCCACGCATATTCTTTTTTAGCCCCTTTCTTGACTAAATATAGCGGAGGGGTAGCGATGTAGACATAACCAGATTCTACTAGCTCACGCATATAACGGAAGAAGAAGGTTAGGATTAGGGTAGAAATGTGACTTCCATCAACATCTGCATCACACATAATCACCACTTTGTGGTAGCGCAATTTCTCTAAATTCAACGCCTTGCTATCTTCTTCGGTTCCAATGGTGACGCCAAGTGCAGTGTAGATATTTCGAATTTCTTCGTTTTCAAACACCTTGTGTTGCATGGCTTTTTCCACATTGAGAATTTTACCTCTTAAAGGGAGAATGGCCTGAAAATTACGGTCACGCCCTTGTTTCGCTGTTCCTCCAGCAGAATCTCCCTCTACGAGAAAGACCTCACATTGTGCTGGATCTTGCTCAGAGCAGTCAGACAATTTCCCAGGCAAGCCTCCCCCGCTCATAACGGTTTTACGCTGTACCATTTCACGTGCCTTACGGGCTGCGTGACGGGCTTGAGCTGCTAAAATCACTTTTTGAACGATGGTTTTAGCATCATTAGGATTTTCTTCAAGATAATTTTCTAACATCTCTGAGACTGCCTGAGATACCGCAGAAGTCACCTCTCTATTCCCTAGTTTAGTTTTGGTTTGCCCCTCGAATTGTGGTTCTGCCACTTTAACCGAAACAATGGCGGTAAGTCCCTCACGGAAATCGTCCCCACTAATTTCAAATTTTAGCTTGTCTAATAGACCAGAACCATCGGCATATTTTTTTAATGTTGAAGTCAACCCACGACGGAAACCAGAGAGGTGAGTCCCTCCTTCGTGAGTATTAATGTTATTGACATAAGAGTGTAAATTCTCTGAGAAAGAGGTATTGTAAATCATGGCTACCTCAACCGGAATACCATTCTTTTCTCCTTCGATAGAAATCACATCTTTAATGATGGCTTCTCTGGTTTCGTCTAAAAAAGTGATAAACTCTTTTAAACCTTCTTCAGAATGGAAGGTCTCTTCTAAGAATTCTCCTTTTTCATCTGTGCTTCTTTGGTCAACCATTAGAATGGTAATTCCTTTATTCAAATAGGCGAGTTCACGCATTCTATTCGCTAGCGTATCATAATTGTATTCAAGGGTTTGCTGGAAAATTTGCGGATCTGGCCTAAAAGTTACAGTAGTCCCTCGCTGATCTGTTGATCCAGCTTCGCGCACAGCATACTTAGGCTTTCCTCTTTCATATTCTTGCTCCCATATAACGCCTTCGCGGTAAACGATTGCTTTTAAACTTTCTGACAAGGCATTTACACAAGATACTCCTACCCCGTGTAATCCTCCAGAAACTTTATAGGAGTCTTTATCAAATTTTCCTCCTGCGCCAATTTTAGTCATTACAACTTCAAGGGCAGATACTCCTTCTTTTTTGTGAATCCCTACAGGAATTCCCCGCCCGTTATCTTGGGTAGTGATTGAATTGTCTTCATTGATGGTTACTGTGATGGTATCACAGTGCCCGGCTAAGGCTTCATCGATAGAATTATCGACGACTTCATAGACTAGATGGTGTAGCCCACGAACGCCCACATCACCAATATACATGGAGGGACGCATACGCACGTGCTCCATTCCTTCCAGTGCCTGAATACTGTCGGCAGAATACTGGGGATTTTGTGGTGTTTCACTCATAATTTTCGGTTTTTTATCCGCCCTTTTAAGGCGTATACCAAATATACGAAAAACCCACCCTTAAAGCGCGTAAATACTAGGCTTAATGCGTCTAAGTTATCAACATTCTATGTGGATAAGCACCAAAAAAAAGAGCGGGTTTTTCCTCCGCTCTTTTCTTGTTTTTTTTCTCCTTTTTAATAGGCGTCGTCGTGGACTTTTGCGACTGCTCTCCCAGAAGGGTCATTCATATTTTTGAAAGCTTCATCCCACTCTAAAGCAATAGGCGTGCTACAGGCCACCGAAGGTACAGAAGGCACACAGAGTGCCGCTGTTTCAGAAGGGAAATGCTCTTCAAAAATACTGCGGTAATAGAACTCTTCTTTATTTTGTGGTGTTTGCTTAGGGAAACGGTATTGCGCATTAGCCATTTGCTCGTCGCTTACAGCCGCTTCTACCACCTCTTTCAAGGTATCGATCCAATTATAGCCTACTCCATCAGAAAACTGCTCTTTTTGGCGCCATGCGACACTTTCAGGTAAGTATTTTTCAAAAGCTTTTCGCACTACCCATTTCTCCATGCGCTCTTGGTTAATCATTTTATCCTTTGGGTTGATTCGCATGGCCACATCCATAAACTCTTTATCCAAGAAAGGTACGCGTCCTTCAATCCCCCAAGCAGCAAGCGACTTGTTTGCACGCAAACAATCATATTGGTGTAATTTATCAAGCTTTCTAACGGTTTCTTCATGAAAGTCTTTTGCCGTAGGCGCTTTATGGAAATAAAGATATCCTCCGAATAACTCGTCTGCTCCTTCCCCAGAAAGAACCATTTTAATCCCTAAAGACTTAATCGCTCTTGCCATAAGATACATCGGAGTGGAAGCGCGAATTGTTGTAATATCATAGGTCTCTAAATTATAGACCACATCACGAATCGCGTCTAACCCCTCTTGAATGGTGAATTTTATTTCGTGATGCACCGTTTCAATGTGATCTGCTACTTTTTTTGCGGCGGCTAAATCTGGCGAACCTTCTAAACCTACCGAAAAAGAATGTAACTGCGGCCACCAGGCGGCTTGCTTATCGTCACTCTCAACACGCTTTGAGGCATATAATTTTGCTAAGGCAGAAGTGACCGAAGAATCTAAGCCCCCTGAAAGCAATACCCCATAAGGCACATCACTCATCAATTGACGACGAACAGCTGCCGCAAGAGCATCATGGATATCTTCAATATTAGTGTTACTTTCTTTTACTTGATCATATTCCATCCAGTCACGGGTGTACCACTGCACCGGCACTTCATCTGAACTGGATAAGTAGTGTCCAGGAGGAAATAATTCAATTTTTGTGCAAACCCCCTCTAGAGCTTTTAATTCTGAAGCCACATAGAAGGTTCCGTCCTGGTCCCACCCCATATACAAAGGAATAATCCCCATATGATCACGAGCGACAAAATAAGTGTCTTCTTGGGTATCATAGATGGCAAAGCCAAAAATCCCATTCATCTCGTCGACAAAGGCAGGACCCTTTTCTTGATACAAGGCTAAAATCACTTCACAATCAGAGGCAGTCTTAAATTTATATTTCCCCTCAAACTGTTGACGTAATTCTTTGTGATTGTATATCTCCCCATTGGCTGCCAAAACATAACGACCATCTTCGCTAAACAAAGGTTGATTTCCAGAGGTAGGATCGACAATCGCTAAACGCTCGTGCCCCATTAGGGCTTTGTCATTTGAGAAAATCCCGCTCCAATCTGGACCGCGATGACGAATTCTTTTGGACATTTCAAGGATTTGCGGACGCAAATCGTCTGAATTTTGTTTTAAATCAAAGGCACATACAATACCACACATAGTTTAATATTTTACAACAAAACTAAGGAATAGGTGATAATTATAAATCAAAAAAATTAGTTTGATTAAATTTATAAATTAAAAAAATAGTTAATAGTGATAATTTAAATACAAAAAAGCTATTTCACTGTTTTTACTTAAATATTTAAAGCAGCTTATTGTTTGCGTTGATAAACGATATTTCCATCTACAATGGTCGCAAGGATTTCTGCCGATAAAATAGCTGATTCATTAATGGTCATTATATCTTCTGTAATCAAGACCAGATCTGCTACTTTCCCTACTTCGATACTTCCTTTTTGCTCTTCTTCAAAATTAGCATAGGCAGCCCAAATGGTCATACCTTTTAAGGTTTCAGAACGTGATAAGGCATTATCCATTTGATATCCCCCCGTTGGTTTTCCTTCTGTGTCTCTTCTTGCGACTGCCGAGTAAAAAGTATTTATAGGGTTGACCTTTTCCACAGGGAAGTCTGTCCCTAGGGCGACTTTTCCAGACCAGTCTAATAATTCTTTAAAGGTATAAGCCGTTGTGATTCTATCTTCTCCTAATCGCTCATCTGCCCATTCCATATCACTAGTTGCATGCGTGGGCTGCACTGACGGAATTACCTTTAGACCAAATTTTTCTAGGTCTTGCTTTTCCACTACTTGCGCATGCTCAACTCTCCAACGCGGGTCTGGACTGGTCGATAATGCCTTTTTATAAGCATCTAAGACTACTTGATTAGCAGCGTCTCCAATGGCATGGGTATTCATCTGGAAACCTTTGTCTGCTAGAAGTAAAGCGAGACGCTCAATTTCTTCTGGCGGTGTTAAGAATAATCCTTTATTGTTTTTAGCGTCTGCATAAGGCTTTTTCAAGGCCGCTCCACGACTCCCTAAAGCCCCATCGGCATAAACTTTCACAGAGCGAATGGTTAAACGCTCTGATTGTGAAATTCCTTTGGCTAAATAATGGTCTAAGTTTTCCTTACTATTTGAAATCATTCCATAGACCCTGATTTTAAGATCTTCAGTTTTGTGCAAACTATCGATTAACTCTAACACATCTCTATTTAAACCGGCATCATCTACAGTGGTCAATCCATTTTGAAAAGCAATCTCTTCCGCTTTCTTTAAAGCGCGAATTTTCTTTTCGGTAGAAGGTTCTGGTAGAATGGCATAGGCCAGGTCAGAAGCTTTATCAACTAAAACCCCCGAAGGAGATCCATTGACTAAAATCACTTCTCCGCCGTCTACCTTGGTCTCAGCAGTAATATTCGCTTTTTCTAATACCGCGCTACTTACATAAGCCGCATGTCCATCGACTCTTTCTAAAATCACTAGTTTTCCAGGGAAAGCTTGATCCAGTACTTCTTTAGTAGGAAATACTTTATTTTCCCATAAATTTTGATCCCAACCACGTCCTAAAATAACCTCATTGTTCACTTTAGCTTGGTGAGCTTTGATACGGTTAACTAATTCGTCTAAACTTTTTGAACCTCTTAAATCCACTTGCTCTTGGGTCATCCCCAATTGATAAAAATGACAGTGAGCATCGATTAATCCTGGATATACTGCTAAACCTTTTAAGTTCAGTACTGCCGCAGCATTGTACTTACCCACTAGATCTTCTGCTCCTACATCAATAATTTTCCCATCTTTAACAACAACAGCTGAAACGACGTCAAAGTTTTCGTTGACTGTATAAACTTTTGCATTGTGTATAATTAAATCAGCCGTAAAATTGTTACAAGAAAAAACGGCAAAGGAAATCACTAAAAAAGTGTAGATATTTTTCATAGGTGATATTTTCTACACAAAAATAGCAGAAAGAAGCGTATTAAAAAGCCAGATCAAAATTATATCTCCCACCAAATAAAATTTGAGTGCCATAGACAGTATAATTCGCCCATTGATAAAGGTATTCGTTTAATAGATTCTTCCCTTTAAGAAAGATTTCCCAGCGTTCGCTCAATTGATACTGAAGGTTAGCGTCAATCTGCGTAAAGGGATCTAGATCTTCCATTAAGAACGGAGCATTACTTAAATCTTGCCCCAAGAAATTATCTCGAAAAGCATTCTTTCTTTCTCCTAGATGTTTGACATACCATTGAAGGTATAATTTTTGGTCCACCTTTAACGTACCATTTAAATGAAGTGACAATTGAGGAATATTGAAGACTGTTTGTTGCGTGAGGGGAGTACCCTCTGTAATGCTATCAAAAGAAAAATCGGCATAGCGTGCCTTTAACTGTAATCTTCCTCCATTTTTAAAGGCTGCACCGAATTGAGCTTCTACACCCACTTTGTGCAAATTAGCATATACCACCTCAAAGGCATTAGCATAACGATAAGGTATATTATTTTGACGATCGATATCGATCCCAAGGTTTTGATACAAGACTTGTTTTTCATTTTGCTCATAAAACAAATTCCATTGAAACTCCCAGCCTGCGGCAAACTTTGATCGAGTCCCCAATTGAGCTTGATAAGGTATGTTTGAGGATTGCAATCGAATGGCAGGAGCGACATATGGATTCTCATGGGTCAAGGCCCTAAAACTATTTTGTTGCAAAGTTCCTGTCAAATTTAAAAAGGGAGCAAAATTTCCTTTTTGAGGGCGATAAGACAGGGCAAGTTCTGGATAGATAAAGAAATTTTTTTCTTCGAACTCAGCGCCTATTCCCATGGCAGCTTTGGCGCCAATTTTAAGTTTAAAATCACCACTGATTTTACTGGCAAAAAGAGACAATCTTGCATTCCCCGAACGATATTCAACGGTCTCTCGGGTGTAAAAATCTTCTTCAAAAGAGGTGGTTAAAAAAGTTACTTCTGGCAAGAGGGTAATAGCCATTCCGCCCCAAAGCACTTGGAGTTTTGAAGAAAAATCAACTTCTACTTCAGCACTGCCAAAAGCATCTGTGGTTAAATAAGAATCTAGCGATAACTTTTTTACCAAGGGATTATACCACTGCCATGCAGAGCTAACCGAGAAATAGTTGAGTCTTTGGTGGGGTTGGATTTGCCCTAGAAAAAAATCGTCTTCTATAGGGTTGCGTAAACCATAAAAAGATTGTCGGTGTTGTCTAAAATTGATTTGAGAAAACGAATTGCGCTTTGAGGTGGTATATTGATGCGAAACATTGAATAATAAATTACTCTGTTTACTGTCGAGTTGCACCTCTTGCATGGACTTTAAAAGTCCATTATAATAAACTACCCAATCAATTTTTTGACGTCGATCAATACTAAAAGTAGTGTTGTATTCGAACAATAATTGATTGAAATTTCCAAAGCCTAAGCTTCCACCAGAATTAAACTGAGGTTTTTGTTTTTTAGGAACTAATTTTCGCGCTATTCCTTTTGAAGGAATAAATGTCGAGGCAACAGGGACAGAAAATATACTGTATTCAACTTCCTTTTTGGGTGCGACGATAGAATCAAGCGTCTCTGGGCTATTCCGCAATTTGAATACATCTTGAAGACTGGGAGTATAGGATTTAATGACCGTAATTTCTTGGATTCCTATATCTTCTTTTTCCTCTTGTGCAAAAATGAACAAGGGAAAAATAAGGACAATCGCTAAAAGAGTTACTTTATTCATTGGAAGAGTTTTCTACTGAGATAGAGGCATTGTTTTTTGCTTCGACCATTTTAATATTTTCAATATCCTTTTTAGCTTCTTTGATAATTTCTGGAAACTGATTAAAGTTTTCAATGATGGATTCAAGAATATACGTAGCTTGAAAAGCATCGTCTAATTGATAAAAGTTTTTAGACATCAATAAGAGACTCTTTGCTCCCCAGCGTGGGTAACCACCATAGTTTTGAGCTATATTTTCAATCACCTTATTTGAGTCGGCAAATTGAAGGTCATTGTATTTTTGCATTGCATTAAAATACAAGGCTTCCACTGCGCGTTCTCCTTGAGGGGCTTTTTCTAATTGCTTGAAGGCTGCAGCAGCTTTAGGGAAATTTTTTTTCGCTTGCGAAGCTTTTGCTAGGATATAATAGGCGTCCCATTTTACCTGTTCTTCTAAATTGGATAAAGTCAATATTTCTTCTGCATAACGAGTGGCCAGTTCCAAGTTTTTATTATTAAACGCATATTGCATCAAATTAAACTGGGCATAACGCTTGTTCTCTTCGAACTGTGCAATTTCGACTAATTTCTCCCAAAAGGGAAGTGCTTTTTCCTTTTGTTCTAATTGCACAAGAGATTGCGTCATACGCACCAAGGTCTGCTCTGAATACTCGTTAAGTGGAGCTTGAATCACTTTGTCATAATGTACACTAGCTTCTCCCCATTCTTCTTCTTCAAAAGCGATTTCAGCTAATAAAAAAGATGCACGAAGGATATTCCCTCCACTACGATACTCTTCTAAATAGTTTTCTAAGGCTCTTTTTAAGGCCTTTTTCTTTCCGTTGTTTAAAAGCCTTTCGATGGCATCAAAAGCGGCTTTTCCCAATTGTAAATCAGGCAAGGAGGCGATTTCTATTTCTTTAAGCCACGCAGAAAATGCCGCCACAGTATTTTCTTCAATCGCAATCTCTTTAACGGTTTGTAAAGCCTGTTGTGCCAATGCCTCGTTGGGATAAGTTTGCACTAAATTCTTTAGGGTGCTTTCTGCCAGCAAAGTGTCTCCATTATTGTATTGAATCAAGCCTTTATTCAAAAGCGCTTTTGAGCGATAAGGGCTTCCTTTGGTTTGATTAATGATGATATCATAAGTAGCAATCGCTGCTTCGTTATCCCCTTTTTTAGTATAAGAAAGGGCCAGCTCATACTGAGCATCATCAACTAAAGAAGATTGAGGGAACTGGGCGATCAACTCAACCAATAAAGTGATTTTTTGTGCCAAACGATCAACAAAACCATAACTCATCGCTTGCTGATACATGGCATATCCCGCCCTTTGCAGGGCTAGAGTTCTTACTTTTTCATATTGATCCATAGCGGGCCAATAAGCTTTTAAGATAAAATGACTGTCACCTAACCTCAAGCGAGCATCGCGTTCGTATTTTACGGTTTGCGCTTGCTTTAAAAAGTCTTGAAATGCACTAATGGCCGCAGGATAGTTTTTTAGCTGAAAATAACAATAGCCCGTGTGATAGTCAATTTCTTTGGCAAAGGGCAAGCTAGAAAACTTGGGTAGACGTTTCGCCTCTTGAAAAAGTTCTGACGCCAGGGCATATTCTCTTAATTCATAATTGGCTTGAGCTTGCCAATAAGTAGCATTCGCGATAATCAAAGGGTTTTTAAAGGCTTTGATCGCAGCAGTAAAATATTCAATCGCCGATGCAAATTGTCCGCTTTTATACAAGGAACACGCTTTTAAATAAGAGACGATTTGTTTTGCTTGGTCAAAATCACTCGAAGAAAATTTATCTAGCAATACCAATGCCGCATCAAAATTTTGAGAATTGACATAAGAGTCTAACAATAATTCTTCGACCTCATTAACCGCTTTATTTTTGGGATAGGTTTCCACAAAGCGTTGCAATACAGCAGAAGGGCTCTCATAAGAATTTCCGATTTCATAGCTTAAGCGAGCATAGTTCAATAAAGCATCTTCTGCGATAATAGGATCAAATTGCATTTCTGCCGCGCGCTTAAAGGCGTTTAAAGCGGCTGTTTTTTGGTCCGTTTGTAAATAACTATCGGCCAGATGATAATAGGCATTTTGAGCCACCGCATTCTTTCCGTTAATGATCTTATTGAATTGAGCAATAGCGTTATCGTATTCTTTTACCCTGTAATGAGTATAACCCAACTGATAATAATCGGTATTATTCCATTTCCCTCTTTTGCCTTGATAAGCAATTAAAAAGGGTAAGGCAGAGCGGTAATCTTTTAAATTAAAATAGCTTTCGCCTATGATCTTAGATAGCTCTGAGGTTTCTTTTTCGTCTGCTCCTTTTAAGCTGGGCTTGGCTAAAAGGATGGCTTTCTCAAAACGCCCTAATTTAAAGTTCATGTCGGCTTGAAAATAGCCCACAGTATTGTCATCACTGCTCTTGTTGAGTTTGTCAAAATTACGATTAGCTTCTTCAAAATCTTCTAATTGATAAGCGATATAACCCAGATAATAATTCGCATCTGACTGATAAGCAGGTAGATCTTTTACTTTTTCAAAGAGGGGTTTAGCATTCTTGTAACGCTTTGACACAAAATAGCCGTAACCCTTTTTAAAATTGTATTCTGGGCGTTGCACCTTAGCAACTTCTCTTTCACCTATTTTACTGAACCATTTGAGAGAATAAGAATAGCGCCCTTGATTAAAGTAAAAATTGGCTGCATCAAAAAAAGCGGTTTCGGTGAGATAGCTTGTGGGATGATCGACCATGTATGCAGTAAGCATTTTTTCTGCCCCAGCAGTATTGAGCCGTAAAGCAGACGCTAGCGTATAAAAGTTCGCTGCATCATGTCCCGCAGAAAGACTGGGATAATAGGGCTGAATTTGATAGTATTGTGCTGCAAAACCAAATGCTTTTGACGCAAAATAATACTCGGCAGAAGTCAATGCATTTGCCTCCCAGCCTTGCTGTGCTTGGACAGTTAAAAGGGAGAAAGCAAAACCAAAAAATGGAAATAAAAAGCCGCGCTTCTTGATCAAATTCATCCTTTTAAAATTAGTACATATCTTATAATTAAAAACGCAAGATATTGGGATAACGTATAAAAATTATCAACAAAATCTAACAGGGCTTTTCCCATGCACCTAGAAATAGTACCTTTAGTCACAAATCATACATTTCTAAACCGTGGAAGCACCGATTGTTCAATTAAAACAAGCCAATATTTATCAAAACAAGCAATGCATTTTAAAAAAGGTGAATGTTGATGTACAAGCTGGAGAATTTGTCTTTTTGATTGGAAAAACAGGAACTGGAAAAAGTAGTTTGATCAAAACCCTCTATGCAGATTTACCCTTGCAAGAAGGACAAGGCGTGATCGTAGGCTTCGATTTAAAAGGTATTCGCCAAAAAGACATTCCGTTTTTAAGACGAAAACTGGGCGTGGTCTTCCAAGATTTTAAGTTGCTTCCCGACCGCAGTGTTTTTGACAACCTTAATTTTGTACTTAAAGCCACCGGCTGGAAAGACAAGGTCAAAACCAAAGATCGCATTACCGAAGTCCTTGCCGAGGTGGGCATGGAAAGAATTGAACAAAAATTCCCCTTTGAACTCTCGGGCGGAGAACAACAGCGTGTTGCCATTGCACGGGCTTTGCTCAACACACCAGAAATTATTATCGCAGACGAACCCACCGGAAATCTTGACCCACAAACCAGCCTTGAAATTATGGAAGTTTTTCAAAAACTACACCAGCAAGGAATGAGCGTTTTAATGGCGACCCATGATTATAATATGATTGTCAAATTCCCAGGGAAAATCTTGCGTTGTGACAATGGAACAGTCTATGAGGTAGTGCAACAACAGTCGTCTTAACATTGCATTGTCGCAGGTAAAATCCTTATGATTATTGGGGTGGGCTTAGTCTATACAAATGTCAATAAAATTAGCGACTTTGAGGCAGCCTATCAACAATACGCAGCAGCTTCTTTCACCTCAGAATTTGAATGTATTAAAAGCACATTAAAGGAATACAATACGATTGTTTTTAAAGCAATCCGAGGGTTTATGGTCATCGCTTCACTGCTGATTATTGTGATAGATAAACCCGTGTGGCGTGCCAGTTGCATCACCACCATTGCAATGATGATTGTGATCTTATTGATTGATGGAAAAGCCTGTGGAAGAATAGATCACTATAAAAAACAGTTACACTCTATAGTGGAAGCGGTAAAAAAATAAACACAAAAAGCTTATTTCATATAAAAAAGTTCACTACCCTAGTTTAGACGCTTGACGTTTACGTTCATTTTCATCTAAGAAGACTTTGCGCAGTCTTAAGTAGCTGGGAGTAACCTCAACATATTCGTCCCCTTGAATGTATTCCAAAGCTTCTTCTAATGAGAATTTTATTGGGGGGGGCAACTTCACTTTATCGTCTGCGCCAGAGGAACGAACATTTGATAATTTCTTGGTCTTAGTTACATTCACTACAATATCATCTCCACGAGAGTTTTCTCCAATCACTTGCCCAGTATAGACTTCTTCATTTGGCGCGACAAAAAACTTTCCGCGTTCCTGTAATTTGTCTAATGAATAAGGAATGGCGTTTCCTTTTTCCATAGAGATTAAAGAACCATTAATACGCCCAGGAATTTCTCCTTTATAGGGGGCAAATTCTTTAAAACGATGGTTCATTATAGCTTCTCCTGCTGTAGCAGTCAATAATTGATTTCTCAAGCCAATAATCCCTCTAGATGGCATGATAAATTCACACACCATACGCTCACCTTTAGGGGTCATACTCAACATTTCCCCTTTTCTTAAGGTCACCATTTCAATGGCTTTCCCAGAAACATGTTCGGGCAAGTCGATGGTTAATTCTTCGATGGGCTCATGTTTAACACCGTCAATTTCTTTTATGATTACCTGGGGTTGTCCGATTTGTAATTCATATCCTTCACGTCGCATGGTTTCAATTAAAACCGAAAGGTGTAATACCCCACGACCAAAAACAATAAACTTATCTGCCGAACCTGTTTCTTCCAAACGCATCGCAAGGTTGCGTTCTAATTCTTTTTCTAAACGGTCTTTGATGTGTCGAGAGGTTACGAACTTACCATCTTTTCCAAAGAAAGGAGAATCGTTAATTGTAAACAACATACTCATGGTTGGCTCGTCAATGGCTATAGTCGGCAATGCCTCAGGGTTTTCAGCATCGGCGATGGTATCTCCAATTTCGAATTGCTCTAAGCCAATAACGGCACAAATATCACCCGCATTGACTTCTTCAACTTTTTTACGCCCTAGACCGTCAAAGAGGTTCAACTCTTTGATCCGTTGTTTAGAGATTTCTCCTTCACGATTGACTAAAGCTACTGAAATACCCGCCTTTAACTGTCCACGTTGTAAACGTCCAATGGCAATACGCCCTGTGTAAGAAGAAAAGTCTAAAGAAGTAATTAACATCTGCGGGGTTCCCGCTTCAATCTTTGGACTAGGAACATGCTCTAGTACCATGTCTAAAAGGGGTTCTACATTATCCGTTTGAACTTTCCAGTCTTCGCTCATCCAGTTGTTCTTAGCAGAGCCATAAACCGTTGGGAAGTCTAATTGCCACTCTTCTGCCTCTAATTCAAACATCAAATCAAAAACAGCTTCGTGTACCTCTTCTGGGGTACAGTTTTCTTTGTCTACCTTATTGACTACAACAATTGGCTTTAACTTTAAACCAATGGCTTTTTGGAGTACAAAACGCGTTTGTGGCATGGGGCCTTCGAAGGCGTCAACAAGGAGTAAAACTCCGTCAGCCATGTTTAGTACACGCTCTACCTCTCCCCCAAAATCGGCGTGACCAGGTGTGTCGATGATATTAATTTTAGTGTCCTTGTAGGTTACCGAAATATTTTTTGACAAAATGGTAATCCCGCGTTCGCGTTCTAAATCATTGTTATCCAAGATCAAGTCCCCCTTTTTTTCGTTCGTACGAAACAATTCACAATGGTGCATTATTTTATCAACCAAAGTGGTTTTACCGTGGTCTACGTGGGCGATAATGGCAATGTTTTTAATTGTACTCATGCGTGATTTTTTACAGCCGCAAAGATAACGGTATATTATTGACTTATAACTGAATTGTCGCTTTTTATTGAAGGGTGCTTTATCCTAGAAAAAAAGGGTAGTTTTGTAAAAAAATATTCATGGATTTTTCTGCCTTACACAAAATCGACATCACTAACCCGAACAACTTCTTCCTAATTGCAGGTCCTTGTGCCATAGAAGGAGAAGAAATGGCCTTTGAAATTGCCGAAAAGATAAATGGAATTACGCAAAAGCTTGAAATCCCCTACATTTTTAAAGGAAGTTTTAAAAAGGCTAACCGTAGTCGCATTGACAGTTTTACCGGTATTGGGAACGAAAAAGCGCTTGAAATTCTTAAAAAAGTAGGGGATACTTTCAATATTCCTACCCTAACAGATATTCATGAAGCTAGCGATGCTGCCCTCGCAGCACAATATGTCGATGTCTTACAGATCCCTGCCTTTTTAGTGAGGCAAACAGATTTAGTCGTGGCTGCCGCCAAAACAAGAAAGGTGGTCAATCTTAAAAAGGGACAGTTTATGAGTCCCGAAAGCATGCAATTTGCAGCGCAAAAGGTAAAAGATAGCGGAAACAAACACGCCTGGGTTACCGATCGAGGCACCCAGTTTGGCTATACAGACTTAATTGTTGACTTTAGAGGAATACCCGCTTTACGCGAGATCGCTCCTACAGTATTAGACGTAACCCACTCTTTACAACAACCTAATCAAAGTAGCGGTCTGACTGGAGGACGTCCCACATTAATCGAAACCATTGCCAGAGCTGGGATCGTCAATCATGTTGATGGTGTCTTTATCGAGACGCACCCTAACCCAGGGATTGCAAAAAGTGACGGAGCCAATATGCTTCCGCTTGACCAACTCGAAGGTCTTTTAACTAGACTAGTAAAGATTAGAAAGCTAGTAAACAGCTTTTAATTGAATTAAACTTTGTAATTTTACGCCCAGCCCAACGGGGCGGTTCTTTGACATAATGGGGTCGACTGGTTTTGACAGCGAGATCAATCGAACAGTAAGCACGTCGAGCATTGAGTCACAGCTCGTAAATCATGGATTCAAACCTTAATTGGCGAAAATAACTACGCTCTAGCTGCATAAACGACTGAATTATAGTAAGTCATTGCCCAGTCTCAACTAGGTTGAGAAGCCGGATGTCTCTTAACAGCCCTTGTTGACGGCGGTTAAACCAGAGGCACCAGAGAAGTCAACATCGAAGTTTAGGAATACCGACTAAACTTTTCAATAAAGGTGATAAGGTTAATGGTGGGCCGTTTTTAGTCAGCCTTAGCTCGAAAATCAAGTAAAAACTAAACGTGTAGAAAGCTCTTCTATTGCTTGTTTGGACGAGGGTTCGATTCCCTCCGACTCCACTTTTTACCCACAAACACTATAAGATATTGAATATCATTTGTTTGAGTGGGTAGTAGAAGTTAGTGGTCCTTTCGACTCCACTAATATTTTTAACAACCCTCTGTTTTTAAGGGGGTTTTGTTTTTTTAATATACTTATTACATCCTTTTCGGTCAAACAATTTTTGTACCACATAGCATTTGTGTCCTGGGGTGTTTTGCTTGTCGTGGTCCTTTTGACGTTGTCATTGTGCAAAATATTATTTCCGCCAATGAACAGGATCTAATCAATGTTGAATGATGAGGTTTTGTTAAGTATTCCCTTGACATCCTAATGAACTCTTTTGGATGCAATTTCAACATCATAGGCATCACCAGTCTCAAAGGATGTGGACAGTTTACTGAAGTTAATAGGTGGTGATTGTACCATCCATCCAACTCAATCGATCTTCTAAATAAGCGATAAGTTCACTAATAGAATTATTATAATCTACTGGAATACCAAACCATTTTTCATAATTCCTGACTATTGCACCATTTGAAATTAAATAATTTGAGGTTTCTGAAACTAAATCCAAAACATTAGAATTACTGAGGGTGTTATTTCTTAATTCATTCCAACGTACTCTGAGAGCAGTTTTAAAAACCGGATCTTCCAATAAACGAGTCCACCAAAAAGGAACCATCCAAGTATCTTGTGAAACATACTGATTATAATTTGCAATCCAATCGGTAGTAGGAACACGATCTTGTCGGTTATATCCAATATTTAAATCCCATACTGGCCCCATTTTTAATAAACCTGATTTGTCTTTATGCATATAGGTGCTTAGTCGGTAAGCGTCAATGTTACCGGTTAATTCATTTAAAATAAAATAATCTACAAAACTGCTTAGATCGATATAATCGGTATAGGTTCTCTCTGAAGTAGAAAAATCATCAGTTAATAAAGCAGTTTCGAAATCTCGAATATAAGTTTGAATATATTTTTTTTGTTGTGGAGTAATATCCTCTGCTTTTGGGTGCTCGTAAAGAAAATAAGTTTCTAGATATTGTTGCAAATGATAGGGTGGACCAAAAGGTTCGTTACTCAAAATATTTCCGAAAATGTCATATTGAGATCTAAAACTTAAAAATTCAGAATATCGAGCATCATCTGCCCAATTATCTTCGTAATATTCTAAAGGTGCATTTGCAGCAACATCACCCCCGGATGTTTTATCTATTTTCAAAATATAACCTCCTGTTAAATTTTCCCCATCATTTTCAGATGGCTTCAATTTATTTAAATCTAATCTGTTAGAGTCGCGTTTTAATTTTTCCATAAAAACATAAACTCCTTGGTAACTGTTGTTAATTTCTAACTCAACGTACTTACTTCTACTAGCATAATTACCCATGGATCTGTATAACTTATACCCCAAATAATGATGCATCAATGTGGGATCAAATATTCTATTGTCAGAGGCGCGGTGTACATGCCCCATAAAAATCCAATCTTCTTCCTCTGGGAATCCTAGCACCTCTGAATCATAGCCTTCATTTGCAGCATCCCATAGCTCAATCCCAAATGACTTTTTGTCTGACAAACGATACGATGTTGAACCTCGATACTCTATACCTATTGTTGAAGAAAAAACATTTGAGTCTTCTAGGTATATATTCATTACTGCCGGAATTTTAGGCTCGTTCTGAATAGGCTCCTCTGTTGAAACTTGAATGTAAGGCAAAACACTTGATCCGATTGAAACATCGAAAATTGAATCATCATCCATAGGAGTTTCTTTGCAAGAAAAAAGAGCTAAAGAAATAACAGCTAAAAAAAGATGGTTCTTCATAGTAATGAGAATCTAAATTAGACTTTAGAAATTAGGAGATTATTATATTGTATCCTGCTAAATATAGGAAATATATTTTATGAAATTAAAATCTAGCTGATTTCCATAAATTATTATTTTAAAATACAGAAACGACCAAACAATAAATGTGTATTTTTGTAAAATATGACTCAATTGAAATCATCTGAAAACCCATACTAGACTTGGCTTAAAGGGTAATTAACGTTGGATAAAAATGATAAGATATTTTTGACTAATAATATTAGTATGATTGGTTATTACAATAGTATAATTATATCTTAAGTTTTTTAATAACAATCTAAAACTTTAATATTTTGAATGTTGATTTTCGATTTAACTGATATTCAGCTTCAGAACAATTAGCGTCACCTTTACAAATATTATCTTTATTTTCTTCTCCAATTGCCTGAATAAGTAATCTATTTGAATTAACACCTTTATTTACTAGCCATTGTTTAGTGACATTTGCTCTTTTAAGAGATAATTTTTTATTGTAGTCTTTTGATGCTCTAGAATCAGCATAAGAGCGAATTTGCAATATCATATCTGGATATTTAAACAAAGCAACTAGTACTTTATTTAGCGACAAAACAGAATTTTTTTTAAGTGTTGATTTATTCAATT
>Ga0233444_10000648_pt1 | contig 43645 bp, 47 predicted proteins | sample SI_124_October20_6_FD_182792 | JGI IMG/M metagenome (GOLD analysis project Ga0233444, IMG submission 182792) | Seawater microbial communities from Saanich Inlet, British Columbia, Canada - SI_124_October2016_10_MG | ecosystem: Environmental > Aquatic > Marine > Inlet | place: Canada: British... | reverse complement strand
CGCCAGCATCAAGCGCGTCGCGGAGACGTGACCGCTGAACGAGTTGGCCAGGCAATGTCGGTGGGCGCAGTTTCGTTGCTGCCAATCCCATGTCCGGCTGCCTGGTCACCAGTCCGACACTACGGCCGATGGTGCGCCGACGGACCCGGTCAGTGACCGATCTCACCCGGGTGAGATGGTCACCCAAACGAGGTCGCCTCACCCGGCTGCCCTCCAGTCTGGAGCCATGTCTGAACCCACCACCTACGAGATCGTGTTGCGAGGCCGGCCCAGCACCCGACTGCTGCGGCCGCTGCTCGACGAGTTCATCGTCGAGGCGCCGATCGACAACGCGACGGGCGATGCGACGCGCCTCGTTGGCGATATCTGCGACCCGGCCCACCTCAACGGTGTGGTGGCCCATCTCACATCGGTCAACGTCGAGATCATCTCGATCGCTGCTCACCGGTGCTCAAACGAAAACCGTTCGCCAACAGAGAGCCCACGATGATGACCACATCGCCCGCCATCAACAGCGTCGGGGCCGTCCGCTCCACCACCACCGACGGACCCGCCGCTGTCGACGATCCTGGGTTCAAGCGTTGGGAGGGACGGCTCTTCGGAGGGCTCGTACTGGCGGCGTTCCTGCTCTACGGAATTGGCAGCGCACTCGTTGATGATCCGCTCGGTGTTGGCCTGGTCGCCGTCAACTCGGTTGCTGTCGCCATCGTTGGAATCATCGGCTTTCGCTTACTCCGGAACCACAGCCCCCGGGTTGGCGCCGGTTACCTCGTCACTCGCCTCGCCGAGGCCATCTTGCTTGTCGGCGGCGTTGCGCTCTACACGTACGCCGACCGTTCCGACGCCGACACTCAGGGATACCTGCTGGGCATGTTGGTGCTGGGAATCGGGAGCGTGCCTTTCTGGTACGTCGTTGGCCGAGGACCTTGGCTCTCGACTCGTTTCGCTCTCTGGGGCGTGGCTGGGTACGTGGCGCTCGCCGCAGGCGCGCTGATGGAACTGACAACGGGCCGAGAGGTCACGTACTTCTTTGCCGCTCCTGGCGGCCTCTTCGAAGTCGCTGTCGGGCTCCACCTCCTCCGGAGGGGCTTCGGCACCTCGACCCACCGACGCTCAGACGATCCCCGTTCACCCACAGAATCACCCACAGAAAAGGCCTGACCATGAACGCTCCACCAGACCTTCGCACTCCTCGAACAGCGGCTGACACGGTCGCAACGACCTCCAGCGCGCCGATACATTTCGCAACGTCACCTCGACGGGCCGCTCAGATCGCCGGCGCCGGCTACGTCCTGCTCTTCGTGCTTGGCATCTTCGCGAACTTCTTCGTCCGGGAAGGCCTCATCGTGAATGGCGACGCTCAAGCCACGGCCGCAAACATCGTTGAGTCCGAAGGCTTGTTCCGTCTCGGGCTGGTCAGCTTCCTGGTCGTCTTTGTCCTCGATGTCATCGTTGCGTGGGCCTTGTACATCGTGTTCCGGAACGCCAACCGGGACGTCTCGCTGCTTGCGGCATGGTTCAGAATCGTCTACACGGTGTTCCTCGGCGTTGCCGCCGTGTTCTTCTTCCAAGCACTGCAACTCCTCGGTGGGTCAGATTTCCTCAACGCGTTCGACAGTGAGCAATTGAACGCACAGGCGCTCGTGGCGCTCGACACGTTCAATGCAACCTGGCTGATCGGGCTGGTCGGTTTTGGCATCCACCTGATGCTTCTTGGCTACCTCGCCATCCGCTCGGGTTCCGCTCCGAAAGCGCTCGGCTACGTGCTGATTGCCGCCGGTACGGGCTACGTGATCGACACTGTTGCCAACGCGTTCCTCGCCAACTACAACGACTACGAGTCCATCTTCTTGATCATCGTTGCAGTGCCGTCCATCCTCGGGGAGGGATGGCTCGGACTCTGGCTTCTGTTCAAAGCAGGCAGGACCCAGGAGGCAGGTTTCGATCGAGCGACGAGCTAGGCCGCGAGGAGGAGTCCGAGTTGGCGTGAGCGGGCGACGACTCGGCCTGCGCTGTCCCACAGCGTGCCGCTCTCGATCATTCGGCCGCCGATGAGGTCGTCGCATTCGAAGCGGGCCTGGATCCATCCGTCGGCTGGTCGTCGGCGGACGTGCACGGTGAGTTCGATTGTCGGGACCCAGCCGACGCTGCCGAGCTTGGCAAACAGCGAAGGCGGGAAGGCATCGGCGAAGAGCGGCAACGACAGCGTGGTGGGCGGCGTGCCGTCACTCAGCCGAACCCAACCTTCGCTGATCGCAGGCTTCGACTCACTTGCGACAGCGGAGTCGGCGGGGACGCGAACGTCGATGCGTGAGGCGATCGGCAGTGCAACGCCCTGCAGGAGTTCGGCGCGGTTGAGACATTCCTCGGGTGGCGGAATTGTCGGCGCTGGAATATCGATCCCCGTGCCGAGCTCATGGTCGTCGATGTCTCCGAATACTGCACTGACGGTCAAGCGTTGTGTCTCTGCCACGGTCAGGGCGCCGGTCAGCACACTGACCGATCGACCGCGCCGGACGAGCGACGTGTCGATCTGGGCGTCGCCGCCGCCCTGAATCGGTCGCAGGAAATGCGTGGTGATCGACAGTGGGTCGGAGTGGCCGGACTCCTGACGGAGTGCGCGCAGCACAGGGAGCATCGCGTAGCCGCCGTTCGCGTTGTCTCCGATATCCCACGCGGTCGAGAGACGGACGTCGTATTGGCCGGCGCCTCGAGTGACGACGGCGGTCTCGGCGTCGAAGGCGCTTGCGGACATCGTCAGTGCTCGAGCGACTCTTTGATGCGGTTGAGTGTGGCCTGCATGCCGGTGGTCATTCCCTTCGACCGGTTCAGCAGTCGTCCGTAGACCAACTTCTGCCAGCCGGCGTACGGCGGGTAGCTGAATGACTCGGTGACGACTGTCGCGCCATCTCGTTCGGCGAACTCGTACCGCCACGTCGAGTACCCCTCAGCGATGAACTCGAACGAGGCGTTCGGCTCGATGTCGACGACCTCGGACGTCGTGGTCCATCGCTTGAGGGTGACCGGGCCGACGGCGGCGACGTTGTCGCCCTCGAATTTTGCGCCGACAGCGGGGCCCGTAGCATCGTCAACCCATCTGCAGGCGACACATTCGGGGCTCCACTCGCCCATCCGCGTGATGTCGGTGACTGCGGCGAACACTGCGCTGATCGGCGCAGCGATCGTCGTGGTGGCGGATCCGGTCACGGGTTGGGTCGTTACGTCGTTCACTTCGTCAGTGTCGCGCGCGGGCGCAGCGCTGCGCGCAGCCTGGCGACCGGGTCGGCCAGTAGCGTGCGGCGGTGAGGTCGGCCGAACAGCAGGAGTCAAAGGGTGGCATCTGGTCTGCCGGCTACCTGCCGGTCACGCTTGCGAACCTCACCATCGTCGCCATCGCAGCGTTCGACGGCCTCGCACTCGTTGCCGCTCTGCCGTCGATCGCAGATGATCTGGGAGGCGTCGCGCTTCTCCCCTGGGTGATCACCGCCTACCTCGCGACGTCTGCTGTGGCCGGCATCACGGCAGGCCCCATCATTGATGCTGTCGGCGTGCGACGAACCTTTCGCGTCGCTGGTGTGTGGTTTCTGTTTGCGAGTGCTGCTGCGGCAGCGGCTCCGAATATGGAGTTACTCGTCGCCGCCCGTGCGCTGCAGGGCATCGGTGGCGGCCTCGTGATCTCGGTCGCGCTGACCGCGGTCGGCCTGGCCTACCCGCAGCGATTGCGGGCCCGGGCGTTTGCAGCAAACTCCATGGTGTGGGGGACGCTCGGCTTCGGTGGGCCGGTGATCACCGCTGGCCTGCTTGCTGTCGCGGGCTGGCGAATGATCTTCGTGGTGCAACTCCCGATCACGGCCCTTGCTCTCGCAGCGGGGTGGCGGACATTGCCGAGCACGCGTGACAAACCGCAGCGGATCGTCATGGACTTTCGCGGCATCACGCTGATCGTTGGCTTGGTCGCTGCGTCGTTGTTGGCCGTGGAGCAGATGGGTGACCGCTGGTGGCTGGCTGCTGCCGGTGCCGCCGTGACCATCGCGTGCGGAGCTGCATTCTGGGCTCATTCGAGCAGCGCGGAGGCGCCGCTTGTCGCCCGAGTGCACATCACGCGGTTCCCGTTGAAGCGGATCCATGTGACGTCTGGTCTGGTGCTGATTGCCGGCCTCGCAGCCGACAACTACCTCCCGCTGTATATGCAGACCACGCGCGGTCGATCTGCATCATTCGCAGCGTTCTCGGTGCTGTTCCTCACTGTTGGCTGGTCGTCCGCGGCGTTCCTCGTCAGTCGACTACTCGAACGCTGGCGCGAAGCCGACGCCATTCTGCTCGGCTCGATCCTGATGATTCCGGCCGTGATCTGGGCGGGGGTCGGAGTCGCGCTGACCTGGCCGATCCCGGTGATCTTCGGAGCGTTCTATGTCATGGGCGCGGCGATCGGATTCGTCTCGACCGCCGGGCTCACGCTGCTCCAGGCAAGCGCCGACGATTCAGAGATGGGGCGCGTCAACAGCGCGCATCAGTTCATCCGGACCATTGGGATCACCTACGGAGTTGCTGTTGGTGGGGCGATTTTGCTGTTCGTCGTCGGCAATCAGGTCGGCGACGTCGAGGTCGTGCGCGATGTGCTCGGCGGCGAGGACGTGATGACCTCGGCGGCCACCCTCGACGCGATTCGGGACGGGCTCGTCTGGGTACTCGGCTTCAGTGGCGTTGCGGGTGCCGGTTGCCTCGCTGCTGCCATGGTGCTGTGGCGCAACACCCGACGGTTGGCATCGAGCACCGTCGGGATGAGTGAACGCAGCGAGTAACCCTCGGGAACTACCCAGCGTCATTCGTGGAGGCGATCGCCGCTGCGCTCATTGCCGAGTTCGTCGACGAACTTGCGGATGTCGTCGTTCTTCTGAGCGATGTCTCCGATGAGCTGCACTTTGGTGTGGTCGCCGCGCAGCTTGGAGAGCGCATCTTGCTGATCGCCGACGTAGCCGAGCGCGAAAGCCCCCTGCTGATAGCCCATCATTCTCAACAGGTCGTCGTCGAGCGTTCGTGCGACTTCCTGGGAGCAGGCCAGGTACTGGTTCTCTTCCTGACGCACCCAGCCGACGGCATAGGTGATGTTGACACCCTGGCGTACCCCGTCGCTCTCGTTCGCTCCGGCGCCGTGGAGCACCTTGCCGTCGTAGAACAACACGCTGCCGCGCCGCATCGTTGCTTGTTCGCTGGGCACACGCTGCGCCGCGTCGTCGTCTTGGGCGGACGTGCCAGGGTGGATGTGAGTTGCGCCGTTGTCGACCGTGAAGTCGGTGAGCGCCCACATCGTGTTGCACTGCACGTGGTAGTCCGCGGGGAACTCGAAAAAATCGAACGCCATTTGGTCGCGGTGCGGCTTCTGTTTCGTCTCGCCGGGGCCGACCGAGATCAGTTGCGTGAGGTGTAGTTGCTGAGCCGTGGCATGCCCGAGAAAATGCCGCACTGTGTCGACAACAGTGGGGTGCATCACCAACTCGCGTGATGCGGGACATCGTTCGATCAGTGATCCGGTCCGTCGAGTGAACTGGCCGTCGTACTCGTCGCGCCCAGCTGCTGAGGCATCGACGTACGGTCCGACCTCGGCGGCGAGGCGATCCATCAGCTGAGTGTCGGCGACGTCATCGACGATGGCATACCCGTGGACGGACAAGAACGTACTCACCGCGATCGGGTCGGCGTCACGGTCGAAGTGCGTCAGCCCCATCCCGGAATGGTAGGCGCCGCGTGGGTCAGTCGGCCTGACTCCACAGTTCGTGCAAGGTGGAGAACACTCCTTGGTCCCAGGAAAACTCGACCATATTGCCATCTGGGTCGCGGAGCATGGTGATGTAGCCAATTGGCTGCGGCATCATCGTGGGTGGCATGGCAAGGCATCCGGCCTGCTTGCCCCGCTCGGCCATTTCATCGACGTCTTCCTTTGTCGGCAGCTCAATGCCGAAGTGCGCAAAGGGTGCGAGGGTTGCAAGCGGCGCACCGGCGAACGGGTCCTTGTCCTCGAAGAACTGAGCGAGCACGAGAATGAATGGGTTGTTGGTCTCGCCGGGCATTCCGAGCCATGCGCCGTATCCCATCTCGTCCTCGCGACGATCGATCAATTCGAGCGGTGAGAACTCGGCATGCCAAGCAATCGTGGCGTCGATGTCACTGACGCGGAGCGCGATGTGGGTCCATCGCGGCTCTGTCGGGTGGGTTTGTTCTTGCAGTTCGCTCACAGTGCGCTCCGTTGCTGTTGCCGGTTCTTGCTTCGCGGGATGATTCAACGGTACCAGACTGGTCCGTTGGTCAGACCAATCCGGTACCGACGTGTGTGTGCGATCGAGTATGGAGCACGGTTCGGCGAGGCCAAAATGTGGAGTGGTATGGTGGTCGTACCATTGGACCGAACTTCACTCGCAATGCTGAGGAAGGAGCAGGGTGTCAATTCCTGATACAAACCCATTCGCGCCGATTTCGCGAGAGACTGTGAGCTCGCAAATCCGCAATCAGCTGTTGGAGCGAATCTCAAGCGGCGACCTCGCGCCGGGGGCACGAATGCCTTCTGAGCGCGAGCTCTCCGAGAGGTTCGAGGTCGCACGAACCTCTGTGCGAGAAGCGATGCAAGGACTGGTGTCGATGCGCGTGGTGGAGCGTCGAGGCAATCGTTCATATGTTGCCGAGCATCTCCCGGAAGTTGTTGTTGAGCCCAGCGGCGACGGCAAATCGTTTGTCGCTGAATTGTTCGAAACACGCCGGGTTCTGGAGCTGCCAATTTTCGAGATGGCGGCCGAACGTGCCACTGATGAGGAACGGGCCAAGATCGCAGCGGTTGCTGCACGATTTCACCCGTCGCTCGATATCGGTGAATTTCGACGGCTCGACCGGGAGTTCCACACGACCGTCGCCTCCGCGTGCGGAAACCCGCTGCTGATCGAGTTGTACGGCAAGGTGCTCGATCAGCTCTTCCGGTCGGTTGAGTTTTTCACGCTCTTGTCCGCGGAGAGCAACCAGGCTGAAGTCGCGCGCATCGTCGCCGACTCATGTGCAGCGCACTTGCACATTGCAGAGGCGTTCTCGGCGCGAGATGCTGCTGCTGTCCGTTCGTCGACCAAACACCACCTCGATGCTGTCGAGCAGTCGATGGTCGACGATCTGGACTGAACCGGGCCTCGACCAGCCGATTTCGCACTGACTGGCCATTGTGTAGGATCAGATGATGGTCAGTTGGTCAGACCATCTATCTGTCCGTGTCTGTCTGTAGCCGTCTGGGGTTTGAAGGGATCGGAAAATGACTCGATTTGTACATCGTGACGCCTTACGCACCGCCTGGTACCCGGTTGCTCAGAGCGGAGACGTCAGCGATGCTCCGCTGGCTGTCCGCTTGCTCGGCGACGACCTGGTGGTGTGGCGTGGCGTTGACGGCGCGCTTGCCGTTGCGCCCGATCGATGCCCTCATCGCGAAGCGCCGTTGTCAATCGGAACGGTGACCAACGGTCAACTCGCGTGTGCGTATCACGGCTGGACCTTTGGCTCCGACGGAACCTGCGTCTCGATTCCTTCGTCGGGGCCCAGCGCAACGATTCCGCCGATGGCGCACCTCCCGTGCATGCAGGTGCAGGAGCGATACGGCTTGGTGTGGGTGTGTCCCGGCGAGCCAGCGACCGACATCGTGCGCATCGTCCAAGATGATGACCCGGCCTTTCGTCGGCTGAACACCGAGGTCGAGCCGTGGGCCACGTCGACACCACGGCTTGTCGATAACTTCATGGACTTCAGTCATTTCCCGTGGGTGCACACCGGCACGTTTGGCGGAGCGCAGGATCCGTACGTTCCCCAGATCGAGCTCAGCCAACTCGATGAGGACTTCTTCGGCTATGCCTATGAAGTTGACGCATCCAATCCCGATGAGGCAACTGCGGTCAGCGGGAGCGACGACGACGTCGTTCACCGCACGATGAGCACGGGCTTTGCACTGCCATTCGTCGTGCGGAGCACCATTCGCTACGACGATGGGCTCGAACACATTCTGTTGTTGTGCAGCACGCCGGTCGACGACCTCAACTCGCTCTTCACCTTTGTTGTTTGGCGCAACGATGACCACAGCACAGACCCCGAGGAAATCTTGGCCTTCGACCGAGCGATCGGTGCCGAAGACAAGGCGATGCTCGAGCGGGTTCCCGGAACACTGCCACTGGGCCGAACCGGAGTGGTCAGCGTCCAGTCCGACAAGCCATCGGTCGAGTGGCGTCGTCGATTCGCCGAGATGATCGGTCAGGAATGATGCGGCTTGCGAGGAGCTGAACACGTCTGTTATGGTCTGACCATCAGTCCATTCCGAAGTGGGGAGCTACGTTGAGTATCACGGGCATGAATCATGCGGTCCTGTATGTCCGCGATTCGACACGTCATCGAGAGTTCTACGAGAACGTTCTCGGCTTTATTACAGTGATCGACCAGCCAGGTCAGTTCGCATTCATGCGTGCGCCGCGCTCTGCGAACCATCACGACATCGCATTCTTCACCGTCGGCGAAGGCGTTGGTCCATCGGCCGCCGGTCAAGAGACCGTCGGGATGTACCACCTCGCGTGGGAAGTCGAGACGCTCGGCGACCTCGTTGCGATGCAGGAACGGCTCAGCAAAGCCGGAGTGGTGAAGGGGTCCTCTGATCATGGGGCCAACAAGAGCCTGTACTGCATGGATCCGGACGGTCTCGAGTTCGAAGTGATGTGGCTGGTGCCAGCTGACCGATGGGGCGATGAAGAACACGAAGCGATCGTCCGCCCGCTTGATCTCGCTGCCGAGGCGCGGCGATTTCCCGACATGATGGAGTTGTCATCGTGAATCTCACGAGCGAGTACTGCCACTTTTTTGACGACGACGAGTTTGTCGAAACCGGGCGTCCCGGCTTTCGGCGGCGAGTCCTGACCGGCGACAACCTGCAGCTCTGCTTCTGGCGGATTGCGGGTGGGTCAGTGGGGTCATTCCTGCACAAGCACGACGAACACGAACAACTCGGCGTCATTGTGCGAGGGGGTCTCGACTTCCGCATCGGTGACGATGAGAGCGACCAGGATCGTCGATTGGTCGGCGAACACCAGGCGTACCTCGCGCCAGCGGGCGTGTGGCATGGCGACAGCATCTTCGTGGGTGACGATGAGTTCGACGAGTGCTGGATTCTCGACGTGTTCTCCCCACCGCGTGATGATCTGCGCGAAGAGGCGGCACGCTGATGGCCGACTGGAGACTTGCCGTCGACATCGGTGGCACATTCACCGATGTGGTCTTGCTCGACGCAGCATCGGGACGGGTGGTCGTCGACAAGACCCTGACCACGCCGAGCGCGCCACTTGACGGTGTGCGCACTGGCGTGACGCAACTCCTCGCGAAAGCCGGAGTGCAGCCGGGCGACATTGTCGCACCGATCGTGCACGCCACGACGCTCATCACCAACGCATTGATCGAGGGCAAGACCGGCCGGGCTGGCTTGGTCACCACCAAGGGCTTCGGCGACACACTGCTGATTCGTGACGAACATCGTTACGACATGTATGACCTGCAAATCGAGTTCCCCGAGCCGCCGATCCCGCGGAGCCTCACTTTCGAAATCGACGAACGCACTGGCGCCGACGGCTCGGTCCTGACCGACCCGACTGACGCTGATCTTGACGCGCTCGCCGCCAGCCTGCAGGCCGCCGACGTGGAGTCGGTGGCGATCTGTCTCCTCAACTCCTACGTCAACGCGTCGAACGAACGCCGCATCGCGGAGCACCTCCGCGCCGCACTGGGAGTGCCCGTGTGCATTTCCGCGGAGATCTCGCCGCAAATCCGCGAGTACCCGCGCATGATCACCACGGCCTGCAACGCCGCGACGATGCCGGTCATCGGGCCCTACCTCGACGAGCTCCAAAAGTGGCTCGCCGCCGAGGGGTTTGGCGGCTCGGTATTGATGATGCTCTCGAATGGTGGCGTCGTCTCAGCTGACGATGCTGCGAGCGGTCCGATCCGCCTCGTGGAGTCCGGCCCGGCTGCCGGCGCTCTTGCGGGCAGTTGGTTCGCGAACCGACTGGGCATCGATCGTCTGCTGTGCTTCGACATGGGCGGCACGACTGCCAAGGCCTGTCTCATCGAGCATGGCGAACCCGAACTCACCAACACCTTCGAGGTTGCTCGTGCATACCGCTTCAAGAAGGGTTCAGGTTTTCCTGTGTCGGTCCCGTCCGTCGATCTCGTCGAGATCGGAGCCGGCGGGGGCAGCCTGGCGCGCGTCGATCAGTTCGGCCTGCTGAAAGTTGGACCCGAGTCGTCGGGAGCTGACCCCGGCCCGGCGAGCTATGGGCAGGGTGGCACGATTCCCGCAGTGACGGACTCCGACGTCATCCTCGGACTCCTCGACCCGGCCGCATTCCTCGGTGGCGACATGCCACTCGATCGGTCGCTCGCCGAAGGCGCAGCGCAAACGGTCGCCGACGGACTCGGCCTCGAGATGCTCGACACGGCTGCGGGCATCCATGAGGTCGTCAATCAGAACATGGCAGCCGCCGCGAGCATGCATGGTGTCGAGATGGGCATTGACCTGCGCGGCATTCCACTCATTGCGTTCGGCGGCGCCGGACCGGTGCACGCATGTGGCGTGGCCGAACTGCTGCAGTCCGATCGCGTCATCTTTCCGGTCAACGCTTCGGTGCTCTCCGCCTTTGGCACGCTCGTCTCACCGGTGCGCATCGACTTGGCCCGCTCAATGCCGCGCCTCATCGACAAGGTCACCGACGCCGATCGCGATTCCTTGCTCGACGACCTCCGCGACGAAGGCCGCCGCGTGCTTCGAGCCGCGGGTGTGCCCGACGATGCCATCAACTTCCGATACGGCGTCGATGCTCGCTACGCAGGACAAGGTAACGAGATCACGATTTGGGTCGGCGAGGGTGAGACGTGGCCTGCGTCCGCCGCCGAAGTGACTGCGGCATTCGAAACGGAGTACCGCCGGATCTATGGCATGACGATCCCCGATGTCGCCGTCGAGGCGATTACGTGGCGGCTCTCGGCGTCGGCGACCACCTCGGTGGTTGAACCCGACGACTCGATCGCCGACCACGAGGGCGACGTCACACCGAAGAGCTTCCGCCCCATGGTGTTCTCGCGAGGTGCCGACGCAATTGAGGCTCCGGTCTACGATCGGGCATCGCTCGGCGCCGGCGCCGCCTTCGCCGGACCTGCCGTCGTCGAGGAACGAGAAACCACCTCGGTCATCCGTCCGGGATGGAACGTCGAAGTTGCTGCCGACGGCAGCCTGATCGCTAGCAAGCAGTCATCGTGAAACAGCGCCCCGTGAGGAGCAGGTCATGACCATCACCGAAGAGCAGCCGACCGCTGAAGGGTTCGATCCGATCGAACTCGAGATCCTGTGGCAGTCGTTGATTTCGACCGTCAATGAACAGGCGAGGGCGTTGCAACGTTCTGCCTTCTCACCGATCGTGCGCGAAGCGGGTGACCTCGCAAACGCGGTATTCGACCGACGCGGGCGGATGGTTGCGCAGGCCGTGACCGGAACACCTGGCCACATCAACTCGCTCGCCATTGGTGCAGCGAAAATGTTGGAGGAGTATCCGATCGACACCCTCGATGAGGGCGACGTTCTGATCACCAACGATCCCTACAAGACGGCTGGCCAGCTTCTTGACGTGACCGTGCTCGTGCCGGCTTGGCGGAACGGCAAGATCATTGCGCTCTTCGGGTCCACCATCCACCACACTGACGTCGGGGGTTACGGCATCGGTGCCGGAGGCCGTGACGTGTTCGAAGAGGGCTTGTGGATTCCGATCTGCAAGTTGCTCAAGCGAGGCGAGCGCAACGACGACGTCTGGAAGTTCATCCTCTCCAACGTGCGTCAGCCCGATCACATGGCCGGCGACCTTCACGCACAAATGGCGTCGGGCGAAGTCGGTGCCCAGCGTCTCAACACGTTGTGCGCAGCCCATGGCCTCGATGACATCGAAGCGTTGGCCGACGAGATCATCGACCGCTCCGAGGAAGCAACGCGAGACAGCATTCGCGGTCTGCCGAGCGGCACCTACAAATCGAGCGCGGTGCTTGACCTGGCCGACGGTTCCAAGATCGACATCGTGTGCGCACTCACGGTCGACAGTGACGCCGGCGAAATTACCGTCGACTACGACGGCACGTCTGAAGCCTCACCGTGGGGCATCAACGTGGTCATGAACTACACGCATGCGTACACCACGTTCACGGTGCGGTCGGTGCTCAATCCTGACATCCCGAACAACCATGGCAGCCTCGGCCCCATCAAGGTCAAGGCTCCGGAGGGTTCGATTGTCAATGCGGTGTCGCCGCAACCGGGCACGGCGCGCCACGTGGTGGGGATGTTCCTCCCGAATGCGCTCCTCAAGGCGCTCGCACAGGTTCGACCCGAAGCAGCGATGGCTGAAGGATCGGGGGCGGTGTGGACCATGCAGGTGAACGGCAACCATCCAGACGGCAGCCCGTTCATCACCGCGATGTTCACGTACGCGGGCGGTGTGGGCGCTCGCGCGACGAAGCCTGGCCTGAGCGCGTGCTCGTACCCGACCGGAGTGTCGGCGGTGCCGATCGAAGTGGTCGAGGCCTCCGCACCGATCCGATTCCACGAAAAGTCGCTTCGGCCTGATTCCGGTGGCGCCGGTGCACAGATCGGCGGCCTCGGCCAGGCGATCGAGTTCAGCGTCGACACTGACAAGACGTGGCAACTCAACGCTGTCACGAGCCGACTCGCCGACCCACCACTCGGCGTCTTTGGTGGCGAGTCGGGCGCAACCGGCAGCTTCCTCGTCAACGGTGAGCAGGTCGAAACGCAGGCTCGAATCAGCCTCAGCGGGGACGACGTCATCAGGCTCGAACTGCCCGGCGGTGGCGGATACGGAGCAGCGGAGTAGGCCGTGGCGGACTGGCCCGACGCAACGACGTTCGCCCAGGTGTGGGCCAACGCAGTCGCAACGCGCCCCGACGCAGGCTTCCTCACTTTCGAAGCACCCGATGGCAAAGTCACCGACTGGACCTATGGGGAGTTCGATCACATCGTGGCGTCAATGGCCACCGAGTTGGTCGCCCACGGCGTCGTGCCAGGCGCATCGGTTCATCTCGCCCTCACGAACTCGCCGACGTTCATTGCGGTGTGGATCGCAACGGTTCGCCTCGGCGGGTGGATCGTTCCGTCCGATCCGATGGGCCGCACCGCCGAGTTCGACGACCACATCGAACGCACCAATCCGGTCGCCGGCTTCTTTGGGCGAGATCGAGCCGATGTCTACCGCTCGGCCGCCAGCGACATGGCGCTCTTTCCGATCGATGAGGCTGACGCGGCATTCGACTGGCTTCCCGACGAGCGATTCATCGATTGGCCGACTCCCGCAGTTTCCGACACGGCTGCAGTGATGTTCACCAGCGGAACGACTGGACGTCCAAAGGGTGTCGTGATCTCGCAGGCGAATTACGCCTTTGCCGGCAAGACGATGTCCGAAGCCGCAGGTCTCAACGAGGACGATCGCCACATTGTCGTGTTGCCGCTGTTCCACGCGAACGCGCAGTATTACTCGTTCGCCTCCGCGATTTGGGCGGGCGCTTCCGTGGCACTCATGCACACGTTCTCGGCGAGTGGTTTTCTTCCCCAGGCGGCTCGCCATGGGGCCACGTGCGCCAGCTTGTTCGCTGCGCCACTCCGCATGATCCTCGCTCGTGGTGGCCCGGTCGACGGGGTGCAACTTCGGCACTGTTGGTTTGCCCAGAACATCTCCGACGATCAGTACGCCACGGTCGTCGACTGGTTCGGTTGCCGGCCCCGTCAGCTCTACGGGATGACCGAGACCATCCCGGCAGTGCTCACCGATTCCACTGACGAACCTCGACCCGACTCGATGGGCTTCGTGACCAACGGCTGTGAGGTCGCAGTACACGACGCAGCCGGAGTCGAAGCTGTCGCGGGCGACGTCGGCGAGATTGTCGTTCGCGGCACGGCGGGGACCACGCTGTTCACCGAGTACCTCGGTGAGCCGGTGACGACGACAGCAAGTTTCCGAGGCGAATGGTTCCGCACCGGCGATCGAGCTTTCCGCGATGGCAACGGTCGGTTCTTCTTTGACGGCCGACGGTCCGATGTCTTGAAGGTGGCTGGCGAGAATGTCTCGACCGTTGAAGTCGAAGCCGTGCTCACCGCTCACCCGGGCGTGCTCGAAGCCTCCGTCGTTGGTGCGCCTGACGCGGTTCGCGATGAGGTTCCGGTCGGGTTCGTCGTGCCGAGTGACCTGCAGTCACCGCCAACGGTCGAAGAACTGTTGGCCTGGTGCGAGAGTCGGCTTGGCAAGGCCAAGCAGCCGCGTGAGATCACATTGCTCGATGAACTGCCACGAACGAGCGTGGGGAAAATTCGTAAGTTTTTGTTGAAAGAAGAGGTGTCGCGAGCATGACCACATTGAGTGACGGGCTGATGGCGGCCCTTGACGCGTCGATCGAAGACGTCTCGAAGGCATCGACGCTCCCAGCCGAGTTGTACACGTCTGCTGATGTGCTTGCGCTTGAGACTGAGGCGATCTTCATGAAGGAATGGCTGTGTGTCGGACGGGCCGAACGCATCCCGAATGTGGGGGACTGGTTCACGGTCACGATCGTCGACGAACCGCTGATCATCGCGCGGAACAAGGCTGGCGATGTCTGTGCCATGTCGGCGGTCTGTCAGCACCGGGCGATGCAGGTGTGCGAAGGCGAAGGCAACAGCACCACCTTCAAGTGCCCGTATCACCATTGGAACTATGGCCTTGACGGTCGCTTGCTCGGCGCGCCGGCGATGGAGCGAACCGAGGCCTTTAACAAGGCCGACTTCGGGCTCCCGCAGTTGCGTGTCGAGGAGTGGCTCGGCTTCGTCTTCGTGAACTTCGATCAGGATGCTTCGCCGTTGGCTCCGACACTCGAGCGCTATTCACCTTTTGTTCACAACTACGACCTCGAGAACGCGGTTTGTCCTGGCACCTTCACCTTGGAGGGAATGCCGTGGAACTGGAAAGTGATGTTCGAGAATTTCAACGACGGCTATCACGCCAACCGGCTGCACGAGTACGTGCAGGATTTTTGCCCGTCGAACCTGTCGGACTTCCCTGTTCCCTGGAGCGACGACTCGAACGTCATCTTTCGAACCGGCGGATACACGCACATCGACGGTGGTTTCAACGCCACACACCGCGTGATCATGGAGGTCTTCCCCGACCTGACGGAGGAAGAACGGACACGTTCGACGTTTGCACTGATGCCGCCGACGCTGTGCTTCGGTACCGCGCCGGATCAATGCTTCTTCTTCCTCATTCGCCCCACCGGTCCCGAGACCATCGACGTCGAGATCGGCTACATCTTCCATCCGTCAGCACTCGACGATCCGCTCTTCGAACAGAAGATGGCGTTGTCGGATGCGGGAGTGCAGGTCTTCGTCGACCAGGACCAAGACGCGACCACCAAGGTGCAACGGGGGCTGAGGTCGAGGTTCGCGCCGCGTGGTCGCTACTCGTGGCAAGAAGAAAGTCACATCCAGTTCAATCGGTGGCTTGTCCAGCGGTATCGGGCAAGTGCGGTTGCAGCGTCATAAACGCGGCGATGCATCATCGGAAAAGTCAGTAAGACAACCAGCAACAAGGGGAGCCATGAACAAGCAAACAAGACAATCAGGACGTCGCGGCGCTATTGCGCTGTGCCTATCGCTCGCGATGGTGGCGGCCGCATGCGGCAGCGATGGGGAGACTGAATCTGAGCCGGCAGCCACCGAGGCCGCGGCAGAGGAGCCTGCTGAAGAACCAGCAGAAGAACCAGCAGAAGAACCAGCAGAGGAGCCTGCTGAAGAACCAGCAGAGGAGCCTGCTGAAGAACCAGCTGAAGAACCCGAGACCGATGAGATCGTCGCGGCGTTCGACGCCAATGGCGACGGCACTGTAACCATCGGTGTCGCTGCTGCTGGGCCCCGTGATGACAACGGCTACTACCAGTCGCTCGTCAATTTCGCCGAGGAGTACTCGGCCGCCAACGGGTTCGCGCCGCCGATTGTGAGCGACAACATCGGCCCGGCGGAAGCCGCCCAATCGTTGTCAGACCTTGCGCAGCAGGGTGTCGACATTTTGATGGTTGGCGCCAGCGAGATCGCTGAGCCGCTGCCGGATCTCACCGAGCAGTTCCCGGACATCTTCTGGTATTGCAATTGTGGCGCAGGCTTCCAGGAGCTTCCCGGGCTGGCGCAGGCCACAGACTGGGGTGCGGCCGTGCACTACTCGGGTGGAGTCGCAATGGGCGCTGTCATGCAAGAGCAAGGAAGCACGAGTTCAGTGTTCCTCGGGTGCTGCGACATCAACTTCGAAGTTGAGGCGTACCAAGCAACGTTGTACGGACTGCAGTCCGTCGATCCGAGCTTCACGATGGAGTACGTCGGCACCGGTGACTTCGAGTTTGACTTCGACAACTCGGCGAACGCCACGGCCGCGCTGACGAATGCAAAGGCGAACGGCGCCACGCTCGCATACGCCTACCTCGGCGGTGCGCTCGACCCGGTTGGTCAGCTCGCGCTCGACGAGGAGATGGCAGTCTTTGCCGCCGGACCGGCTGACGCGTGTGAACGTGACATCGCCTGGACCGGCGCCATCGTGTTCGATGGCGGCGTCTACGCCTCGCAAGCTCTCACGTTGATCATCGACGGTGAACTCAGCGAAGGTTCGACGTATCAGTTCCCGACCGAGGCCGGACTCAACGGCGCGCTGCTGTGCGATCCGTCGGCTGAGGCGAGTGCCGCTGTCGACGAAGCCTTCGGGTTGCTCGCATCGTTCGACGAGACGCTGTACGCGGACCTCGGTGCGATTTCCGGCGCTGCATACGGCGGCTGATGAACCCTGGTCCTACTGGCCGCTCTGGTGCGGACCCCCATGCGGGGTCCGCACCCGCGGTCGACCTTCGACAAATCACCAAACGCTTCGGTGCCGTCACCGCGTGTGACGGTGTCGATCTCGTCCTGCAACGTGGACGTATCCACGGAATCTTGGGTGAGAACGGTGCTGGCAAGTCGACTCTGATGAAGATGCTCATCGGCCTGGTTTTGCCCGATGAGGGTTCGATTCACGTCGACGGCACCCCGCAACAGATCCACAGCCCGCTCGATGCTTCGGCGCTGGGCATTGGCATGGTGCACCAGCACTTCAGTCTGGTTGACGCGCTCACAGTGTGGGAGAACGTCGCGCTTGGCGAAGCAGGCCGCCTCGATCCGCGAGCGATTCGAAATCGAATCGGCGATATTGCCGACCACTACGGACTCGTCATCGAACCAGACGCGCAGGTCGGCGACCTGACTGCAGGTCTGCGTCAGCGTGTCGAGATCATCAAATGCCTGCGACGCGATCCCACCATCGTGATCTTCGACGAGCCCACTTCGGTGCTGACGCCCGAGGAGTCGTTGCAACTCTTCGAGTCGCTCCGTCAGGTCGTGGCCGATGAGGGACGTGCCGTCGTGCTCGTGAGCCACAAGCTCGACGAAGTACTCCATGCCACCGATGACATTTCCATCATGAGACAGGGTCGAGTTGTCGACCGCATGTTGTCCGTCGATGCCGATGCGCCGACTCTGGCCCGCGGCATGGTGGGTCGTGAGGTGTCGTTGCGGTCCGAACGCGCCGCCCTCGGGGTCCTTGTGGTCGACGATGCGGACACCGTGAACGAGAAGGCTCATGCAGAAGCTGCGGGCGACGCGGTGCTGGCCATCAGCGGAGCGACCGTTCGTGCCGGCGGAGGCATCCTTGCTCTCGACGATTTGTCACTGGAACTGCGCGCCGGTGAAATCGTGGGCGTCGCCGGTGTTGAAGGCAACGGCCAGCGGGAACTCGGCGACTTGCTCTCGAGCCTGATTTCTCTCGACAGTGGATCCGTCACCGTTGACGGCGTGCGCATTCCCGACGGTCGTTCCGGTGCGATGGCAAAGGCTGGCATCGGCGTCATTCCGGAAGACCGCCACGACAGCGGCGTCGTGCTCGACATGACCGTCGCAGAGAATCTCGTCCTCGTTGACCAATCGAACGTTTCGACCCGTGGGGTGATCGACCAGCGCGCGCTGGAGACGTTCGCCAATGAGATGATCGAGCAGTTCGGAATCTTGTGTGCTGGGCCCGATGCTCCGATGTGGTCGCTTTCGGGCGGCAATCAGCAACGTGTCGTGCTCGCTCGTGAGCTGGCGCAACACCCCAAAGTGCTCGTTGCCGCGCAACCAACGCGTGGTCTCGACGTCGGCGCCATTGAGTACATGGGTGAGCGCCTGGCTGCGGCCGCCGAGGCAGGTGTTGCGGTGCTCCTCATCTCCAGTGAGCTCGAAGAGATCCTTGATCTGTCCCATCGGATTGTGGTGATGCACTCCGGTCGCATCGTCGGCGAGATGGACCGATCGGCTGTCAACCTCGAAGAACTCGGCCTGCTCATGGGCGGCGCAGCCGCATGACCGAGCCGCGGACGACAACGCAAGGAACACGGCTCGGCGAGTGGATCGGCTTGTACTGCCTCAGCGTGCTCGCCGCGCTCGTGCTTTCGGCGTTGCTCGTCGAGGCGACCGGAGGGGATTGGCGCCCCGTGGTCAATGCGCTCCTTGATGGCAGTCTGCGCAAGCCAGGCCGGTGGGGCGAAACGCTCGGAACTGCGGCGCCGATCTTGCTCGTTGCCGTCGGCACGATCGTGTCGGGCAAAGCTGGCCTCATCAACATCGGCCAGGAAGGACAGTTGTTGGTCGGTGCGGCCTTCGGCACGTACTTCGGTTTCCTGATCGGGGGACCGGGTCCGTTCAACCTGGTCGTGATCGTCCTGTTTGGCGCTCTCGGTGGAGGGCTGTGGGCTGGCGTGGCAGCGCTGCTGAAGTTCTGGCGCGACGTTCCCGAGGTGCTCTCCACGTTGCTGCTGGTCACGGTCGGTGGACAGCTGGTCGCCTATGGATTGAGTCAGTCGTGGCTGCTGCTCGCGCCGCTCGGTGACCGCGGCAACCGCAACCAGGTCAGCAAACAGCTGCCGAAAGACAATCGCCTGCCGAGACTCGAAGTGTTCGGCAACGAGATCCCGTTAGCGGTCTTCATCGCCATCCTGTCCGCGATCGTGATCAGTCTGTTGCTGGCGCGGACAGTCTGGGGTTTCCGGTTGCGCATGCTTGGTCGTAACCAGCGCGCAGCACAACGGTCGGGTGTGTCTCGAACCGGCTATGGCGCCTCAGCATTGATGATCAGCGGCGCGTTTGCCGGGCTGGCCGGAGCGGTGATGTTCGCCGGTGGCGGCTTCGCCTTCGGCAACTACCAATTGGTTCCGGGTTTCGCCACAAACATTGGTTGGACTGGTTTGCTCGTGGCGCTGGTGGCGCGAGAGAAGGCGCTCATCGCGATTCCGGTGGCGTTCGTGTTCGCTGGCCTCCGCACCGGCTCCAGCTTCGTCGGCGCGACCGGGGTCGAAGGACGAATCACTGACGTCATCCAAGGGTTCTTGGTGCTTGCGTTGCTGGTTCCTCCTGCGGTGATGTTTCTTCGTGACCGTGGGCGTGCCCGCGCTGCAGCAGGGGAGAGGGCGTAGCCATGGCCGGACTCGTTGAGGCAATCATCGACATCTTTTCCAGCGAATCGACGTACATCAATGGTGCGCTGTTCGCCGCGTTCTTGGCCTTTGCGGCGTCGGGCGAGTTGGTTGCTGAACGTGCTGGAACACTCAACATCTCGGTCGAAGGCATGCTGTTGGGCGGAGCGTTCACCAGCGCAATCGGCTATCACATCACCGATTCGATGTTGCTTGCTCTGTTCACCGGCGTGGCCGGCGGACTCATCGTTGCGGGTGTGCAAGCAGAGATGAGCCACCGACTGAGCGCGGATCAGTTTGTTGTTGGTTTGACGCTGAACATCTTGGTGTTCGGCTTGGCCGGGTTTCTCGACAACGAGATTCAGCCCGAGACCAAGCTTGCGGGCAAATGGGAGATCCCGTTGCTCAGCGACATCCCCATCGTCGGTCAAGCCTTGTTCGGGCAGCGCTGGCCCTTCTATTTCCTGTACGTGTTGCTGCCCCTGACGTGGTGGGCCCTGTTCCGGACCCGCTGGGGCCTCGAGCTGCGGTCAGTCGGCGAGAACCCCCAATCTGCCGACGTGTCGGGGATCGATGTCAACAAGCGACGCCGACAGAGCATCTACTACGCCGGATTCACCTCGGGCATGGGCGGATGGTTCCTGATCTTCGGCCAGGTCGGCCTGTTCGAGGATTCGGTGGTCGGCGGACGCGGATTCATCGCAATCGCGGCAGTCATTTTTGGTGGATGGACGCTGCGCGGCACTGTTGCTGGTTGCGTCATCTTTGCCGGAGCTCTGTCGTTCCGGCTCTCGGTGCAGGGGCTGGGTTATCAGGTGAACAGCGAACTGTTGCAGTCCCTGCCCTTCATTGTCACCCTCGTTGGCATGGCAGTGTTCGCCCATCGCGTGCGCGCACCGGCTGCACTGGCCCAGCCGTTCATTCGCGGACTGAAGTAGCCAACCGCCTCGATGACCCTCTGGGAAGCGCTGCTGTTGGTCGGCGGTGGACTGGCTGCAGGAGTCATCAACACGATGGCGGGTGGTGGTTCGGCGCTCACTGTGCCCCTGCTCGTGCTCGCAGGTGTGCCTGGCAACCAGGCAAACGGCTCGAACCGCGTCGGCGTGCTTGCTGCGAGCGGGGCCGCGGTTGTTTCGTTTCGACGGTCGGGTGTCGATGGGCTGAAAGGCGCTGCGCCGGTGCTTGGTCCGGCGGTGGTGGGCTCGATGATCGGCGCGTTTGGAATCAGCCAGGTCGCCGATGAGACGTTCGAGACGATCTTCGGGTTCCTGCTCGTTCCGATCATCATCCTCACGATTTTCAAGCCGAAGCCGAACGTGGACGCCGACCCATGGTCGGTGCCCGTCACGGTTGGAGTCTTCCTGTGTATCGGGATGTACGGCGGCGCATTCCAAGCAGGGGTTGGCCTGGTGATGCTCGCGGCGCTGACGCGCGCTGGGTTCGACCTGGTGACCGCCAACAGCGTCAAGGTCATGGTCAATTTGATCGTCACCGTGATTGCCCTTCCGGTGTTCATTCTCCAAGGCAACGTGGTGTGGGCTCCCGCCCTGGTGCTTGCCGCTGGGTTCTTGGCTGGCGGTTGGTTCGGTGCCAAGCTCGCGGTGCGCGGTGGCGAGCGGTTGGTGCGTGTGTTCATGGTCGGCGCGGCGCTCTTTCTTGCCGGCCGCCTAGTCGGCCTCTGGTAACGCTCGCCGCAGAAATCTGATGGTGACCCGGTCGAAACGAAGCGTTCACAGAGTGGTCTTATGGTCAGACCACTATGAGCGCTCCTCGACTGACAGCGACGCCGGACACGTGCTTCTGGGGGTACCTCGACGCTGCTGAACCGTCAGTGCTCAGCGTCGAACCCGGTGACACCATCACCATCGAAGCGGTCACCCACCACTCGGGCGATGCCCCCGATCTCCTCATGGACGAAGGCGTGACGGCGATTTGGGATGGCATTGCGCCGGAACAGCGTGCGCCCGGTGTCCACATCATGACCGGCCCGATTGAAGTGCGCGGTGCCCAGCCGGGCGACACGCTCCGCGTGGATCTGTTGTCGATGACGCCGCGCATGCCGTACGGCTCAAACTGCGCAGCGAACTGGGGCCTCTTTCACGAGCAGTTCGGCAAGGAGCGCATCACCATCTACGAACTCGTTGACCTGGACCCATCCGGCGGATTTCCCACCTCAGCGTCTCCGATGTTCGGGTTCGACTTCACTGCACTGGAGCTCTACGACGTTCCAGGAGTCATCTCGCCTCCGGATCCGACCGCCCGCCAGCAGTTCAGCCGGCCGGTGCAAGTACCGGTGCGGCCTCACCTGGGGGTGATGGGGGTGGCGCCCGAGGGCGGTCGAGTGAGCAGCATTCCGCCAGGCGTCTTCGGTGGCAACGTCGACAACTGGCGCTTTGGTCCCGGGGCGACGGTCCACTACCCGGTGTTCCACGAAGGTGCCGGCTTCTATGTCGGTGATCCGCACTTCGCGCAAGGCGACGGCGAGATCTGCGGCACCGCGATCGAAGCATCGCTCGACGTGACGCTGCGCCTCTCGCTCGCCGACGACCTGCCAGTCGCCGCACCGCTCTTGCGTACCGACACTCATTGGTACACCCACGGATTCTCTGGTGACCCGGAGCAAGGCGTCGACGGCCTCGGTACCGCGATGGCCATGGCTGCCGAGCAGATGCTCAAGCTCATGGTCGACAAGGGCGGCTTCACGATGGACGAGGCCTACTCGCTTGCCTCCGTGGCAATCGACCTCGGCATCACGCAGGTCGTCGATGGCACTGTCGGGTGTCATGCCGGCATCGCTCACTCGATCCTCGACCGTTGAGCTGACAGCGAACGATCACGATGCACCTCTCACCACATGAACAAGAGCGACTGCTGATCCACGTGGCAGCCGACGTTGCTCGCGCTCGCCAGGCCCGTGGCCTGCAGCTGAACCACCCTGAGGCGATTGCGATCCTGACCGATTGGGTCCTCGAGGCCGCCCGCGATGGGCGCACGGTCGTTGACCTGATGGAGATGGGGCGCCACGTGCTGACGAGGGATGACGTGATGGACGGCATCGCCGAGATGATTGCTGACGTCCAGGTCGAAGCAACGTTCCCGGACGGCACCAAGCTGGTCACGCTGCACGACCCGATCGGGTCGAGCAGATGATCCCCGGCGAAATCGTGGGACCCGACACGCCCGTCGAGGTCAACGTGGGCCGACACGTGCTGACCCTGCGCGTCGAGAACGTCGGCGACCGGCCGATCCAAGTCGGCTCGCACTATCACTTCGCGGAAGCGAATCCGGCGCTGGCCTTTGATCGTGACGCGGCCCATGGTCGGCGTTTGGATGTGCCGGCGGGTACGGCCATCCGATTTGAGCCAGGTGTCGCGGCCGACGTCGATCTCGTGCCCTTCGTCGGCGCGCGCGTTGTCGCCGGACTGCGCGGCGAGACTGCTGGCCCCCTCGATGAAGCGACTGCTCAATGAGCCGGATCGATCGCTCCCGGTACCGAAATCTGTACGGACCCACCAGTGGAGACCGAATCAGACTCGCCGACACCGACCTGTGGATTGAAGTCACGCAGGACTACTGCGCAGGCGGCGACGAGGTCGTGTTCGGCGGCGGCAAGGTGATTCGTGAGTCGATGGGCCAGTCCACGCGTACACGCCGTGAGGGAGCGCCCGACCTCGTCATCACCGGCGCCGTGATCCTCGATCACTGGGGCATCGTGAAGGCAGATGTCGGGGTCAAGGATGGCCGTATCGTCGGCATTGGCAAGGCTGGCAATCCGGACACGATGGACGACATCGACCCGGCGCTTGTGATCGGGCCATCCACTGAAATTCTGTCCGGCAACGGAAAGATCATGACCGCTGGCGCGATCGACTGTCACGTTCATCTCATTTCACCGACCTTGCTCGACGAAGCACTGACGTCAGGCATCACCACGATCATCGGCGGCGGCACCGGACCTGCCGAAGGCACCAAAGCCACCACGGTGTCGGGCTCGTGGTACCTCGAGCGCATGCTTGAAGCGCTCGACCACTGGCCGATCAACGTTGCGTTGATGGGCAAGGGAAATACGGTGAATCCCGAAGCGATGTGGGAGCAGTTGCGATCCGGTGCCGCGGCGTTCAAGCTGCACGAAGACTGGGGCACCACGCCCGCTGCGATCGACGCCTGTTTGACCGTTGCCGACAAGTCCGGCGTGCAGGTCGCGATTCACACCGACACCCTCAATGAAGCGGGGTATGTCGAAAGCACCCTCGCGGCGATCGGGGGGCGATCCATCCATACGTTCCACACCGAAGGCGCCGGTGGTGGTCACGCTCCGGACATCATGAAGGTTGCTTCGTATTCGAACGTCCTCCCGTCATCGACCAATCCGACGCGACCACACACGGTCAACACCGTGGCTGAGCATCTCGACATGTTGATGGTGTGTCATCACCTCAACCCGGCGGTGCCCGAGGATCTTGCATTCGCCGAGAGCCGCATTCGTCCGTCGACGATCGCTGCCGAAGACATCCTCCACGACATGGGCGCCATTTCGATGATTGGCTCGGACAGTCAGGCGATGGGCCGCATCGGTGAGGTCGTGCTGCGAACCTGGCAGACCGCTCACGTCATGAAGGCACGCCGTGGGGCGCTCTCCGTCGGTGGCGAGTCAGACGGTCCGAGCGACAACTTGCGCGCCCGTCGCTACGTGTCGAAGTACACGATTTGTCCTGCGGTCGCTCACGGGTTGGCCGGCGATGTTGGTTCGGTCGAGGTCGGCAAGCTTGCGGACCTGGTGCTCTACGACCCGGCCTTCTTTGGGGTTCGCCCACACGTGGTGGTCAAAGGGGGCATGATTGCCTGGGCGCAGATGGGTGACGCAAATGCATCGATTCCCACGCCGCAGCCCCAGCTTCCCCGACCGATGTTCGGTGCTTCGCCCGGGGTTGCGCCCGGCCTGTCGCTCGGCTGGGTGTCGAATGCTGCGCTTGACGACGGATTGCCCGATCGGCTGAACGTGCGACGCGATCTCGTGCCCGTGGCTGACACGAGGCGCGTCGGGAAGGCCGACATGGTGCTCAACGACGCGCTGCCCGACATCGACATCGACGCTGACACCTTTGCGGTGCGCATCGACGGCGACCTGGTGACCGAGTCGCCGGCTGAGTCGCTGCCGATGACGCAGCGCTACTTCCTGTACTGATGGCCGATCACTCATGAACTCGGCGTTGATGATGTTGGTCGATGGCCGGTTTCCCGCGGGCGGTCACACCAACTCCGCCGGAGTCGAGGCTGCGGTACGCCTTGGTGACGTGCACGATGATGCCACCCTTGAGCGGTACCTCGTCGGCCGCCTGGCCACGACGGGGATGGTCGATGCCGCGTTCAGCGCGCATGTCGCAGCGCTCGTCGACCCGACCGAGGGGGTGCTCGACGAGATCGATGCCGAGTACGCGTCGCGCGTGCTGTCGCCCAGGCTGCGCGACGCAAGCCGGCGCTTCGGGCGACAGATGCTGCGTGCCGGAGCGACGGTCTGGAGCGCGCCAATGATTGACACCATCGCGCGGTCCAAAGTTGCCGTGCATCAACCGGTGGTGCTCGGTGCACTGGTCGCCGCGTCCGGTGGGACAGCGCACGACGCGGCATTGGTGTCGTTTCATCATCTCTCTGCAGCGGTCACGTCGGCCGGGGTTCGATTGCTTGGCCTCGATCCGATGTCGGTCGCCGCAGTTCAGGCCGCGGCGGGTGAGCACGTCGATCGTTGGGCCGACGATGCGGCGTGGTTGGCGCTGTTGCCGGTTGCTGAACTCCCGGCGAATGGTGGTTCGTTGACCGAGATCCTTGCTGAAGACCATGGGCGTTGGGACGCCCGCCTGTTCGTTGCCTGAAAAGAGACCGATGCCTCCCCACGAAATCCCCCACGAAATCCCACACGACGATGTGCCGTACGATTCGGCTTCGCCCAATCCTGCCGATCCGGAGGCGCGGCGAGCGCTGCGCGTCGGCATTGGCGGCCCTGTCGGCTCGGGCAAGACCACGCTCGTCGGCGCCCTGTGCGCGCTCCTGCGTGACCAACTGTCGTTGGTTGTCGTGACCAACGACATCTTCACTTCTGAAGACGCCGATGCGCTGCGCGAGGCGGCGGTGTTGCCAACGGAACGCATCGTCGCGGTCGAGACCGGCTGCTGTCCGCACACAGCAATCCGCGATGACATTGCTGCCAACCTCGACGCGGTGGAACAGCTCGAGGTGCTCCACGGCGATGTCGATCTCACCTTTGTTGAGTCAGGTGGTGACAACCTCACAGCGATCTTCAGTCGGGGCCTTGTCGACGTGCAGATCTTCGTCCTCGACACCGCTGGTGGCGATGATGTTCCACGCAAGGGTGGTCCCGGTGTCGCGATGGCCGATCTGTTGGTGATCAACAAGGTTGACCTTGCGCCGTACGTCGGCTCCGACGTCGACCGGATGTTGAGCGATGCGCGGGAGCGCCGCGACGGCAAGCCGGTCTTTTCGACGTCGCTCGTCGACGCGTCTGGGGCGGCTGAGGTTGCAGGTTGGATCACTGCGCGGATCGCAGCGCGCTCGACGTGAAGGCACAGGGCTCGATGGTCGTCGCCGGCGGCGACGGCACTCGCAAGTCGACGCTGCGGTCGGCGCATTCTGAACCACCGTTCAGTATCCGACAGTGCGGCGAACGGATCCTGGTCGCGGCATCTGCGGCCGCCCCGGTTGGCGGGGACGAACTTTCACTGAACATCGCTGTGCTCGCCGGTGCACGTGCCGACATCGGCACCGTTGCGGCGACTCTCGCGCTGCCCGGGCCCACAGGTGCACCGTCGGCGATGTCAATGCAGTGCACGATTGGGATGGACGCGCACCTTGACTGGATTGGTGAACCGACGGTCTCGGTCGTCGGTTCGGACCACACGATCACCACGGTGGTGGATCTTGACGAAACAGCGACCTGCCGAGTGGTCGAAGAGGTCTCGCTCGGCCGTTCAGGTGAGCCGTCGGGGCGACTGCAATTGGTGTTGCGCGTCAGGCGCGCCGGTCGACCCCTTGTCCACCATGCAGAAGAGTTCGGGCCGAACGTTGCTGGCGCCGGAAGTGTTGTCTCCACCGGTGGGGCGCGGCACCTGCTGTCGGAAGTTCTGGTGGGCGTCGACGCTGGTGAGTCCCGCGTCTCGATGTCTCCAACTTGTCGTGCCGCGTGGTTGCCCGTTGCGGCTGACGCTGTGGTGATCCTCGCGGTCGGCGCGGATCGGCCGTCCGTACGCTCCGCTGTCGCCGACCTCCGGCGTGGTCCAGTTTGACGCTCGCTTGATCTGTTCGAGTTCTGGACTACTCGATGGTCCAGCCCTCGGGCAGCGGAGTGTCACCGATGACTTCGTGGGTTTCTTCGTCGACTTCGACGCCGTCGAGGTGCGCCCACAGCATGACCTGGTTGCCCCACGGGTCCATGAATGACGCGTTGGCACCACCGAACTCGGTCCAGAAGTGATCGCGCCAGAGCTCGGTGCCGCCGAGGCGGACCGCAGCTTCGAGGATGCGCTCGAATGAATCGTCGTCGCTGACGAGAATCCAGGGTCGCACAGTCCGGCCACCGGGGTTGAGGTTGGTCGGTTCTTGCGGAGCGCTCGGAGGGCGTGGGCGCATGTCGGCGGAGTTCGAGATGCCCATGTGGAAGTTGCCGCTTGGCCCTTGCGAGCCATCATCGATCTTCTGATTCTGGCCAGGAACGATCCGAGCAAAGGTGTCGGCGATGCGGTCTTCGATCTCCCAGTTGAAGACCTCGGCGTAGAAGGCGCGCGCGGCGTTGACGTCATCAGACGGGAAGTCGACGAAGACGAGCGTGTTTGGATAGGTCATGGTGCCCCCTTGAACAGATGTGAGCCCCCAAACTAGCCTGTGGTCTGATGGTCTTACCACTTGGAATGTCGCTGGAAACTCTCCGCAAGTCGAGCGGAACGTTCGAGACTGCCGTTGGCCTGCCGCCAGAGGTGTATTCCGATGCTGAGTTCCACCGCTTTGAAATGGATGCCGTGTTCGGATCCGAATGGTTGTGCGTCGGCCGTCAAGAACAGATTCCGACCGTCGGTGACTACCTGTCTGTCACACGTGCAGGCGAGCCACTCATCGTCGCCCGGTCGAGCGACGGATCCATCCGGGTCATGTCGGCGGTATGTCAGCACCGGGCGATGTGCCTGACTGCATCGGTTGACCGGTCCGACGAGGACATGCTCGACCCGCCCGACCTCCAGTCTGGCTCCGGCCGCATGTTCAGATGCCCCTACCACTACTGGGTGTATGACCTCGATGGGCAGTTGGTCGGCGCGCCGGAGATGAGCAAGACCACCGGCTTCGACATGGCCGACGTGCAGTTGCCGAGTCTTCCCGTCGAGATCTGGAATGGGTTCATCTTCACCAACTTCGACTCAGCCGCAGCACCGCTCGCGCCGCGACTCGCCAAGCTCGACGAGGTGTTGGCGAACTACCACGTCGAGTCGCTGGTGACCGTCGATCCCGTCACGATCCCAGACGTTCCGTTCAACTGGAAGATCATGGTTGAGAACTTCATGGAGATGTACCACCAGAGCCGTCTCCATCATGGCATCCATGACTTCGCCCCGTCCTCTGGTGCCTCGTACGCCGACTATGCAGCTGGGGACGGCGCGATGTTTGGCTACAGCGAGACGCTCGAACCCGATGGCGGATTCAACCCGACCATGCAGGCGCTCTTTCCGCCTCTGCCTGGGATCACCATGCAAGATCGCCAGCGCATCGTCTTCGCCCTGGTGGCTCCCTCGCTCCTCATGGGCTTCCAGTCAGATTCGGCGTTCTGGTTCTATGTCGATCCCACCGGTCCAACGACGCACGCGCTGAGCATGGCCTACATCTTTCCTGAGTCGACCGTTGAGTTGCCCGATTTCGGCGAAACACTCGAGGAGGCGATTGCGGGTGTATCGACATTCAACCGACAGGACATGCCGACAAATGTGGCCACGCAGCTCGGCATGCAGTCGAGGTTCGCGCCCCGCGGTCGCTATTCCTGGCAAGAGGGTGTGCTCGCCCAGTTCAACTCCTGGCTCGTCGATCGCTACGCGGCCGCAGCGGGCGAGTGACGCTCAGCTCGGTGGATTGATCATGGCGCTGTAGCGGCGCCGCCACTCGAGCGACGCCTTGTCGGATTGAACGTCAACCAGTGCGCCGCGTTCGAGGGACAGTTCGCCGGAGAGTCGTTCGAGCATCTCGCGGTCTTCTCGGGCGACCTGCTGCTCGAAATCTACGATGTCCTGCCCCGATTCCGATACGTCGTCGTTGCGCCACAGCACGAAGGTGAAGTAGCTCCGCTGAGCACTGATGGGGGAGGCGGTCATGAACAGGGTCTGTTCGATTCCGTTCTCGTATGACATGGTGCTGCGCACTGAGAACGGGAGAGCGAATCCTGTCGACATGTCGAGTTGGATGATGTCGTCGCCACCGCCCGACATCGACTTCGCCTCTCCTTCGTTGTTGACGGTGACCGAGTAGGCATAGCCGTAGAAGGTGTCGTCGAGTTGCTCGAGTGTGAACTTCGGGACGATTTGTTCCTGCTCGCGTCCGAACGTTCCGGCGTGCGTGTACGGAAAGTGCGCGACGTCGAGCATGTTGTCGATCATGCGTGTCACCGAGCAGTTCCAGACCTCCATCGAGGTGTTGAGGCGTGTGAACGAGCTGTTGTCGTCGACCCCGAGGTACGGAATGGATTGTGTCGGTTCACCTGGGCAGAACCAGACGAGTCCATACTGCTCGACGACCGACAATGGACTCAGATGGGCAGCGGGCGCGATGGCGGCGTGCGGGCCGGACGACGGAACGCTGACGCATCGGCCGGCGTCACCGAACGTCCAGCCGTGGTACGGGCATTGGAGGCAGCCGTCGGTGACGGTGCCGAGTGAGAGCTTGGCCTCGCGATGCGTACACCGATCGGCCGCGGCGATGAGCGCCCCATCGGGGCCCCGCCACAGGACGTACGCAACCTCACGTACCTCGATGGGAGACGGGTCATTTCCGATTGCATCGCTGGTCGCGACGGCGTACCAGCAACCGTCCAGTGGCTCGCCACTCGTCGTCATTGTGCAACCCTTTCGTCGTGGAGACGATGAACACCTTGTTCACGCACAGTTTCGCGTGTGATGGTCTGATGGTCTTACCATAGAGTTGTGCCCAGACGGGCGCAACAGAGCTGTCCTGCGCGGCGAACGGAGATCACCGATGAAAGCGATGCTGTACAACGAGGTCGGAGGCCCTGAGGTGTTCCAGTACACCGACGTCGCAGATCCCGAACCGGGCGCGGGTGACGTGATTGTCGACGTGGCTGCCACGTCGCTCAATCGGCTTGATCTCGTCCAGCGCAATGGCTGGTTTCAGATGCCCGGCTTCACGTTGCCGCACATCGCCGGGATGGACGTGGCCGGAACCGTGTCTGCTGTGGGTGCAGGCGTGACCGCGGTGGCCATCGGGGACCGGGTCGTGGTCGATCCGTCGCTTGCAGGCGTCGCCGACAACTCGAAGTTGGCCGGACTCGGTGACCTCTACGGCGATCTTGGTGTGATCGGCGCCACGGTTGACGGCGGCTACGCCGAGAAGTGCCTCGCACCGGCCTCACACGTGTACGCGATCCCCGATGAGATGTCGTTCGAGCACGCCGCAACCTTCCCCACCGCGTACCTGACAGCGGCGCACGCACTGTTTGACGTCGGCGAACTCCAGGCCGGCGAGACCGTGATGATCCATGCCGCCGGTTCCGGCGTATCGACCGCCGGCATCCAACTTGCCAAGCAGGCCGGAGCGACGGTGCTCGCCACTGCTGGGACCGACGAAAAATGCGAACGCGCGCTTGCGCTCGGCGCAGACCACGTCGCCAACAACAGGACCGCCGACGTGGCCGGCTTCGCCCGGGAGGTCACCCAGGGTGCCGGCGTCAACATGGTCTTCGACCACGTGGGTACCGCTCTCTTTGGCCCGTCGCTCTTCGGGCTCGGTGTTCGCGGCCGACTCGTCAACTGCGGGAACTCCTCCGGCGACGAGGCGACGATTCCGTCGCTCGGGTACATGTTCCACTCGGGGATCAGAATCCTCGGGTCTGATCCGTATCGGCCCGAAGAGTTCGGCCCCGTCTGGGACAAGTTCTGCAGCGCTGACTTCGAGGTGGCAATCGACTCGGAGTTCGCGCTCGCCGACGCTGCCGAGGCGCAGGACAAGATGATGCAGAGCGACTTCTTCGGCAAGATCATCCTGCGGCCGTAGGCCGAACAAGCAGCCATGTCCGAACCTCGCGATGCCCCGTATCCGGAGCTGAAGAAGACCCACACGATGGCCCACAAGGGCCGACCATGGACCGACTACAAACCACCTCCAGCTGCGCCGGTCTGGGCCGCGATCGAGGGGCTTGGGCGCTACTACATTCTGCTGGCTGCACTCGAGCTCGATGTGTTCGACACGCTGCAACGGCTCGGACCCTCGCGGGTCGAGGTTGTTGCCGAAGCGCTGGGCGCGCCGGTCGATCACGTCCGGTCGCTCCTCGACGGAGTGGTTGCCCTTGAGTTGCTCGACCAGTTCACCGACATCTATGAACTCAACGATGCTGCTGAGCGCTACCTCGTGTCGAATGGGCCGGCGACGATGGCGGAACTCATTCCGATGGCACCCGGACCGCACGAAAACTGGACGAAATTGGCTGACACCGTGCGCAACGGTCGTCCTGCGTCGCCGATCGAAGACGATGCTGCAGCCTTCTACGTCCCGTTGGTCGAAGGCACCTTCACCACGATGTTCCGGTGCGCCACGCGAGCCGATCTGAAGATCCGCTACTCGGCAATGCGTGCGCCAAAAATCCTTGATCTCGGAGCAGGTGGCGCTCCCTGGGCAATCGCAATGTTGAACGGCTGCCCCGACGGTACGGCGGTGGTCAATGACCTGCCGGGCGTGATCGACGTTGCATCGGCGAAGACCGCGGAGCACGGAGTTGCCGAGCGTTGCGAGTTTCGCCCCGGCGATTTCCACACCATCGACATCGAGCCGGCGACGTACGACATCGTTGTGCTCGGACACATCTGCCGAACCGAAGGCGCTGCGGGAGCTCGGCACTTGATTGCCCGAGCCTTCGAAGCGCTCAAGCCCGAAGGTCGGCTGGTCCTTGCTGACTACTTCACTGACATTGAGCGCAAGTTCAACCCACACGCCGTGATCATGGGAACGACCATGATGGCGAGCACCGAGAAGGGCTTCTGCTTCACGCATCAGCAATTCTCAGAGTGGATCCGAGCCGCTGGCTTTGGCGAGCTTCGCCTCGTCGAACCCATTGGCTTTCAACAGAGCTTCGTCGCCACGAAACCGCGCACCACCGGAGGAACACCATGACCGAACAGATCGACACCCTCATCGTGGGCAGTCACGTCGTCACAATGAACGCGACCCGCGACGTGATTCGCCACGGGGCGGTGGCGGTGCGCGGCAACGAGATCGTCGACGTCGGCAAACAATCTGACCTTGAAGCGCTGTACACCGCGACCGCCACGGTGGGCGGTGACCGTTTCGTCGTGACGCCTGGGATGGTGAACACCCACATTCACGTCACGGGAGAACCACTGACGCGTGGGTACGTTCCCGACGACACGCCGTTTGAAGAGAACGTGTTCATGTGGTTGTGCCCGCTATACGCGGTGTACACGGCGGAAGAGGAGCGGCTCTCGGCGCAGCTAGCGGCGGTCGAGATGCTGAAGTCCGGCACGACCACATTCCTCGAGGCGGGCACCATCCGGTTCCTCGATGAGGTGATCGACGGACTCGTCGAGGTGGGTATTCGCGGTCGCGTTGGTAACTGGATCTGGGACCTGCCGCCCGAGCCAGACGTCTATAAGCAGGACACAGACGCAGCAATCGACATGATGCAAAAGCAACTGGTCGACTATGCATCAGTCGCGAACGATCGCCTGGGTACCTGGTCGATTCTTGTCGGTCACACCACCGCATCAGACCCGCTTTGGCGAGCTGCGCGCGAGCTGGCGGACGAGCACGGCACGGGCATGAGCTTTCACATGTCGCCGGCGAAACTCGACCCGGAAGGCTTCGTTGCCGAGTTCGGTCAGCGCCCGATGATCCACCTCGCTGAGTTGGGAATCTTGCGAGACGACGTGGCGATGACCCACTGCGTCCAGATCGACGACCAAGAGCTCGCCGTGATGGCTGAACTTGGTGTCAACGTCGCTCACTGCCCGACAACGGCACTCAAGGTCAGTTACGGGGTCACCCAGGTCGGCAAGTTCCCCGAGATGATGCAGATGGGCATCAACGTCAGCATCGGCACCGACGGCAACAACGCATCCAACTACTCAGATCTGATGCGCGCCACGTACCTGGTTGCCGGACTGTTCAAAGATGCTCGGCAGGATCCACAGATGTTCCCGGCCGAGATGGCCTATGAGATGGCCACCCTCGGTGGTGCCAAGACCATGCAGATGCAGGACACAATCGGCTCGCTTGAAGTCGGTAAACGTGCCGACATTGTGTTGCACGACACCGACCGGCCCGAGTGGCGTCCGCTGCTCAATGTGGCCAACCAGTTGGTGTGGTCTGCTGACGGTCGCGGTGTGCACACGGTGTTCGTCGATGGCGTCAAGGTTGTCGAGAACGGCCAGATGACCACGATTGACGAGGGGACGTTCTACAACCGGTGCCAGATGGCAGGCGAGGCGATCACTGCGCGGTCGGGCTTGCCTGACAAGGCGAAGTGGCCGGTGCTCTGATGTCGACGCAGCCGGTGGGTATTTGAACTAGCGCCGGGGCCAGCGCGACACGTCGGGGATTCCGCTGCGTTGACGTAACGCAGTGCCCGCTGCGACTGCGTCGTCGACGAGTGAGTCGACGTCGACGGTCGTGAGTCTGCTGTCGGCGACGACCTTGGTTCCAGCGACGTAGACATCTCGAACCGATCGTCCGTCCGATCCCCAGATCAACTGCAAGACCGGGTCGGGGCTTGGCGGGATCCATTCCACGCGGGATCGATCGTGCACAACAATGTCGGCCTGCTTGCCAACCTCGATCGACCCGACGCGATCAGCGATCCCGAGTGCTTGTGCTCCTCGGATCGTGAGGAGCTCGAGTGCGTCGTGGGCGCCGAATACCGTGGGGTCGAGGTCGCGTTCCTTGGCCAAACCGGCGAACAGCGCCGCGGCTCGTACGCCGTCGACCATGTCGCCGGCGTTCTCCGAATCGCAGCCGAGTGCGAGTCGGCCGTCTTGTTGCCACAGGTCGAGGTGTCGAAATTCGTGGGAGAGTCCTTGCCCGAGCCGAATGTACGCCCACGGACACGACACCACAGATGTGCGGCTGTCGACGAGCAGGTCGACCTCCTCGGTGTCGATGTGCACTGCGTGAGCGATGGTGAGATGCGGGCCGAGCACACCGAGTGAGTCGAGGTGCACAACGGGCCGTGTTCCCGTGCGGGCGAGGTAGCTCTCGGCATCGCTGGTGCTCGGGGAGAGGTGGAACGTCATGCCGACGTCCCGCTCGCGTGCGAGCGTCGTTGCGGCGACGACAAGTTCGTCCGACATGAGGTCGTGGCCGACGAGGCTGACCCAGCTCGAGACCAGGGGGCCGGTGGCCAGGTCAAGCGCCGCGGTCTGGCGTTCGATCACTTCGTCGACCGAACCCGTGAATGGGCCGTGCTCGATGTCCCACCCCCATGTGCCGATCGTGAGTCGGGCACCGACGCGTTCGGCCGCCCGAGCGATGCGGTCCGGGTGTGCGACGGTGCCGGCTTCGAACGTGGTCGTGATGCCGTTGGACAACGACTCGGCGAGCGTCAGTGTTGCCGAGAGTTCGTCGTCGTCGCCGGTGTGTTCGGCATGGACCGGTATGACCCACGTGAAGATCGCCTCACCGGGTGCCAGGTCGTCCGGGATCGATGATTGGATCAGCCGGTCACCGGTGAGGTGTTGATGCCCGTTGATGTATCCGGGGAGCAGCAGATCGGTGGCGGTCCCGCTGACCGGTGCACCTGGAAGTTGCGACTGGACAGCGGCGAACGTGTCGACGTGCGTGATCGTGGTGCCGTCGATTCCGATCGCGCCGTTGGTGATGATCTCGCGGCCAGGATTCATCGTGACGACGGTGCCCCGGATGACGTGCATAGGGACACAGTATTGGGGCCGGTCTGGTCCAAGCGGGCGGCAACGCTTATCGTCAGCGGACATGAGTACAGCATCCGGTGTCGTGCAGGAGTACCTCGGCGCGTTTGTGCGTGGAGATCCCGACGAGATTGCGGGTTTCGTCGCACCGGGGTTCAACAACGAACACCTCAGTTCCATTGCGTCGAGCTGCGTCGGAAGAGACGAGTATCGACGTCGGCTGCCGGGATTCTTGGCTGACTTCGCTGGTCGCAGCTACGAGGTGCAGGCGGTCGTCGAGCAAGCCAGGTGGCCGCTCGTTGACGTGGTCGTCCGCTACTGCTTTAGAGCGACATTCGCCGGCTCTGCGATCGACATCCCAGGGGTCATGTGGTTTGCGGTCGAAGACGGATTGATCTCGAAACGCACCGACGTGTGGGACAGCGGAATCTTCCTCGCTCAGACTGCCGCGTCGGAGTGATCTCGTGACAGAGGGAGCCAGTTCCGGGGGTCAGCACGCGCGTCGTGACGCGACTCGTCTGGTCATTCACGCCGATGACGTCGGCATGTGTCACGGAGCGAACTCGGCGTTCGTCGAGCTCAGCCATCAGGGAGGTATCACGGCAGGCTCGGTGATGGTGCCGTGCCCGTGGTTTCCGGAGATTGCCGATCTTGCCGCGCGCGATGACCTCCTCGACGTCGGGGTTCATCTCACGCTCAACGCCGAGAAGGCGCACTACCGCTGGCGTCCGGTCAGCGGTGTCGGGGCGTCATCGGGCCTTGTCGACGCCGAGGGTTACCTGTGGCACCGCGTTGCCGACACGCGAGCGAACGCTCATCCCGAAGCGGTGGAGACCGAGTGGCGGGCACAGATCGACACCGCTCTTGGCGCCGGAATCGACGTTACGCACCTTGATGCGCATATGGGATCGGCACTCGGACCCGAGTGGTGCGATCGCTATATCAACGTCGGTATCGACTACGACATCCCGGTGTTGATCACCCGGGCGTTGAGCATGTATGGACCGAACAACCACCTCGCCGACGTGACCGATGTGGACTTTGAGCGTTTCGTCGCCCAGGCGGAGGCGGCGCGGATGCCCGTGTTCGACGAGGTACTCGAAACCGACTTCTCTCGACCTCGAGGTGAGCCGACCGCCTACGAGACCATGCTGACCGCGTCGGATGTTTTGGCCCACGATCTTGTGTTCTGCGCGTTTCATCCGAACGCACCGGGCCCTGGAGAAATCGAGGTGATCGAACCCGACACCTGGCACGTCCGGACCGATGAACACGCGCTGTTCGGCACCGATGAGTGGCTGGCCTTCCTCGAGGCTCAGCCGTTCGAACTCACCACGATGAGAGAATTGCGCGCTGAGTATCGGACAGCGACCGCTCGTCAGCGGTGAGCCTGCCGGGGTCGTTCCCACAGAGCATCACCCGCACAGGAGAATCAATCTGCACGGCTTGGTTTAGACGGCGCCATCGTGCAGGGATCGATACCAGTGGCGTTCCTCGCGGCAGGCGTCCCAGGCTGCACATGACGAATAAAATGTCGGCCACGCGTCCTGCGCTGGTGAACCACTTTTCGCCGTTGATGACCCACTCGTCGCCATCTTGTAAGGCGGTTGTCTTGAACAGGTTGGGATCAGAGCCACCTTGGGGCTCTGTCATCGAGTAGGCGGAGAACATCTCCTGGTTGATCAACGGCGTCAACCATCGTTGCTTTTGCTCCTCGGTGCCGTAGGCGGCCAACATTTCCATGTTGCCCGTGTCTGGTGCGGCCGCACCGAAGAGCTGCGGCGCAGCTGGATACTTGCCGAGGATCTCGTTGACCAGTGCGAGCTTGAGCTGCCCAAAACCAGGGCCACCGAGCTCTTCGTCGAGAAAGAGCGCCCACAGGCCCTGGTCCTTGACTTCTTGCTGGAGCTCGCGGACGTAACCTCTCACTGCGTCGTTTGGCCAGCGCACTGCGTGAGGGAAAACCCGGTGCAGCGGCTCGACTTTCTCGTCGCAGAACTGTTGGATCCAGTCCAGCTTCGTCTGGAATTCTGGGTCGGTCGAGAAGTCCCATGCCATAGGAGCCACCCTGGCACGATCGTCATCAACATCAGCGACTCAGCTGATCAGGATGTACACGATGATCGCAGTTCGCAGCGGAGGCCAAGCGAGCTGGTGGTGACGATCGAACCTCCGGCTGGAGGCGAATGCAGTGAAGAACTCGTCTGAAGTTCCCCGATTCCGGTGGAGACAGTCGTGCCTGCTTCTGTGACGCGACGTTGGAACTCCTGGCTGACCGGCTGGTGAAGCGCTTCGAAAGCCGGGCTAGTTCACGAACTGGCGGAAGTTCGGCTTGCGCTTCTCTTTGAACGCGTTGACACCTTCCTGCGACTCGGCGGTCCCGTAGTACAGGTTGGTCGCGTACATGCCCATCCCTGCGATTCCGGCCTGGTGGGCCGTGTCCATGTTGAACGAGCGTTTGGCGATCGCAATCGCCGTGGGGCTCTTCTCGCAGATCTCTTTCGCCCACTGCTCAACGGTGGCGTCGAGTTCGTCGTCGGGTACGCAAGTGTTGGCAAGCCCCATCTCCTCGGCTTGCCGTCCGGAATAGCGGCGGCAGAGGTACCAGATCTCCCGAGCCTTCTTCTCGCCGACGACGCGAGCGAGGAACGTGGTGCCGTACCCGGCGTCGACCGAACCCATGGATGGACCGACTTGTCCGAAGATCGCCGACTCTCCACAGATCGTCAGATCGCAGATGGTCGCGAGAACGTTGCCGCCGCCGATCGCGTAGCCCTGCACCTTGGCGATCACGGGAACTGGAACGTCGCGAATCGCGGCGTGCATCTCTTCGACCGGCATGCCGACCGTGCCGCGCCCGTCGTACTGCTGGCCTTCGTGAACCGACTGATCGCCGCCGGTACAGAATGCCCGGTCGCCAGCCCCGGCGAAGACGATGACACCAACGTCAGAGTCGAAGCCAACGTGTCCGAAAGCATGAATGAGTTCTTCGCAGGTCTGGCCCCGAAAGGCATTCATGACCTTGGGCCGATTGATGGTGATGTAGGCAACATGGTCACGCTTGTTGACCGTGATATCGGTGTAGTCCATCGTTGTGTTCCTTGTCGTTGTTGTCGTTGTTGTCGTTGTTGGGGGTGCAGTGATTCGGTGTGGCGACGGCGATTAGCCGGCCATGGTGAGGCCGCCGGACACGCTGAGGACTTGGCCGGTCACAAATTCGGCAGCGTCGCTCGCGAAGAAGAGCACTGCGCCGCCGAGGTCGTCCGGTTGGCCGATGCGTCCAATCGGAATGGACCGACGGAATGCCTCGCGCAGCTTCTCGGGGTTGGCAGCAGCATCGGTGACGCTGGCGAGGAGCGCCGTGTCGGTTGGGCCCGGGCAGACGACGTTGAAGGTGATGCCGTTGCGGGAGTGTTCGCGCGCCATCGTCTTGGAGAAGGCGACGATCCCGGCCTTGCATGCGGCGTACACCGCTTCGCCTGATGAGCCGACGCGGGCCGCATCTGACGAGATGTTGACGACGCGACCGACCCCTCGTTCCACCATGGCTGGCAGTACGGCGTGGTGCATGTTGAGCGCTCCGACCAAGTTGATGTCGATCAGGCGTGACCAGTCGTCGGGCTGGGTGTCGAGGAACGGCACGAACAGGTCCCAGCCCGCGTTGTTGACCAGGACATCGATCGGCCCAAGGTCGGCAACGGTGCGTTCGACGGCAGCGTCGACGGACGATCGTTCGGTGATGTCGCACGCGATCGCGAGGGCGTGAGAACCGTCTGCGGTGAGCGTTTCGGCGACAGCGTTTGCAGCGCCCTCATCTCGATCGAGGACGGCGACGGCGGCTCCTTCTGCAGCGAAGTGTCGGCAGAGGGCGCTCCCGATACCGCCACCGCCGCCGGTCACGATCACGGTCTTGCCGTCAAATCTACTCATTGGCTTCTCCTTCAGTCGTTGCGTTCGATGTAACATGATCTTGTCATAGTTGTCAGCCGCTGAACTCACTCGAAGTGGACTCCACATGCATGAAACACGTCAAGTTGGGAACGATTTCCATACAACTGATGGAAACGGTCCCCGTGGTGCTCGCTTCGAGTTGGCCAACCTCTTGTTCTTCCGTCTGTACCAATGCGCAAACTTGTTGCATAAAACGGGAACCAAGGCGGTGGAGTCGGAAGGGTTGACGACGCAACGTTGGGCCGTGTTGGGAGCGCTCTCGCGGCCCGAGTCAGCCGATGGCATGGCGGTGGGTGATCTCGCGAAGTTTCTGAAGGTGAGTCGGCAGAGTCTCGCCGGGGTGGTGAAACATCTCGAAGACGACGAGCTCATCGGAAGCGAGACCGATCCCTCAGATGGCCGGTCGCGCCGTATTCGACTGACCGCACGCGGGGCTGAGCGGTGGCATGCCCGGGCACTCCCGTTGATCGACGACTACTACGAACAGGCCGCCGCCGGTTTGTCGATCGAAGACATGAGCCACGCGTTGCACTACTTCAGTCGACTGCTCGAGAACATGACCGACATCGACAGCCGCGTTGAACTCAGCACACCCAACCACAACCCGCGAGGGGGCCAATGAAGATTGATCTGATGGTGGGTTCAAGCCGTTGGGCTGACACCGCAACCCTTGCTCGCGAGGTCGAAGCAGCGGGACTCTCGGGGATGGTCTTCACCGAAACGGGTCAAACCCCGTGGCTGAGTATCGCTGCAGCCGCCACGGCCGCACCTTCGCTCACCTACTCCACTGGTATCGCCGTCGCGTTCGGGATGAGTCCGATGGTTGCGGCATCGCTGGCTTGGGAGCTGGCCGACAATACCGGGGGACGATTCCGGCTCGGGCTGGGAAGCCAGGTCCGGGCACACGTCGAGCGTCGCTACGGCGCGGAGTTCGACCCACCTGTCGGTCGAATGCGCGACTACATCCAGGCGGTCAAAGCCACGCTCGCTGCGTTCCGAGGCGACGCCGATCTCGCCCACGATGGGCCGCACTACAAACTTTCGCTGCTGCCCGACCAGTGGCGGCCGCTCAGCCACGGTCACGGCGACATCAAGGTCGACGTGTCAGCGGTCGGACCCGCCATGTGCAAGATGGCTGGCGCGGTGGCCGACGGCATCCATGTCCATCCGGTGCACTCGGTTCACTACCTGAACACGCGACTGCTCCCGTCGGTCGCCGTTGGTGCAGCGGCGGTCGGACGTGATCCATCAGAGGTTGACCTTTTGATCCCGTCGATCATCGTGCCTGGCGACACGCCAGAAGAACGGGCTGACTTGTTGACGCTCGCCCGGACCCGGATCGGGTTCTACGGAGCTACCAAGAACTACGCCTACCAATTCGACGATCTGGGTTTCGACGGTGTCTCGGCGGAGCTGAATCGCCACCTGAAAGCGGATGATTCCACCGCACTCGCGAACGAGTGAATCCCTAGCCAAGCCGTACCGGGTCCCGGCATGAGGTGACGAAAGGGCGCCCAAGCGGACGCGCCGCCCGACCCTCGCCGCTCGCGCGCCCCACGATCAACCTCCAAGGCCGCTACGAGACAACTGGGCCAAGACCCGTCGGGGCACTTCGACTCTTCTGAATCGGCACCTGAAGCGACTCAAATTCAGGATTCCGCGCAGATCCTCGTCAGACCTCAGGTACAACACCCCGATGCTGCCGATCGATTCGAGCGCGGCAAAGCTCGGCAAGACGTCGTGAATGTTGGGCCCGATTACCGCACCGCCGATTAGCAAGCCCAACAAACCCGGCAACCGGAGTTTCTCTGCGATCAGTGGCCCGAACACCACGATCAACCCGACGACCGTAAACCCGAACGCGGGTCCTGCGGCACCTCAGTCCACGACATCAGGTCAACCTAGACGTCGGCCCCCACGCTGGGCGCGACCCCGTGTCGGTGTCGCCGGTGGTCGCGTCGCCTCAGATTCGGCGGCGGCGACCCCGGCCAGGCGTTACCGCTGCCCCGACGACCGCTGCTTTGGCGACGGGTGCAGGCCCGGGAGTGACTGCTTTGGCGACGACCGCTGCTTTGGCGACGGGTGCAGCCCCGGGGGTGACTGCTTTGGCGACGACCGCTGCTTTGGCGACGGGTGCAGCCCCGGGGGTGACTGCCTTGGCGACGACGGCGGTCTTGGCGACCGGATGGCCGACCACGCCTCTTCTTCCTCGACGTGCTGCTCGCATTGGCATCTCAGGCTCCTTCATCAATGGTGTCGATATCAGCCTCGATCGAGGCAATGATTGCTTGGATAGGAATTCGACCGTTGGCGATCAACTGACCGCCCGCACGACGCGCCGCCGACGCGAATGGAGACGCCCACAAGTTCTCCCAGATCAGGACACCGGCGGTCGACCCCGGATCCATCGCCGCGGCGAGGTTGACGACATCCTCCTCGGCCAGAAGCTCGGCGAGCTCGACCTCGAGCGCCGCCAGAGGACCGAGGTCGTCGACGTCTGACAACTCCATTGCGTCGACCTCGCCGTTGTCGTCCTTGAACAGGATCAAAACGTCAACTAATCGAATCAGACCGCCGTCGACCAGTGCAACTAATTCTTCGGTCATCTCTCCCGTGAAGTTGGTGGCGCCAGCGGGAAACTCGACGACGAGATAGTCGATTGGACCCAGAGAGTCGAGTGATACATCAGTCATGAAGAATCCGTTCGGAGTAGTCAGCAGAAAGGCCCAGCGCGATCCGGCCGGAGGCGTGAATATAGCGTAGAGCTCATCGACCTACTCGGTTCCAACAGCGCGTCAGTGATCAGGCGACGCGACCGCGCCGAGATTCATGGCTGACTCAACGGACTGACGGCGGACCGACTTGCGTTCCGTCATGGAACGGATGGACCTATGCTCGTCGACGTGAAGCGTGTGGATACCTCCGACTGGCCGTGCACGATCGCGCGCAGCGCGGCAGTGCTGGGTGATCACTGGAATCTGTTGTTGGTCCGTCAGGCGTGTCTCGGCACCCGACGGTTCGACGACTTCCAGCGTGAGCTCGGCATCGGTCGCAACATCCTCACGCGGCGCCTCAACCAGCTCGTCGACGAGGGGATCATGCAGCGCGTCGAGTATCAGAGCCATCCGCCCCGATCGGAATACCGGCTGACCCAGCAGGGACGCGAGGTGTATCCGATCCTCGCGGCGATGGCAGCGTGGGGTGATCGGTGGCTCAGCGGGCCTGATGGCACGCCGCTCGTACTGCATCACACGGCCTGCGACCACGACATGCATGCCGTCGTGGTGTGCAGCGTGTGCGACGAACCGATCGACGTCCAGGAGATTAAGGCCCAGCCCGGACCTGGCTACCGAGCCGATCACGAACCGTCGGCGACCGTCTGACAAGCGTCCCATCAGCGCACCGACGAAGACGAACAGTTCACCGTGCACGACCTCAACATCGCCACACGACTCACGAGCGCTGTACGAGCGTGACCGCGGTCGGTGGCGGCACACACCGCCGCTCGCTCGCTACCCGCAACGGGAGGAGCCTGATCCTGGTGGTCAGCGTGGCGGGTCTGATCACCTCGATCAGCCTGGGGGCGCGGTCGACGTTCGGCTTGTACCTCGACCCGGTCATCGCTGAACTCGGTACTGGCCGAAGCATGTTCAGCTTGGCCGTGGCGATCCAGAACATCGTGTGGGGACTCAGCCAACCCATCGCCGGCGCCGTCGCCGAGGCGTTGCTGCGCCGCCCGGAGCGTTCTGCGAATCGGTCGAGCGCTGTCGCGATGTCCACTGCTATCCATTTGCGGAATTGGAGCCCGGCGTTCGCTTGTTTGAGTACGTCTGCTTTGGTCATCCAGTTGATGGCGGTGCGGGCTGCTGTGGTGGTGACGCCGTGTTGTTCGGCGACGCGTTGTGCGTCGAGGACTGGTCGTTCGATGAGTGAAACGCATAGTCGCTGGGCCGTCTCGGTTGTGTGCAGGACCTCAGACACCGCCGTCGACGCTGGCTGTTTCCGTGAACAGCTCGGCGATCCGTGGACGCCAGTCGATGGCTTCCGTCGATCCTCCAGCGGCCTGGACCGACGCTCGTTCATCAGCGAGCGTGTCGGCGATGATTGCTAGGTCCGGAGTCAGCACCTCGGCGAGGCGGTCACGGAGGTATCCGGCCAGCGCCGGACTGGCTCCATCGGTGCTGATCGCCCCGGTCACCCTTCCTGACCGGGTGATCGCGGGGAGGATGAATTCGCAATCGACGGGCTGGTCGGCTGCGTTCGTCCAGATCCCACGCTCGCGCGCTGCCGCCGAGATCGCTGTATCGGTGCCGACATTCCCCGTCGCAGTGATGACGAGCCGCATGCCATCCAGGTGGGCGTCGCCGAACGGGCGCTCGATCACCTCGCCCCCGGCGGCGGCGACCACGTCGCGATCGATATGTTCGCTTACCTCCGTGGCGACCAGTCGGACGATCGCACCCGCAGTCAGCAGCCCGCTCGCCTTGCGCCATCCAATGGGCCCGCCGCCGACCACGAGGACCGGCACGGCATGGAGATCGAGGAAAACGGGGTAGGTGAATCGACTGGTCGAAAGCTCCATCACCCCAGTTTAGGAGCCAATCTTTCGCTATTCTCGATAAAGCCGATCATTTTAGTCGGGATTTGATTAACTGTGCCCATGTCACGGCTCATCGACACCGCTCCCATCGAGAGTTCCGATCCACGCACCGACGCGAGCGCCGTCCTGTGTTGGGCCGCCAAGACCTTCGCCAGCGGCCTCTGTGTCACCGCTAGCTTCGGCGACGCCACACTCGCCCACGTCGCCCACAGCGCAGTCCCCGGCATCACGATCACGCTCCTCGACACCGGCTACCTGTTCGCCGAGACCGAATGGTTCGCCGATCACCTCGTCGAACGATTCGCCATGTCGGTGCGAATCATCCGCCCTCGAGTAGACATCG
>Ga0233444_10000644_pt1 | contig 43829 bp, 31 predicted proteins | sample SI_124_October20_6_FD_182792 | JGI IMG/M metagenome (GOLD analysis project Ga0233444, IMG submission 182792) | Seawater microbial communities from Saanich Inlet, British Columbia, Canada - SI_124_October2016_10_MG | ecosystem: Environmental > Aquatic > Marine > Inlet | place: Canada: British... | reverse complement strand
AATTGTTTCAATGGGGTTGTAGCGTAAATGAATACGAGGGCTGTACCACATTCCCCAAAGTTTTGAATAATCTGCACGCACACCTACAATGCTTGTGAATTTTTCTCCACGATTTAAAGTAAGCTCCGTAAATGCTCCAGTAGTTCTGTCGTTTCTAACAAATTCAATTTCATTCAAATTTTCTTTGTAATTATCTGCGTAGTAGCTTAAACCAACTTTGTAGGCTGAGTTTTTACTTCCAAAATTAGATTGAAAAATAGCGTTCACATAAAAACTATGTTGCAAACCAGTGTACATCGAGTTTCCAAAAAGCGTTTCTTGGTTGTGGTAACGTAGTGAAGATAAAATCCCCAAACTAGTTCCGGGTTTGTCGAAAATAAAACCCGTTTTCGAATGGAATTCTGCTTGTTGCGTGTTCATTAAAACCTCGTACGGATTTTGAAACTCTCCTTGAGAAACTACTGGGCTAATTTGTCCTGTAACCTTATTTTCGTTTAGGTATCGAACTCCAAAGAGAATGTGTCTGTTGTCAAATCCTTTGTATTCCCATCGGTTTAACAAGGTTAAACGATTCATTTCTGGATCGTCTGCAAAGCCGTCATTGTTTTGATCTACAGACCTTCCTTGGTAAGCGTAATGACCTAGTAAGGCAGATTTCCAGTTGTTTTTTATGGGTGTAGACGCAACAAAATTATTCTCAATAGTTCCCGTGCTACTAACGTAGGTATTCCAAAACAATTTGTCAGCCGTTCCTGGTTTGAAAAGCTCCACATTAATTTGACCACTCAAGGATTCAAAACCATTTACTACTGAGCCCGTTCCTTTAGCAATCTGAATAGATTCTATCCACGATCCTGGAATGTAATTTAAACCATAGGAAGCAGAAAGGCCTCTTAGTAGGGGCATGTTTTCCGATAGAATTTGAGTGTACACGCCATCAAGTCCTAGCATTTGTATTTGTTTTGCCCCTGTAATAGCATCTGTGAAATTTACATCTACAGATGGGTTGGTTTCAAAACTTTCAGACAAGTTACAGCATGCAGCTTTCTGCAGCTCAGCCTCTGAGATCCATTCAATGTTCTTTGTTTTTAATAAAGACTTTGCATTTGATTTTTGACGGTCATTTACTTCGATCTCATTAAGTATTGAGGGGGTTAATATAAATTGAATAGTTTTTGCTTTACGGACTTGTACAGTATCGCTTTTGTAGCCCACAAAACTCGCAATTATGGTATGAGGATAGGGCTGGCCAATAGCAATATTAAAGGCTCCTTGTGTGTTTGTTACAGCACCCTTTTTTTCTTTTGGTATGTAGATATGAGCTCCGGGTAATGCTAGTAAATTTCCTTCTGTGTCGCGTTCAAAAACAAAACCCTGAACTAGTTGTTTATCTAGCTCCTTTTGAGCATAAACACTTTTTACACCCACTGTTAAAAACAGAAGAAGTATGAGGTTAATTCTCATAGTTATAATTTAATTAGATGAATATTCTTTTTTACGGATAAAAAAAGAGATCAAATAAGAAAGGTTTGTAGGTCGCATAAAATTGTGCGCCCAGTTTTTGGTGGAGGTAAACTGTATTTGGTAGTTATGTGTCGCTTAACTTTTTGCAAACGTTCTAACTTTGTACCATTACGGGTACTATTTAAAAATGCAAGTTGCGGAACAAATTCTTCAAAATTAACAATAAGAACTTCAAAATTGAATTGAACATATTTACTGAACGATAGGTCACATGTATTGTGGCTTTTGTCAGCGCATGAGCAGTCAGGTGTTTCAGAGATTTCTTTACAAACACAAAGACCTTGTTCTTGTTTGCAAATAGGCGTTTCTTTTGCATCTGAACACACCTCCCAACTGAAGGTAAACCCCATACTCAATAAAGCTACAAATAAAGCTAAAGCTAGGGCAGGAAGTTGTAAAAGTATGTGCTTTAATTTATACATTTAATTCAAAGATACAAATGTGGGCTAACATATAACACTATTCATGGTATTATATTACTAGTTGAAGTTATAGTATGCGTTCACTCTTAGGCTTTTTAGTACAAAAATTTATTGTAGGGGTATCTTCTTGCATGTATCTCTTTTACCAGATCGTAAACGATTGTTTTAAATTCTTCCCAGTTTTGTTTTTCATGCGCTGAAATAAAAATACAGTTGTTGTTCATTTTAGACATCCAAGTATTTTTCCAGTCGTCAAGCGAGTTGTTGGAGCTTGTTCGAGGGGTAAGGTCGTCTTCGTCTTTTTTAGTATATGTAAATAAATCAATTTTATTAAAAACCATTAATGTTGGTTTATCTGAGGCTTGAATTTCGTCTAAAATTTTATTTACAGACGCCACTTGTTCTTCAAAATGTTCATGTGAAACATCGACAATATGCAGTAAAAAATCGGACTCTCTAACTTCATCTAGGGTTGATTTGAAGGATTCTACTAGTTGAGTCGGTAGTTTTCGGATAAATCCAACGGTGTCTGAGAGTAAAAAAGGGAGGTTTTGAATAACGACCTTTCGAACGGTAGTGTCTAAGGTGGCAAAGAGTTTATTCTCTGCAAAAACTTCTGATTTACTCAAAGCATTCATGATGGTAGACTTTCCTACATTGGTATAGCCAACTAAAGATACACGAATCATTTGTCCTCTGTTTTTTCGCTGTGTAGCCATCTGCTTATCAATGGTTTTCAACTTTTTTTGTAACAAAGTAATCCGCTCTCTAATAATCCGTCTATCGGTTTCAATTTCTGTTTCCCCGGGTCCCTTCATACCAATACCCCCTTTTTGCTTTGAAAGATGCGTCCATAAATTGGTCAATCGAGGCAAAAGATATTGGTATTGAGCCAATTCTACTTGAGTACAGGCATGAGCTGTTTGTGCTCTTCTCGCAAAAATATCTAAAATTAGATTGGTGCGATCTAGAACTTTTCGATCCCCAAACACCTCTTCTATATTCCTTTGCTGTGATGGGGAAAGCTCATCATCAAAAATGATAATATCGATTTCATTTTCTTTTACAAAATGAGCTATTTCATTTATTTTACCAGATCCTATAAAGGTTTTTGGATTTGTTTTAGCCATTTTTTGGGTAAATCGCTTTACCGGAGTGGCTCCTGCTGTTTCTACCAGAAAAGCTAACTCATCTAGATATTCTTTGGATTTTTTTTCGTTTTGTAATTGGGTAATTATTCCAACTAATACTGCTTTTTCTCCTGAGGGAACAATTTTTATTTTTTGCGACATAGGTCGGTTTTATGGCCAAACAGCCCATGGGATTTTACTTAATATTAAAGCCAAAGCGATTAGGTAATACACCGTTTTTACTTTGTGCTTTAAACGATCGGCAATATTCTTTTTAGATTTTGAATAAGCCATCGTAATAAAAACGATGGCAATAATCATCATCACTGGATGCTCTAACGCATACAGCCTAAGATCTGGGTTTTTCATTGTTGTACCCATATCGTTTAACGTGTTTAGTCCTTTCGGACTCACAATATACAACACAATACCTAGGAGTAATTGAAGGTGTGCAACAATTAATAGAATTAAGCCATTTTTTCTGTGCGCTTCCGTGTGGGCTTGATTTGACCGAAAGGCTACAAACGATTTTAGTAGCGCTAACACCAAAACCGTTAGTAATATGTAAGGCAAAAAGCTGTGTAAATGTTTTAATCCAGTTTCCATGTTTTAGGTTTTATTTATGGCTAATTTACTAAATTCAGATACCAATTTAGTCAATCTATGGGGCATTCAAAGAAATATCTTAATTTCACGTTTTAAATTTTTATACTTATGAAGTACTTTAAAGGCCTACTCTTTTGTCTTGTATTTGTTTTGCAACTTAAGGCACAAGAGAATTTCCCTGTCAATGGTGTTAAATCATCTTACAATTCTGTACATGCATTTATCAACGCCCAAATTCATTTAGACGCCGAAACGGTTACCAAAAGAGGTGTTTTACTCGTTAAAGACCAAGAAATTGTAAGTGTTGGTTTAGGTGTAAACATTCCAGAAAATGCAATTATACACAACTTGGAAGGTGCTCATATTTATCCTTCTTTTATAGATCCTTACACGAATTACGGTTTGCCTGAGGTTACCGAGGCCAAATGGAACCCGAGGCCACAATTAATGAGTAATACACCTGGTTTTTACTCCTGGAATCAATCTTTAAAACCAGAGTTTCATGCATCTGAAGCATTTGTGTCTAACAGGGTTGGGGCAAAAGAAATGATAGAATGTGGTTTTGGTGCAGTTTTGACTTACCAAAATGACGGCATCATTAGAGGTAGTTCTGCTCTAGTAAGTTTAGGCAACACTCAAACTCGTTCGGCTTTAATTAAACCTAAAGTTACCGCTAATTATTCTTTTAATAAAGGCAGTTCTACGCAAGACTACCCGAGCTCTTTTATGGGTTCGATTGCTTTATTACGCCAGTCTATTTACGATGCCATTTGGGCTAACCACAACAAAGACTTAAGTAATTTAAGTTTGGTTGCATTGCACAACAATTTAAAATTGAAACCTATTATTGAGGTAAACAATCATCTTTCGATTCGGAATGTATTGGACATTGGCAACGAGTTTAAAATGAACTTTATTATCAAAGGTGATGGGGATGAGTACTTGAGTTTAAAACAGTTTACAAATTCTGAAACTCAATTTATACTACCTTTAAATTTTCCAGAACCTTACGATGTTAGTGATCCATACGACTGCTTAGATTTAAGTTTAGAGAAGATGAAACACTGGGAGCTAGCTCCGGCTAACCCATCTCTTCTAGCAGCTGCTGGTTTTACTTTTGCTTTTACGACCTCTCATTTAAAATCCAAAAAAGATTTTTTAAAACAGCTTCGAAAAGCCGTTGAGTTTGGTTTAGCTAAAGAAACTGCCTTAAGAGCTTTAACAACTGTGCCTGCTAAGATGCTGGGAGTAGAAAAAAGCTATGGTCTGCTTAAAAAGGGAATGAAAGCCAATTTTTTAATTTTTGATAAAGAGTTGTTTGACCAGGATAGCCGTCTTCTAGAAAATTGGGTACATGGCGAAAAGTTTGTGGTTAACCAAACACTTGCACACGATTATAGAGGGTCTTACATTTTGAAAATTGACGGCGCTATTTTGCCTCTTGAAATAGGAGGAACCAAACAAAACTTAAAAACCACATTAATAAGTGAAGACACGCTTAAAGTTTCTTTTAAAGTAGAAAACCAATTGGTTTATATTTCGTACAAAAACGCCGAGGATGAGTTGGTTCGCTTAAGTGGTCAAGGTATAGATCCTATTGAAGGTGAGGGGCAATTAGCGAATGGAGATTGGGTCTCTTTTGTACTAAAACGAAAAGGTGCTTTTGTAGAAAATAAGGGTAAGGAACTCGATAAATCAGCTACGCTTATAAACCTAGACAAGGTTAAATTATTTAATGATATGGGGGAGCAATGGTGGCCTAACATGTCTTATGGTTGGACCGAAAAACCCAATCAAAAAGCTGTTTTATTTAAAAATGTAACACTTTGGACAAATGAACAGGAGGGTGTTATAGAAAATGCTTCGCTAGCCATTTATGAAGGTAAAATAATAGCGGTTGGGAATAAACAGGTAGATGAAATTAAAAATAAATACGCCTTTGAAATTATAGATGCAGAAGGAATGCATTTAACCTCAGGTATCATTGACGAGCATTCACACATCGCCTTACGAAGTGTAAATGAGTCGGCTCAAGTAAGCTCTGCCGAAGTGAGAATGTCTGATGCGCTTCGTCCTAATGATGTAAATATTTACCGACAATTAGCAGGAGGTGTAACAAGCGCTCAACTCTTACATGGTTCGGCAAATCCTATTGGAGGTCAATCTGTTTTAATAAAAATGCGTTGGGGCTCTTCTGCTCAAGATATGATTTTTAGCGAAGCCAAGCCTTTTGTGAAATTTGCTTTGGGTGAAAATGTTAAACAAAGCAATTGGGGTTCTTACGCTCGAGTTAGATTTCCTCAAACAAGAATGGGTGTAGAGCAAGTTTATTATGATTATTTTACCAGAGCTAGAGTTTACGAAAAAGAATGGAACGCATGGTTTAGGTTATCTGCAGGCGATAAAAAAGAGGGTAAAATGCCGCATAAAGACTTAGATTTAGAATGTATTCTAGAAATTCTTAATGATCAAAGAGAAATCACTTGCCACTCTTACCGACAATCAGAAATTAACATGCTGATGCAAGTAGCCGATTCTATGAACTTTACTTTAAATACGTTTACACATATTTTAGAAGGCTATAAAGTTGCTGAGAAAATGAAAGCTCACGGGGCTGGGGCATCCACTTTTTCAGATTGGTGGGCTTATAAATACGAAGTGAATGATGCCATCCCTCACAACGGTTCACTTCTTAATGATATGGGCATCGTAACGGCCTTTAACTCAGACGATGCTGAAATGGCTAGACGTTTAAATCAGGAAGCCGGAAAAGCGGTTAAGTACGGTAACACATCAGAGGAAGATGCTTGGAAGTTTGTTACCCTAAACCCTGCTAAACTATTACACATAGAACATAAAGTAGGCAGTCTAAAGTCTGGAAAAGACGCAGACATTGTTCTTTGGTCTGGTCATCCAATGTCTATTTACAGTAAAGTTGAGCAAACTTACGTGGATGGTTGTTTGTACTACTCTTTATCTATAGATCGAGAAAATAGAGAACGAAATGAAGCGGAGAGAAGTCGGTTGATTCAAAAAATGTTGGGTGAAAAACCATCTGGTTCTTCGAATCAAAAGATAACAAAAGACCGCAGTTATCATTTCCATTGTGACGACTAGTATACGCTAAAAAAAATCAATCATAAAAGGAATATCAGTTATGAAAAAAATAAACACCTTAGGCTTTTGCCTTTTCTTTTTGACTTTTGCTTTTGGTCAAACTCCAGCAGAAAAACAAGCAAAGCGCATTATGTTATACGGAGCTACAGCTCATATTGGTAATGGTGAGCTTATAGAAAACTCCTTAATTGTTATTGAAGATGGAAAAATAGTAACCATTGAAAACGCGAACAATGTTAGAATTGACATTTCAAATGCGGACTATTTTGATGTCATTGGAAAACATATTTATCCCGGGTTTATTCTGCCTAATTCAACTTTAGGTTTGGCAGATATCGACGCTGTTAGGGCAACACGAGATTTTGATGAGGTTGGTGAATTTAATCCTCATATAAGAAGTATTATTGCTTACAATACAGACTCTCCTGTGCTACCAACTATTCGAACCAACGGTATTCTTTTAGGTCAAATTTGCCCTAGAGGCGGTGTTATTTCTGGGGTTTCTAGTGTTGTAGAGTTCGATGCTTGGAATTATGAAGATGCGCTTTACAAAGAAAACGATGGGATTCATCTTAATTGGCCACGTAATGTACAAAAGTACCACAGTCATGACGCTACTCCAAATTTAAAAAATCACCTGGAGGACGACTTATTAGAACTCGAGGCATTTTTTGAAAATTCGAAAAGTTATTTTTTAGTGAATACCTCAAAAATTGACATTAGATTTCAAGCAATGAGGGGTCTTTTTGATGGAACAAAACAACTTTTTATACACGCAAACACAACGAAAGAAATAAAGCAAGCTGTTTTGTTTTCAAAGAGAATGGGCATTAAAAAAATGGTCCTAGTTGGCGCAAAAGAATCTTGGCGACTTGCCGACTTTTTAGCCGAAAATGAAGTGCCAGTTATTTTAAATAGGATACACCGTTTGCCTATGCATAAAAGTGATGCTATTGATATTGCCTTTAAAACACCAAAAATATTACTAGATGCTGGTGTATTGTTTTGCTTGGATTACCAAGGCGACATGGAGCGTATGGGCTCTAGAAACCTCCCTTTTACTGCTGGAACAACAGTTGCTTATGGACTAACAAAAGAGGAAGCCTTAATGAGTATTACACTAAACACTGCTAAAGTTTTGGGTATAGCTGAAAACCTAGGAAGTTTAGAAGCAGGAAAAGAAGCCACCTTGTTTGTTTCGGATGGCGATGCTTTGGATATGTTGACTAACCGTGTAAGTCTTGCTTTTATAAGAGGTAAAAAACTAGATTTAAGCAATCACCAAACGCAGTTGTATCAGAAATATAAAGAAAAACACAAAAGAGAACTGAACCCTCACTCTAATTAGTTTTCTTAAAGTCTAACAATCTATTGTAACATCTTTTTAATTATGAAATTTAGAGTACTCACAAGTAAAGAGTTAGAGCCCTTAAAAGATGATTTCATTAAGTTTCTTTCCGCCAATACGATTACTGGAGAAGATTGGAATAAAATTAAAATAGAGAAACCCAAACAGGCTGAAACTCTCTTAGAGCTATTTTGTGATATTGTTTGGGAAAAGTCTCTCGAAAAAATCAACTTTCTAGAACACAGGACTCCCAAGTATTTGAAAGTTTTCCGATTTGGAAAAGAAACTATTGAGATGGTTGGATTTTCTGTTAACGCCAAACATGCGCCGTCCTTGTTAGAGGATCAAACATTTCAAGATTTGGGCACTGGAGTATTAAAGTTTTCAGCGCTTCAAGCCGAATTTCATACTTCCGAAAAGAAAATTGAGAATGGGCCCATGCAAAAATTCAAGTTACTTGAAGAAGGGTGCGTGCCTTGTGAAGAGGTTTATTATTATGGAATTAAATCGTTACTTAAATAAGTATTTAGTAAGCTATGACACGCTGTCTGTTAAAACCAACTTAAAGCCAACACCCCTAATGTTTTCAATCTTCACTGTAGGGTCTGCACTAAAGTATTTTCTGAGTTTAGAGATGAAAACATCGAGGCTTCTGCCCAAAAAGTAATCGTTTTTACCCCACAAGTTGATTAAAATATTTTCTCTTTTAGTGATGGTGTTCGCGTTTTGAACAAGCATACATATGAGCTTGGTTTCTTTTATAGTTAGTTTTTTTACAAGCCCTTCAATAGTCAGTTTTTGTTCTTTTACATCGAGCACAAAGTCTCCTATTTTATAAACGTTTTTTATAGTGTTATTTACCAGTTTTCTTTTTAGAAAAACTTGAATTTTAAGACTCAATTCTTCGATATTAAAAGGTTTGGTAATATAATCATCAGCCCCAAGGCTTAAGCCTTCAAGTTTGTCTTCTTGCATAGATCTTGCCGTAAGAAAAATGATAGGTATATGCTTGTTTGTTTCTCGTATTTTTTTTGCGAGTTCAAAGCCATCCATTTCTGGTAGCATTACATCCAAAACACACAAATCGAACACTTCTTTTTTAAAAACCTCTAAGCCTTGAATTCCATTTACACAAGAAACCACAGTATAATCACGTTTTTCTAGTTGGTCTTGTGTAACAAAGTTTAAACTTAAATCGTCTTCTACATATAAAATTCTAGCCATTTGCGTGTCTAATTTTGAATAGAACGGATGTACCTTGGTTTATCGTACTTTCAATTTTCCATTTCCAGTTATGAGCTTTACATATTTGATCAACATAATACAAGCCTAAACCCAATCCCTTAACGTTGTGAACCCTTCCTGTATGGACTCTAAAAAACTTACTCTTTACCTTCTGGGTTTTTTCCTTGGGTATCCCAATTCCGTTGTCTATAATTTTAATATACAAAAACCTTTCCACTTCTAAAGTCTCGATTTTTATATTCGGCTTTTTTCGGTTGTACTTAATAGCGTTGTCTATTATATTGTAAAGTATATTGGTTAAATGTATTTTATCGCAAGTAATGAGATCATTAACGGCATTAAGTTCAGTGCTAATTTCTCCTCCTTTTTTCTTTAGAGATAACTCTACACTTTTTACTATGGAATGTATGGCATCATTTAGCCTTGTCTTTTCAAAATTTAATTTAATTTCTTGTCGATCAATTTCTGCTATTTGCAGTATTTTTTCAACTTGCTTATTTAAGCGTTGATTTTGCTCATTTATAATTTGGGTGTAATTTGTTAAATTACTTTTCTCAGAAATAATACTTTCTTTTAGAAGAGCTTCAGCCGCTATATTAATTGTGGAAATGGGTGTTTTAAACTCATGTGTCATGTTATTTATAAAATCTTTCTGTAGCTCAGATAAGCGTTTTTGACGCAGTATAATGTTTAGTGCATAAACAAAAAATAAAACGGTTAAAAGTAGAATGAAGGAGAAGAATATCCAAAGTTTATTTCCAGCCATCAGATAGGATGTTTTACTGGGAAAGTTTACGCCAAAATAGTATATAAAATCTTCATATTTAGGAAGCTCTTCGATCTCTTTTTTATCGATTTTATTTTTAAAAGATACGTATGCTCCATAAACCATTTTTTCACTAGCACAATCGTAAATAGCATATTCGTAATCGGTTTGGATGTTTCTTTTTATAAACTCTGTTCTTAAATAAAGATCTAAAATGTTTGCATCTATGGCTTCTCTAATATTCACAATATAGTAGTCAGATGAAATTTGTTTTACGGGATTCACTACCGGAATATCCATTTGATTGTATTCAGAAATATTTTCTGCTACTTTTTTTAATGAGATGAATACATTTTCTTGAAATTTTTGTTGCTGTAAGTTTAGTGCTTGATTAATCCAGTATATCTGAACACTTATAACACCGGCAATGGCTAAGCTTCCTAAAATGGCAATATTGCGTATGGCTCTATTTTTCATATCTCCAATGGTCTGTTTATTGTTTAAAGTTAAGGATTATACTGTTTACTATTATTGGCCTCACACTAAATAAAGAGTTCATCGATTAATACCTATATTTTTCATAAAAAAAAAGACCTTCTCGAAAGAGAAGGTCTTTTTTATGAGTAGAAACTCAACGTTATCGTCTTAATCTATTTTGCAAGCTCTTCAGAAGTAAACTCAACAGTTACATCATTGGTTAAACTTTCTATAGCCTGATTGGTTACGATAATGGTGGTGTTTTCTTCAATTAACTCATTAGATCCATGCTCGTGGTTGCCTTCTCCTAAAATAGGTGCTAAAACCAAGCCAATTAAACAAGTTAATTTAATCAAGATGTTCATCGATGGGCCAGAAGTATCTTTAAACGGATCTCCAACGGTATCTCCTGTAATTGCAGCTTCATGAGCAGCAGAACCTTTGTGCGTCATTTCACCATTAATCATTACACCTGCTTCAAAAGATTTTTTAGCGTTATCCCAAGCACCTCCAGCATTGTTTTGGAATATAGCCCAAAGCACACCAGAAACAGTAACACCAGCCATATAACCACCTAACATTTCTGCGATCATTAATCGATCCATTCCAAATAACATAGGAACAAATGTGATGATCAGAGGAAATCCGATAGTTAATATACCAGGAAGCATCATCTCTTTAAGAGATGCGTTGGTAGAAATCTCCACACATTTATCGTATTGTGGTTTTCCAGTTCCTTCCATAATTCCTGGAATTTCTTTAAACTGTCTTCTTACCTCGTAAACCATTTCCATAGCCGCTTTACCCACAGCATTCATCGCCAATGCAGAGAATACTACAGGAACCATTCCTCCAATAAATAACATAGCTAAAACGGGTGCTTTAAAGATGTTAATTCCATCAATTCCTGTAAAGGTTACATAAGCTGCAAATAAGGCAAGTGATGTTAATGCCGCAGAAGCAATGGCAAAACCTTTTCCAGTTGCAGCTGTTGTATTACCTACAGAATCTAAAATATCTGTTCTTTGTCTAACCACAGGATCTTGCTCACTCATTTCTGCAATTCCACCTGCATTATCAGCTATAGGACCGAAGGCATCAATAGCTAACTGCATCGCCGTAGTTGCCATCATTGCTGAAGCAGCCATAGCTACACCATAGAAACCAGCAAACGCATAGGAAGACCATATTGCCATCGCAAATAAAATAACGGTTGGAAAGGTAGAAATCATTCCAGTTGCTAGTCCAGCTATAATGTTTGTACCCGCTCCAGTAGCCGATTTTTCAACAATATTTAAGATGGGTTTTTTACCTAACCCCGTATAATATTCAGTTACAGAAGAAATAACTCCTCCAACAACCAAACCGATAATAGTAGCGTAAAATACACGAATAGAGGTGATGTCTTTTAATACGTTACCACCTGTTTCAAAAAAGTTCATTTTCATAGTTTCAGGTAACATCCATGTAACCAAACCATAGCAAGAAGCTGCAACTAATGCAATCGAGAACCAATTACCTTTGTTTAAAGCGCCCATAACTTCAGACTCTTTAGCATCGTTGTTTTTAATAGAAACAAGCATGGTTCCTAACATCGATATTACGATACCAACACCGGCAATCGTCATTGGAAGCAAAATAGGTCCAATAGAACCAAATCCATTAAAAATAGAAATATCGTTTACCTCAATAACATAGTTTCCTAATACCATAGCAGCTAATACTGTTGCAACATAAGAGCCAAATAAATCGGCACCCATCCCAGCTACATCCCCAACATTATCTCCAACATTATCAGCAATAGTTGCAGGGTTACGAGGGTCATCTTCTGGAATACCGGCCTCAACTTTACCAACTAAATCAGCGCCTACATCGGCAGCCTTTGTATAGATACCTCCACCTACTCTTGCAAACAGAGCAATAGATTCAGCTCCTAAAGAAAAACCAGCTAGTGTCTCTAAAACAACAGTCATGTCATGTGTGTTGGTCCAAACCCCACCCATAAACACCTGGTAGAATGCGATAAAGAAACAAGTTAGTCCTAAAACAGCTAATCCTGCAACACCAAGGCCCATTACTGTTCCACCACCAAAAGAGACTTTTAATGCATTTGGCAAACTAGTACGCGCAGCTTGGGTTGTTCTTACATTTGTTTTGGTAGCAATCTTCATTCCCATATTTCCCGCCAAAGCAGAGAAAAATGCCCCTACAATAAACGCAATAACAATAAGCCAGTGTGTAGAAGGAACTACTGTTGATACAATAAACAATAAAACACTAACCCCAATAACAAATAGTGTTAGGAGTCTGTACTCAGCTTTCAAAAAAGCTAAGGCACCTTCGTATATGTGATCTGAAATTTCTTTCATTTTACCATCACCAGCATCTTGTTTTAATACCCATGATTTTTTGGCAACCATAAAAAGCAATCCGACAACTGCCATAACAATTGGCATATAAATAATCAATGAATCCATAGTAATTTAGATTTTTAGTTTTCGAGCGCAAATATAAGAAATTTGTTTGCATTTAATATTCTTTCACATTTGTTTTGTAATGAGCTGTTTATTAGGCTTTTATTTTAATTGTTGTTTCTTTTTTAAAATAGTACAGCTCTTTTGATTGGACAAAAACTTTTCAAGCTTCAATTTCTTATATTAAAATATCAATTCTTACATTTGTGCTAATCTACCCGTTAGGGTTTAAAATACATTTTCATGACATTATTATCGATCTTTTTCGGATTTATGGGAGGCTACGAATGGGTTTTAATCTTATTAGCAGTGCTTTTATTGTTTGGGGGTAAAAAAATTCCGGAGCTCATGCGAGGTTTAGGAAGCGGAATTAAAGAGTTTAAAGACGCATCCAAAGAAGCAAAAGACGTATCCAACAATAAAGAAGAGTAAACCTTAACTTATCAGCATTGAAGAATTTTTCCTCTCTTAGCGAAATCCAGGCGTCTTTATCAGAAGGCTCGGTTTCATGTAAATCCTTGGTATCTTACTATTTGGATCGCATAGAAAACCACAAAGACCTAAATATTTATTTAGAAGTTTTTTCTGAGGAAGCTCAAACTCAAGCTCAAAAAGTTGACCTTAAATTGCAACAAGGAACTGCCGGTAGATTGGCAGGGATGGTTATTGCTTTAAAAGACAATATTTGTTACAAAGGTCATCGTGTTTCAGCATCTTCTAAAATACTAGAAGGGTTTGAATCGCTCTACAGTGCAACGGTTGTAGAACGCTTACTCGCTGAAGACGCTATTATAATTGGGCGTTTAAACTGTGATGAATTTGCCATGGGGTCCTCAAATGAAAACTCAGCCTATGGACCCGTTAAGAACCCACACAACTCGAGTAAAGTTGCTGGCGGATCCTCTGGTGGTTCAGCTGCAGCAGTAGCAGCCGACTTATGTCAGGTCGCTTTAGGAAGCGATACAGGAGGCTCAATTAGACAACCGGCTGCTTTTTGTGGTGTTGTTGGCTTAAAGCCTACGTATGCTCGTGTTTCTCGTTTTGGATTAATAGCTTACGCTTCTTCTTTTGACCAAATTGGTCCATTAACCAAATCTATTGAAGATGCTGCTATAGTAACAGAAATTATAGCAGGTAAAGATGAAAATGACTCTACAAGCTCGTCGGTATCCGTATCTAACTTCAGTAATTTAGAAGGTTCTGTTGAGAAAAAGCACATAGCTTACTTTAAGGAATACATTGATACCCCTGGATTAGATCCAGAAATAAAAGAAAACTTCTTACAATTAATTGAATCGTTAAGGGCAGAAGGGCATACAGTAGAGGAGCAAAGTTTTTCCCATTTAGATGTTATCATACCCACCTATTACATTCTCACAACGGCAGAAGCTTCTTCTAATTTAGCACGATTCGATGGGGTTCATTTTGGGTACAGAAGTCCAAATGCTCATGATTTAGAAAGCACCTACAAAATGTCCAGAACCGAAGGTTTTGGAGAAGAAGTAAAGTTAAGAATTATGTTAGGTACTTTTGTGTTAAGCTCAGGTTACTACGATGCTTACTACACCAAAGCACAGAAAGTACGAAGATTAATTCAAGAGCGAACCAAAGCTGTTTTTGAGCAGTTTGAATTTATTTTGATGCCAACCACTCCAAACACAGCGTTTGATATAGGGTTAAAAAATGAAGACCCAACCATAGCTTACCTAGAAGATATTTATACAGTTCATGCAAATTTAGCTGGCGTTCCTGCCATTTCATTGCCTTTATGGAAGTCAAAAAAGAATATGCCTATCGGAATTCAACTTATGGCGCCTGCTTTTAAGGAGCAAGACTTATTGACTTTTTCGCAATACCTCATGAAATTTAAGAATTAAATGAAAAAGTCTTTCAGGATTCTTTTTTTTCCCTTTTTGTGTTTTAGTCTTACCGGCCTTTCCTTCACTATTGATACTACCAATAAGGACAGTTTAAAAGTTGTTTTTTTAGACGATCCTGTGGTGGCTAAATTCGATAGTATGTTATTAGCCAATTTTACCAATTCTGAAAGTATTTTTGAAGGTTCAGTAACAAGCTCAACTGAGGTACCCTCATATTCAGATAGCATTTACACCCTTCGTATTGAAGCGTTAAATAAGAAAACACCCATTGATTTGGTGTTTAACCCCTACGTCAAACAATATATAAAAGTTTACACACAGCGGCGACGTACTCAAATGTCAAGAATGATGGGTTTAGCAGCTTTCTACTTTCCTATGTTTGAAGAGGTTTTAGATCAGTTTGATTTGCCACTAGAGCTAAAATATTTGGCCATTGTTGAGTCGGCTTTAAATCCTAGAGCAAAGTCTTGGGCAGGCGCAACAGGCTTGTGGCAATTTATGTACAACACGGGTAAAGAGTATGACCTTAAAATTAGTTCGTATGTAGACGAACGAATGGATCCTTATAGAGCTACAGTAGCCGCTTGTATGTATTTTCAAAGCTCTTACAACTTGTATAAAGATTGGTCTTTGGTTTTAGCTTCGTACAATTCTGGTAGAGGCAATGTAAATAAAGCCATACGCCGTTCTGGAGGACACAAAAATTACTGGAAAATTAGACGCTTTCTTCCTAAAGAAACGCGGAGCTATGTTCCAGCATTTATAGCGGTTTGTTACGCAATGAATTATGCAGATAAACACGGAATTAGCCCTGAAGAGCCTAAATTTTTGCATTACGAAATCGATACTGTAGAGGTTAAGTATCAAATCGATTTTCAGCATTTATCCAAAGTATTAGATATTTCAATATCGGAGTTAGAATTTTTAAATCCGGCTTATAAAATTAATGTCATTCCTTTTATAGATGAACGTGCATACCACTTAGTTTTACCCGTTTCTAAAATGGGTGTTTTTGTACAAAACGAAAGCGAAATATACAATCATTTTAGTGCGTTAGACGCACTAAAGCAGAAATCTTACCCCAAGTATTCTGAAGAGGATGAAAGAATTGTCCACAGGGTAAGAAATGGAGAATACTTAGGTAAAATAGCTTCTCGTTACGGTTGTTCTGTTTCCAAAATTAAAAAGTGGAACAATTTAAAAAGTGATGCCATTTCTGTTGGGCAACGTTTGGTTTTATTTGTTCGACCAGATCATGTTTAACTTTATTAGTGAATAAACTCATTAGATTACATCTTTTATAAATAGAGTACATGAAAACACCACTTCTTTACCTTTTTATGATCTTAAGTTTTTGTGTTTCATCTTGTAAACAATCTACAAGTCAAGATTTGAAACCAACGAAATCTAGATCCATTTTGCCGCCAAATACCGGTAATATTTCGGAAATAGTTATTGTAATTCCAGATGATTTATGGTCAGGCGATGTTGGGCAAGCTTTAAAAGAAATTTTTCAAGCAAACGTACTAGGCATTCCACAACAAGAGGCTATGTTTGATGTATTTGCTATAAACCCTAATCAGTTTTCTAGTATTTTTAAATCTCATAAGAACATACTATGGCTATCAATAGCAGATACTACTGAAATAAATAAGCAAATGGACAATTGGTCTAAAGACCAACTCTTTGTTTCTGTTGCTTCAAAAACAAAGCAGGAGTTAGCGCTAGTTGTTCGAGAGCATGGGCTAAATATCAGAGCATGGTTTTTGGAAAAAGACCTAATTCGAAGAACTCAAAAGATTAAGCAGAACTCAGAAATAAAACTCCAACAAGAACTTTTTAACACCTATAATTATAATATTGTTGTGCCCAGCGGTTTTAGTGTAACCCATTCAGAACAAGATTTTATATGGCTTCGAAGAGATCAACCTAAGTTAAATGTTATTTCTAATGTATGGCTCTATACAATGCCTTATACTAACGAAAACCAATTGAGTAAAGAACACCTTATTCAGTTGAGAGATTCTTTAGGTAAGACACATGTAGAGGGTGCAAGACCCCATTCTTACATGACTACGGAAATGCTGTATGAACCAGACTTTACGATTACATCTGAAAACCCTTACACTATTGAAGTAAGAGGATTGTGGACTATGGTAAACGATTTCTTAGGTGGTTCTTTCATTTCTTGTGCGCAACTCGATAAAATTAACAATAGAATTATCTACGCAGAAGGGTTTCTATATTGCCCTAATGAGCGCAAAAGATATCATTTGCAGGAGCTTGAATCTATTCTGTATTCTTTAAAATTTGAATAATTAATTTTTGATAGGTATGGTAAACAGTACCATTAGCGTCTATTTTTAATACCAATCCATCAGTATTTATTACTTTAGTGAGCTCAAGTATAAAATTACAGCAATAAACCCTAAACATATGTACGAACTTTTAGGCTATTTTAGTGCCATACTTATTGGCGTTACTCTTGGTTTAATTGGCGCTGGCGGATCAATCCTTACGGTACCTGTTTTGGTATATATAATTGGTGTTAACCCCGTTTTGGCTACTGCTTACTCTTTATTTATAGTCGGAATAGCTGCTTTTGTAGGTGCGGTTCAGAACGGATTTAAAGGTGCAATTGATTACAAAACAGGCTTTGTTTTTGCCCTACCTTCTTTTATAGCTGTCTACTATACGCGTCGAATAATTCTTCCGGCTATTCCACCCGATATTTTTAATTTTCCTGTTTCCAGTACACGTAATTTTGTACTTAATAAAGACACGGCATTAATGTTATTCTTTGCCTTTTTGATGCTATTCGCAGCCCTTTCAATGCTAAAAGAAAAGAAAGATCATAGCGGAACAAGAAAAAAGAAATTTAACTATGCAGTTATTATTATTGAGGGATTGTTTGTTGGAGCTATTACAGGAGTTGTTGGTGCTGGAGGAGGTTTTTTAATAATTCCTGCTTTGGTTTTACTTGCGGGTTTGCCTATGAAAAAAGCGATTGGGACTTCTCTTATGATCATTGCTATTAAATCGTTAATTGGTTTTACTGGTGACTTATCTGCAGGCTTACCAATAGAATGGGATTTCTTACTCTTATTTTCATTATTATCTGTTTTAGGAATAGCTCTAGGCAGCTATTTATCAAAGTTTATTGAAGGAGGTGTGTTGAAAAAATCTTTTGGTTTTTTTGTGTTAATTATGGCACTATTAATAGTAGTAAAGGAATTGGTTTAATGAGTTTTGTAAAGAAAGGCACCAAGTTATATAGCATTTTCTATAATAAGTGCCCTAGATGCAATGAAGGAGATTTCTTTTATTCGCATCCTTATCATTTAAAAAAATTTGGTCTGAAGCATTTTAACTGCGAGATTTGCCATTTGAAATTTGAAAAAGAACCTGGTTTCTTTTTTGGTTCAATGTATGTATCTTACGCATTAGGTGTGGGCTTATTTGTGGTTTGGTGGGTTATTCAGTCTATCTTTTTTCCAGAAATGCAAGCTGGGCAAATGGTGCTTATAATGACGGTTTTACAAATAGGAATAGCGCCTATTAATTTATATGTATCGAAATTAACTTGGCTCAATTTATTTGTTAATTTTAATAAGGAATACACCACAGAAAAGTAACGAATGTTAACTTGAGAATTACAGAAAAAAGTTAATCAGTATAAAATTTAGGAATGAGAGTAGAACAAATATATACAAAGTGCTTGGCTGAAGCAGCTTATTACATTGAGTCTAACGGAGAGGCTGTTGTAATTGATCCACTTAGAGAAACAGCCCCTTACCTTGAACGCTCCAAGCAAGGAAATGCTAAAATTAAGTACGTTTTAGAAACCCATTTTCACGCTGATTTTGTTTCTGGCCATTTAGACTTAGCTAAAAAAACCGGTGCCCAAATTGTATTTGGTCCAACAGCAACCGCAGCTTTCGATTTTAAATCTGCTCGTGATGGTGAGTTTTTAACTTTTGGAAATGCAAAAATTAAGGTACTCCACACGCCAGGGCATACTATGGAGTCTACCTGTTTTTTATTGATTGATGAACAGGGTAATGAAACGGCCTTATTTACTGGAGACACCCTTTTTATAGGTGATGTTGGAAGGCCAGACTTAGCCCTTAAAAGCAATTTGTCTAAAGAGGACTTAGCGGGGCTTTTATTTGATTCCTTACGAACTAAAATTGTACCTCTAGACGATCGTATTACTATTTACCCAGCTCACGGTGCGGGCTCTGCTTGTGGTAAAAACATGAGCAAGGAAACGTTTGATACCTTAGGTAATCAAAAGTTAACTAACTATGCGCTTAGGCAAGATATATCTAAAGATGCGTTTATTAAAGAATTACTTGAAGGCATGTTACCGGCCCCACAGTATTTCCCTAAAAACGCCTTAATGAATAAGTCTGCAAACAATAAGCCTTTTGATACAATACTTGCTGATGGTGTTCGTCCACTAAATTTAAAGGAGTTCCAAGTGGTTGTTGATTCTGGTGCTTTGATATTAGATGTGCGACATCAAAATGATTTTTGTAAGGGCTTCATTCCCAATGCTTGGTTTATAGGCATCGATGGTGGTTTTGCACCATGGGTCGGTAATTTGGTGTCAGATATAAATCAAAAAATTGTTTTAGTGTGCCCCGAGGGTAGAGCGGATGAAGTAGTTAAACGATTAGCTAGAGTGGGTTATGACAATACTGTAGGGTTTTTACAAGGAGGTTTTTCTACCTGGAAAGAGGCAGGTCTTACGGTAGATACAATAGCTCAAGAATCTGCCGAAGATTTTGAAAAGGCATTTGTTGATGGAATAGATGTTTTGGATGTAAGAAAACCGGGCGAATATTCTGCTGAACATGTAGAAGATGTAAACCACATTCCACTCGATTATGTGTTTAATCATCTTGATAAAGTAGATTCAAATAAAACGTACCATGTACATTGTGCTGGCGGTTACCGTTCGGTTATCTTTATTTCTATTTTAAAAGCCAAAGGCTTTACCAACCTTATTGATGTTGTTGGTGGTTACGGTGCAATAAAAAGAACCAATGTCCCCAAAACAGACTTCGTTTGTTCAAGTCAAATAAAGGAGCGCTAAACAAAATGCAACGATCAAAAAAAAACGCCATTCAAATAGAATGGCGTTTTTTTTATTTAACGACTTCAAGTCGTTTGGTGATTTGTTTTTTATCAGATTGTAATTTGTAGAAGTAAGTTCCGGGAGCCAAAACCCCAACGTTAACTTCCGATGCGTGGTATCCGTTAGACTTTAAACCTTCATCAATTTGAAGTATTTCCTCACCTAATAAATTGTACAGTCGCAAGGACATATACTTTTCTTCGGGCACGAAATAACGTATCTCTGTTACTTGGTTCGATGGGTTTGGTACTGCATTAAATAGAATAAAACTAGTTGCATCTAGCTTTTTGTTTACTTCATTAGCAATTAACAGTGCATCTTGTTCAAAAGTTGCTTTTCCATTTTTTATGCTGCACTCTAATTTTGTTTGTACTTGGGTTAAATTTGAGTACAATTCTAGCGTCCATTCCTCACCACTGTACAAACCATCTTTAGCTGTACTTAGTTCGTCGTTACCCCAAATTGTAATTAAGGTATTGGGTAATGTTACTTTTGCGGCACCTACCATATCTCCAGAGCTGTCGTATACATAAACTTCATCAGCATTAGTAACAGTTACTTTAAAGGCTAAAGTGGGCACTACTAAATGCATATTACTGCCTGTGTTTTTTTCGAATGCTAATCGGCTGATTTTGTTGTTTACAATTTCGGTAGTTTCTGTTTTGTACTCAATAGAATTGGCATTGTAAATAAGCACTCTTTCCGTTGCCATTTTTACCTGATAGGCTTTGCCTTTTTCCATTTGTCCAATGCCATTAAACCCCCAATCTGGAAGATAAGCCAATCCCTCACCATTTTTCACAATAACCAAGTCTTGAAAAACGTCTTCAAAAACATTGATTGGTGATGCGCTTTCTTCACGAAGGTAGGCTATCATACTCCATCCTTCTATAAGTGTAATAGGGGTTAGTTCTGGCTCAACAAAAGTTCCGGTGATGTTTAGAACTGCATTTTCTGTAACTTTTATTTGATAACCTTCCTCATTTTCCCACTCCCCAATTCCATTGTAACCCCATTCAGGAAGAAAGGCCATTCCAGTATAATCTTTAACAATAGCTAATTGGTCCATTATTGGATTTACAATCAATGCCATATCAGGGTTAGAGGCTTCAACATAAGATGATGCCATGTTCCACCCTTGGTTTAAAGCGATGCTTTGCGTTCCACCATTTTGGAATATACATGTGGAGTCGGCAATAGTTGCTAAAGGGTTAAAGTTTAGTGCACTTTGATCGGTACAACCCATAACCATTTCACAGACTTCATTTACACCAAAATGATCTTTTACACCTGCTGTTCCTGAGATTTGTTTTTTGTCTTCAATTATAATTGACCAATTAAATGTTTCTCCGCCCATATATTCAGGTACAGTGAATAGGTAACACCCATTTGGTAAACAATGGTAGTTGGTTTCATTAAACCCACCTAACATAGTCTCTTCTATTAGTATTGTATCATCAAATGAACTCAAAATATAGGGATGACCGTTCCAGCCATTTCCGTTTGTACTAAGTAAGTTTACCTCCACCATCATTTCATAAAACGCGCAGTTTACGTATTCACAAGAGCCATCATCTGTATCTGCAATATCATCAAAATTAACGGCTAAAGAGTCGGTACATCCTAAAACCACATCGTATTCACACGAGCCATCTTCTGTGTTTGCATCCGGACTAAAGTTATTCGCGCTTGCATCTGTACAACCAAATACTATGATAGAAGCCCCATCACAGCCTGTAAAAAACCCTGAATACAAATTTTCGAAGTCGGATCCAGAGAAAACTTGTACACCACACACGTAAAAATTAAATTGCCCATCACCTGCACCACTTGTCAATCCATCACCATACGTATCGTAAACGTGTAAGGTAATCTCTTGGTCATTTGGAACACAAACACTATCTGCATACAGGGTGTTTATCGCTGTAAAATTAGAGCCAACGTAAAGTGTATCACCTGTTTCAGAAATTAAGTCCCAAGAGGTTTCTGCAGGGTATGGGTCAGTTTGCAACTCCATTAAAACAATATTTTCTTCTTCATTACATATTACTGGGTAAACACAAGAGCCATCTTCAATATTTACCAATTCATTAAAGTTTGTTGCCAAAGAATCGGAACAGCCTGTAATTATTTCGCAAGCAGTATTTACGCCAAAGTAGTTTAGGAATGGCGCTGTACTTTCCATAATGATTGTTCCACTTGCATCTTCCAATTCCCAACTAATATCTTGTTGCCAAGTTCCACCATCAACGCTTATTTCATAGCACCCATCATTTAAGCAAAACGAAGTTATTCCTGTTGAACCTGCTTCTAGTGTGGTTTCAAAATAGTTTAAAGATGAGGTGTCGTTTATACTAAATACATTATCGCTCCAGCCGTCTGCTTGATTGTCGTACAAATGTAAAATGTAGAAGTTAGAATTTTCATCGCATAAAACAGGATAGGCACACGAACCATCGTCATTTGTAGCCAGTTCGTTGTAATTTAAGCCCAAAGAATCTAAGCAGCCGAATACCGGATAAACACAAGAATCGTTGCTAAATTCAGCCAATTCATCATAGTTTAAAGCAAGAGTATCCATACATCCCCATTGAATTTCGCAATCCGTTAAAAAGGAAAAGGGTTGTAGGTCTGGACAACCTCCGCTTACAAATATGTCTGGGAAGCCGGCAGATGTGATTTCCCATGATATTTCGTAAGGGTAACCCCCTTGAACAGGAACACTCATTAAATAGCATCCAGGAGAAAGACAAACCAAATCAGTTGCATTAGAGCCACTTTCAATGGTTCCAATATTTGTGGTATCACCCCATTCATTTATTAAGTAGTATGAGTTTCCATTCCAACCATCACCATAAGAATCAAACAAGTCAATTCTAGCTACCCACTCTGCACCTTCTACACAATACTCACAAGATCCATCTTCCGTATTGGCTTCTTGATCAAAATTCAAAGCAAAAGGATCTGTACACCCAAGGTCCGGAAATATACAGGTTCCGTCATTAAAAGTAACGTTTGCATTAAAGTTTAGCGCTAATGAGTCTAAACAGCCATAAACAGGAATCTCTACAGTGTAATTTAGGTTTGGTGTAAATGCATCAAATACAGAATAATCTTCTGCTAAAACAGAGTCTAACCAACTGTTACCTCCACTGTAAGGCAGGTTAATTTCTTGATGAATTCCATCGCTGTTGCTTAGGTGTAGTGTTGAGGTAAAAGAAGCATTAAAAGCTCCTGTAACTGTTGGGATCCCGTTTATTCCTATACAAGAATTTCCTACTTGAAAAGAGCATGTTTGGGGTTCACAAGCCCAGTTTAAACCTACTGGTAGGTTTACAATATCATTAATTTCTAGGGAGTCAACAAAAACAATTTCGCCGTTAAAATTAATGGTCTCTGTAAGTACAAATTGAACAGACTCGGTGAAATATTCGTTTAAGAATGCGCTTGGCATTTGTATTTCGGATTCAGTGATGGTTGCATTATCTGAAAAATTGAAACCAAGATCTATTGCATCAATAGCTGGGTTGCAAATATCACTAATAGCAGAACCGTTAAACTCCGATGCAGCTATAATTTCATCTCCTTCAAATTCAAACAATACATAAACGACATTGTTAGAAAAATCTGTTTCGTATTGCGGCTCGTAATTATCGGTTTCCATGTTGGTAGAAACAGCCAATACATATTCTCCTTCGGTTAAGTCTGTAATATCTACCCACTGACAGGAAATTCCTGAACCGTACGTATCAGAACAGCCAGCACTAATCCCCATAGTTGTACATCCATATTCAAAGTTACAAGTAGGGTAATTGGCTCCTTCTGGTGCTTCACTTGCTATAGCTCCTCCTAAGTCCATTACACACCAACCATTTTTATGCCCAATGGTTTCATGAGGTTCTAAACTCGGGTAATAATAAAGTCTGTAGTTTGCATAACCTTCGTAATGTGCATGACCATGACAGTCGTCCCAATAAAAGTTTTCATTTAGGTTTTCTACCCCACCCGTTTGTCCAATAAAAAAATCTTCATTTCCGTAGTTAGAAATGGAAGTGGTAAAACGTAGGGTAGCTCTTTCGCCAGTTCCAGTTATACAGCCTTCCGCAACCAAGCATTCGTCAGATGAGGTAAACGTATTTATATCTAGAGAATTTAGTATGGTAGCGGTTGACACTTGCAAGTCTGGTCCGTTTAGGCAACCACCGTCTTCGAAAGTAGCCTCAGCGTTGTAGTTTACTGCATTTGCATCTGTACAACCAGGAATTAAACCTAAACACGTGGCTTGGGCTTGCGTATAAGAGTTGCAACCTTCTGCATTTTCAATTAGATTAATAATTTCAATAGAGCCAAAAGCGACTGCATCTTGCCAGTCTAACGAAGCACAACAAGCTGTGAGTAAATTATTGTTGTAAATATTAATTTCTTGGGCATTCATTAACCCGCTCAATGGGTCAATTGTTTCTACTTCGGTGTCGTAAATGTAAAGAGATCCTTGAATAGTTAGTAAGGAAGATAGTGCTTCTATGTTTGTAATTTGAGCTCCTAGAATGTGAAGATCACCCTGAAAAACTTCACACAATATCAGGTCTTGTAGGTCTTCTTGAGTACTTATGTAGGTTTCTGTTTCAATGTTTCCACATTGTGCTTGTACGTTTGATGTATTTAGTAAGGCAATACTAATCAATAGAGGAAAGAGTAATTTCATAATGGGGGGGTGTTTTTATATTATTATTCTATCAATTATTATTCCAAATAAATATAAGTATTTATTAATTAAATCCTTAGGAGAAAGTAAGGCTTTAGGTCTGATGTTTTTTTAAAAATAAAAAGCCTCTCTAGTAATTACTAGAGAGGCTTTAATAATGGTTTTTAGTGTTTAGGAACCACAGGCTTCGCAGTCATCAGGGTTCTCTATTGAGCAAGCCAGTTGTTCTTCAGGAGTAAACTCTTTAACCTCTTTAACCTCTGGTGCAACCACAGGCTCTAGTTGAGCCTTAGATTGTTTTTGTACTGTAAACTTAATTGCATCTACAGCCGACTTTGTTCTCAAGTAGTACATTCCTGTTTTTAGGCCCTGTTTCCAGGCGTAAAAGTGCATTGAGGTTAGTTTACCTAAGTTGGCGTTTTCAACAAATAAGTTTAACGATTGCGATTGATCAATAAATTGACCACGCTCACCAGCCATATCAATAATATCTTTCATGCTCAGCTCCCACACTGTTTTGTATAAGTCTTTGATGTTTTGTGGGATATTTTCGATGTTTTGAATTGAACCGTTGGTTCTAAGAATTTCATTTTTTAACTCGTCGTTCCAAAGGCCTAGTTTAACTAAGTCTTTTAGAAGGTGCTTGTTTACAATAATAAACTCTCCAGAAAGTACACGCCGCGTGTAGATATTTGAGGTGTAAGGTTCGAAACATTCGTTATTACCTAAAATTTGAGAGGTAGACGCTGTAGGCATTGGTGCTAGCATTAATGAATTTCGCACTCCACTCTCTATAATTTCTGCTCTTAATTCATCCCAATCCCATCTGCCAGAAAGGTCTTTTGCTTTTACACCCCATAAGTCAAATTGAAATTTACCTTTTGAAATAGGAGAGCCTTTAAAAGTTTCATAAGCGCCATCAACCTTTGCTAAATCTTTAGAAGCCTTTAATGATGCGAAGTAAATCGTTTCAAAAATATCTTTGTTAAGTTGTTTTGCTTCTGGTGAAGTAAACGGCAAGCGTAATAAAATAAATGCATCTGCTAGACCTTGAACCCCCAATCCAATTGGACGATGGCGCATGTTAGAGTTCCGAGCTTCTTGAACAGGATAGTAGTTCCGATCAATAACAACATTCAAGTTTTTGGTTACTTTATAGGTAACGTTGTATAATTTTTCGTGATCAAATTTCCCATCTTCTACAAACATTGGGAGCGCCAAAGAGGCAAGGTTGCAAACGGCAACTTCGTCTGGAGCGGTGTATTCTACAATTTCAGTACATAGGTTAGAAGACTTAATTGTACCTAGGTTTTTTTGATTTGATTTTTCGTTACACGCATCCTTATAAAGCATGTAAGGTGTACCAGTTTCAATTTGAGATTCTACAATTTTCTCCCAAAGTTCTCTCGCTTTGATTGTTTTTCTGCCTTTTCCTTCTTTTTCGTATTTTTCGTAGAGCGTTTTAAACTTAGCACCGTAAACATCTGCTAAGCCTGGGCATTCATTTGGACACATAAGGGTCCATTCGCCATTCGCTTCTACTCTTTCCATAAATAAATCTGGAGTCCACATCGCATAGAATAGATCACGCGCACGCATTTCTTCTTTCCCGTGGTTTTTTCTTAAGTCTAAAAAATCAAACACATCAGCATGCCATGGTTCTAAGTAAATAGCGAAAGAACCTTTACGTTTTCCACCACCTTGATCTACATAACGTGCTGTGTCGTTAAATACACGAAGCATTGGCACAATTCCATTTGAGGTACCATTTGTTCCGCGAATGTACGATCCTTTAGCTCTTACGTTATGTATGCTTAACCCAATACCTCCTGCAGATTGCGAAATTTTAGAACACTGTTTTAGTGTATCGTAAATTCCGTCTATACTGTCGTCTTTCATGGTAAGTAAGAAACAAGAAGACATTTGCGGCTTTGGTGTACCCGCATTAAATAAGGTAGGAGTTGCGTGGGTAAAGTACTTCTTAGACATCATCTCGTAGGTCTCTATAGCCGCTGGAATGTCATCTTTGTGAATACCTATAGATACACGCATTAACATGTGCTGAGGACGCTCTGCGATTTGCCCGTTTGTACGAAGAAGATAGGAGCGTTCTAGTGTTTTAAATCCAAAGTAATCGTAGCTGAAATCTCTGTCGTATATGATGGTAGAATCTAGTACTTCTTTGTTGTCTTGAATTATTTGATACACATCATCAGCCAACATCGGGGCTTTTTGATTAGTAACCGGATTGGTGTATTCATACAAGTCACTCATCGTGTCTGAGAAGGACTTTTTAGTTTTTTTATGAAGGTTAGACACCGCAATACGTGCTGCAAGTTGAGCGTAATCTGGATGTTTTACAGTAAGAGACGCCGCCACTTCTGCAGCAAGATTGTCTAGTTCAAATGTAGTTACCCCTTCATAAATCCCTTCAATTACCTTCATTGCAACAGAAGTCGGATCTACCAAAGTGTCTAAGCCGTAACACAGTTTTTGAATTCGAGCCGTGATTTTATCAAATTTTACAGCCTCTTTGCGGCCATCTCTTTTTAGTACAAACATATTCTAGTTTTTTTGGGGATTAAAAGTCAGCATCAAAAGTAAAACCTGCATCTTTCTCATCTCCTAAGACTCCTGCTTTTTGGTATTCTGAAACTCGTTTTTCGAAGAAATTTGTTTTCCCTTGAAGAGAAATCATGTCCATAAAGTCGAATGGGTTTTCTACGTTGTAAATTTTATCGCAGTGAAGTTCTTGCAACAATCGGTCTGTTACAAACTCCAAGTACTGCGTCATCAAATCAGAATTCATTCCAATTAAACGAACGGGTAAGGCTTCAATAATAAACTCTCTTTCTATATCTAAGGCCTCAGTAATAATTTGGGTGATTCTCTCTTTTGGCACTTTATTTACAATATGATCGTTGTGAAGCATACAAGCAAAATCACAATGTAGACCTTCATCTCTAGAAATTAACTCATTCGAGAACGTAAGCCCAGGTAATAAACCTCTTTTTTTCATCCAGAAAATGGAACAGAATGAGCCCGAAAAGAAAATACCCTCCACAGCTGCAAAAGCGATCAATCGTTCTGCAAAATTTGGAGATTCTATCCATTTAATTGCCCAGTCTGCTTTTTTCTTTATCGCATCAAAATGATCTATGGCATGAAAAAGTTTATCTGCCTCGTCTTTGTCTTTAATGTAAGTGTCTATCAGTAAAGAATAGGTCTCTGAATGAATGTTTTCCATCATAATTTGGAACCCATAGAAAAATTTAGCCTCTGTATATTGAACTTCTGAAAGAAAGTTCTCTGCTAAATTTTCATTTACAATGCCGTCAGAAGCTGCAAAGAAAGCCAACACATGCTTTATAAAGTGTCTTTCATTATCCGTAAGTTTAGTTTCCCAATCGATTATGTCTTGACTTAAGTCAATTTCTTCTGCCGTCCATATACTCGCTTCTTCCTGTTTGTAGAATTTCCAAATATCATCGTGTTGGATAGGGAAAAGAACAAAACGGTCTTTATTTTCTTGTAAAATGGGTTCAATGGCTGACATAAAATTTACTTTTCTTTAGAAATTCTCTACAAATTAGGGGCTTCAATTTTGAAAGAAAACATCTTGGGTTTAACAATTCTGAATTACAAATATTTCGATTAAATAAGTGGTAAACAAGCGCAGTTTGAAATTAGATAATTGAAGTTTTCAACAAATGGTTAACATCCTACTCAAACACCCTATTTACAAAGAGTTACAGAATATAATAAAGTGTTAAAAACAAATTTTTGAGCCGCTAATTTTTCTTTTAAATTACCTGTAAATTAATTTTTTATTTCCAGCAAAAAACAGCATCTTATCAATCAAAATATAGGTATACTAAAATTACAAATTATGCTTTGATGCAGCATATTCAAGTCCTTTGTACCAATCTTCTCCAAACTTTTTTATGAGCGGCTCGCGCAAAAACTTGTAAACGGGTACTTTTAACTTTGCTCCGCATTCGCAAGCTGGTTTGCAAATGTGCCATTTGTGGTAGTTTACGGCTTCAAATTCTGGGTACGATTGTATTCTTACAGGGTATAATTCACAAGAAATGGGCTTTTTGTAGTCTATTTTTCCTGCGCGATAAGCAGCCTCAATGGCACACTTTGCGTACTTGTTTTCATCAAAAAAAACGTACACACATTCTTTACCATTCAGTATGGGCGTTTCTTTTCCTCCATCTTCGCCAACAATCCATTTACCTTGCTCTTTTACTCCTTGGATGCCTTTTGTATTCATAAAAGGTTTAACATCCTCATAGATATCTTCGAGAATGTTGAGTTCATTTTCGTCTAAAGGTGCACCACCATCGCCTTCAACACAGCAAGCCCCTTTACAGGCGCTCAGGTCGCAAACAAATTCTTTTTCTAATAGGTCTTCGGAAATGAGTGTGTTTTTTATTGAAATCATAGCTTCAAATATATTAAATCGAAGTTTAGTTTTGCTACAATAAGCTCTTATTAAGTCTTTAAAATTTACACACCCGAATTCCTCTTTATTTTTATCGGTTATTTATTAGAACAATCTGTTTAGTGTTTACAAAATCAATTTAGTATTTTTGCAGCTATGGCAAATCAAGACGATATTTTTAAGAAAGTTATAGCGCACTCAAAAGAGTACGGATATGTATTTCAATCGAGTGAACTTTACGATGGACTAGCAGCTGTTTATGATTACGGTTCAAATGGTTCAGAATTGAAGAAAAACATCAAGGATTATTGGTGGGCTTCTATGGTAAAGATGAACGAAAATATTGTAGGAATCGATTCTGCAATATTCATGCATCCTACTATTTGGAAAGCCTCGGGCCATGTAGATGCGTTTAGCGATCCGTTAATAGACAATAAAGATTCTAAAAAACGCTACCGTGCCGATGTATTGGTAGAAGATTTTATTGCCAAGATTGAAGGTAAAATTGCGAAAGAAGTAAAAAAAGCGGTCAAACGTTTTGGGGATGATTTTGATGAGGCGCAATTTTTAGAAACCAACCCACGAGTTATAGGGTATAAAGAAAAGATGGCGGTTATATCTAAACGCTTAAACGGCAGTTTAGCGAAAGAAGATTTAGCAGATGTTAAGCTCTTAATTGAAGAATTAGAAATCAAATGTCCGGTTTCTGGAACCGCTAATTGGACGGATGTTCGTCAGTTTAATTTGATGTTTGGGACAAAAATGGGTGCTACAACTGAAGGGTCAAGCGATTTGTGGTTAAGACCCGAGACTGCCCAAGGTATTTTCGTTAATTTTTTAAATGTCCAGAAAACCGCCCGAATGAAAATACCGTTTGGTATTGCTCAAATTGGAAAAGCATTTCGAAATGAAATTGTTGCAAGACAATTTATCTTTAGGATGAGAGAATTTGAACAAATGGAAATGCAGTTTTTTGTTCGTCCAGGAGAAGAAATGAAATGGTATGAGCACTGGAAAGAAACACGTCATAAATGGCATTTGTCTTTAGGAGTTGATACTAAGAAATACCGTTTTCACGATCATGAAAAGTTAGCGCATTACGCTAATGCTGCCTCAGATATAGAATATCAATTTCCTTTTGGCTTTAAAGAAGTAGAGGGCATACACTCTAGAACCGATTTTGATTTAAAAGCACATCAGGAGTTTTCTGGCAGAAAAGTGCAGTATTTTGATCCAGAAATTAACGAGAGCTATACGCCCTATGTTGTGGAAACTTCCATTGGCGTAGACCGCATGTTTTTATTGACCATGTGTAATGCCTACCGCGAAGAAAAAGTGGGTGAGAATGATACGAGAATTGTGTTGGCTTTACCACCGGTTTTAGCCCCAGTTAAAGCGGCAATTCTTCCTCTAACTAAAAAAGAGGGTCTACCAGAATTAGCTCGCAAATTATACGATGTATTAAAACTTGAGTTTAATTGCGTTATCGAAGAAAAAGATTCAATTGGCCGTCGTTACCGCAGGCAAGATGCTAACGGTACTCCTTTCTGTATTACAATAGATAATGAAACGGTAAACGACAATTGTGTAACCATTAGACACAGAGATACGATGGTACAAGAACGTGTTGCTATGGATGCTGTTCGAGACCTAATTGACAAGGCTGTAAGTATTCGCAACAGCTTGGCAAATTTTTAATTACTCTAAATTTTTAAATTAAAATCCCCCGCTTTTTTGGGGGATTTTTTTTACCCCAAATTACCTGTAAAATTTATGGGTTTTAGGCAGTCATAAAAACAAAGAATTGTATCTTTGCGCGGGGCAAGTCTTAGACAAGTCGCTCCCCTCGAATTCCCCCAGGGCGGGAACGCAGCAAGGGTAGAGGGTTGAGCACTGTGATTTAAGTAGCTTGCCCTTTTTTTTTCTTTAATACGAAGCTATGACAATTGGCTTCTTTAACAGCTTAACTGTTCCTTGTTCGTCGCGCGTTTCGCACACCAAAATATAGATCCCTATAGGCAATCTTTGTTCAGTACTATTCAAGCCGTCCCATACCCAAGTTGCCTCTTTATTTACCAGTTCGTTAGTACTCAGTTTTTTTACCTGGTACCCTTTTCTATCGTAAATGATAACACTTGTTTTAGCCGGACTTTTTAGTTTCAACTTAACAGTTGTTAAATCATTGTAACCATCATTGTCAGGACTAAACACTTCTGGAGTTATAGTTAAAGAACCACTCGAGGTGGGGTAAGTAAAATGTGAATTAATCCTTCCTGGAGTTCCATAATTGTCTTTAGAGGCGGCAGAAAACCATGCTGAACTATTCGGGTTTAGTCGCTCTAACGCCACCCCATCAACCTCATCCAACAGGGCAAAGTGTTGTTGTTCAGAATACGCAACTTCATCGAGTAAATTAAAAGCGATGTCACTCACCGCAAGATGTCCATTGGTGTTTGGTAAACTTGGGACTTGCGATGGTTGAATATAAATAGAACTTGCAGCTCTTAGGTAATTACTTCCAAGCCATGTGGTATCCTCGCAAACAACGAAATAACTTTTTGGGGGGATGCTTAGTCTTTGGTCGCTTATTATTTCTGTTTGTATAATAGAAGCTTGCAAAGTATCGTAATTTCCAAGTAATAATTTTGAAGCATCTATATGATCATCTGACTTATTGTACAACTCTACATAGTCGAAGCCATTTGTTTTTGGGTTAAAGAGGATTTCATTAATTATAATTTGACCTGTTTCTGGCCAAATACCTAACACAAAATCATGCGTTATGAAACTCGAATTGTTGCTGCAATCTTTAACTTGATTTATTTGTAGGGTATAAATTTTATTTTTGGCGATGTCATCAGCAAATCTAAGGGTTGTTTGGTTCATAAAATGTTCAATAGTATTCGGACTAATTTCATTCGTTAGCCCATACGATTCTATTTCATACAGCATAGAATCGTAAAGGTTTTCAGACCATAAAAGTTGAATTTCGTCTTCTTCTGTAATCAACAAATCTACAAGGTATGGAGCACTGGTATCCATACTTCTATTATAAACACTGTTTTCTGCACCCGGACTTCCTCCCCTATTATTTATACAAGCACTCCAATTTAGTTCACCTAAGCAATACGTATCATTGTCTATCATCTCTAAAGACCATCCTCCATTTTCTTTATTATTGTTTTTGTACCAGTCTTTTTGGTACAGAACTTCGTGAATTATTTTAGTATTTGCATCGAACAAGCCAATGTATCCCTCCGTGTTATTAAGGTTCGTAAAGGGAAGGTAAAAGTTAGCTAAGGAGTCAAATAAGGCAGCATCATTCGAATTGAAAAGCACCAAGTAGTCCTTGCTTTTTAGTATTACAGAGTCTATGTAATATTCTTTTTTGTCAATAATCAGCACCCAGTTTTTTAAATGTATCGAATAGTCTGCTCTATTGAAAAGCTCTATATACTCTACATTTTCTAATTGGACTTGAGGTGCAGGGTCGATCATAATTTCGTTAATAACAATATCAAATGGGCGATGGTTTTGTATGTACAAATCCAAAAGAGTGTCGCTCATGCAATTGTTTGCCGTGTCACAAAGTCCTTTAATTTCTAAAGAAAATTTGGTATTCACCGGAAGGCTGTCTTGAAAGTATAAATACAAGCTATTTTCGATTTGATTTGTACTTACAGGAGACGTTTCTGAAGGCAGAATATTAAACTGCTCATTGGAAAGGAGTAGAAGCTCAGCACTCTTACAGGTTAATTTTATGCCTTTGGGGCTTATTATTTCTGAATGAATTAGTTTTGGCGCGATGCTGTCAATAAAAGCACTGCCGTTGATCTTAAAATCATCAAAGTAAAACAAGGAACTTCTAGTTGACGTGTAGGTGCAATTTACGCCAGAATAGCGCGTGTTTATTTCTGTAGTGTCAATAAAAGAGCCTAGTAATATAGCATCACCTCCATCAAGTAAATCAACCCAAATAGAGAATTTTCCACCTATTTTTCGCTCTGCTTTTAAGTGTATTTCTACAGGACTGTTATTTACAATGTCTTGGTTGCTTTCTATAATTTTAGTTTTTATTCCTGCTTCACGCTTGTATAAGGCAATTTCATCATTCGTGCCGCCTACCCTTATAAAATATGCAATATGTGATGCTTCAAGCAATGTATCATTGGCTAGCAAATACCAATCTAAATAGTTAGACGAAGAAGGATTGAAGTCCATCTTAACAGACATCTCCCAAAGCGTATTTTCTAGTAAATTACTTTCTAAACACAGGTAAGAACGATAAGGTTGTGCTGGGGCATTTAAATGGAGCCATCCAAAAGAGTCTATTTCAAAATGAGAAATTGTTCCATACCAAGTTGGATTTTGGTTAAAGTTTCCATCCGAGAAATCGTCTGAAATTTGAGCCATAGCAAAGGTATTACTCAGCAGTATTAGTAGTATATATTTCATCAATCTATTATTTTATTAGATTTAAAAAGATACAAAATTATAAGCTACAGATATGTGTTATATTTGTAGCTTAAATTAAAATTATGAAAGTAGCGGTTGTAGGTGCCACAGGAATGGTGGGTACTGTTATGTTAAAAGTGTTGGCCGAACGTAAATTTCCGGTAACAGAACTGATTCCCGTAGCCTCTAAAACGTCTGTAGGAAAAACAATTTCTTGGCAAGACAAAGACTACAGGGTTCACTCGTTAGAAGAGGCACTTTTAAAAAAACCAGATTTGGCTCTTTTTTCCGCTGGATCGGCGTGTTCGTTAGCATGGGCTCCAAAATTTGCCGCTGTTGGCACAAGTGTGGTCGATAATTCATCTGCTTGGCGAATGAAGGTGGGGCATAAGTTAATTGTACCCGAGATTAATGCAAACGAATTAACGGCTGCGGATAAGATTATTGCAAATCCAAACTGTTCAACCATTCAAATGGTTTTGGCTTTAAATCCCTTACACAAACGATACGGTTTGGAGCGGATTATTGTGTCTACCTACCAATCTATTACTGGAACAGGTGTAAAAGCAATGCAGCAATTGCAAAATGAGGAGCAAGGTTTACATGGTGCGATGGCTTATCCTTACCCCATTTACAGAAATTGCTTGCCGCATTGCGACGACTTTACTTCTACAGGCTACACCAAAGAAGAGATGAAGTTGGTACACGAAACTCGTAAAATAATTGGGGATAAAAACATCGGTATTACAGCAACTGCCGTTAGAGTACCAGTAATGGTTGGGCATTCTGAAAGTCTTAATGTTACCTTTAAAAATGATTTTGACATGCGTACTGTTCGAACAACTCTTCATGAAGCAGACGGATTGGTTTTGCAAGACAATACTGAAATGAATACCTACCCAATGCCTTTATATGCAGAGGGTAAAGACGCTGTTTTTGTTGGTCGATTGCGAAGAGATGCCTCTTTTAAAAATACGTTAAATATGTGGGTTGTATCTGACAACCTTCGCAAAGGTGCCGCCACCAATACCGTTCAAATAGCAGAATGTCTTTTGCAAAAAGGGTTTATACACTAGTCCCTTTATTTTTGAAAGCCTCTTTTTAATTCATCTGTATAATTATAGTATATTTAAATAAATTCAATTTATGATCCGAGTTTTAAAATTTACCCTCCAGCTACTACTATTTTTATTCATTATTGCAAACGCCTATATTTTAATAAGCGGTAAAACCTACGTTTACAAAGCCATAAAAGTGGGCTATTTAAAAGGACACAATACCGCGACCATTGAAGATTTTTCGTTTTTTGAAAATAGCCTAGTACAAAATGGAACCGCGGCACCTTGGCCAGAAGCTTCTGATTACAATCAGAATGAAATTAGCAAAGACCTACGAGCTCGTTTAGAAAAAAACAAATCTATTGCTTTTGCGGTAATTCAAAACGACAGTCTTCGTTACGAAACGTATTGGGGAATAGGCTCTAGAAGCTCAAAAACCAACTCTTTTTCTATGGCCAAATCTGTTGTTAGTATGCTTATTGGCGTTGCAATTCAAGAAGGATATATTGAGAGTGTCGATCAAAAGATTACCGATTTTATTCCAGAATACACAAGACCCGGAACGCATTTTAACTCCGAAGTAACCGTAAAACATCTGCTAACCATGAGCTCCGGATTGGATTGGGACGAAGATTACTACAATCCCTTTGGTGTTACAGCAGAAGCCTATTTTTCTGAACATTTAAACGCGCTCATGCTGCGTTTAAACTTTACAGACAAACCCGGCGAAAAATTTCATTACCAAAGTGGAAGCACCCAATTAATGGGACTTATTATTGAACGTGCAACGGGCAAAAAATTGAGCGAATACCTCTCTTTAAAACTTTGGCAACCCATGCAGGCAAGCCATCCAGCAGAATGGTCTTTAGACAAGAAAGGTGGCGTAGAAAAAGCGTACTGTTGTTTAAACTCCAACGCCTTGGATTTTGCCCGTTTTGGTCAACTTTACCTTGACCAAGGAAACTGGAACGGACAACAATTGATAGACTCCTCTTATGTTGCCGCCTCCTTACATCCAGATCTGTCTGCTAATTACGGCTACTCTTGGTGGTTGTACGAAACCCAACACAAATATCCAGTGTATGCCATGAGGGGCGTTAACGGACAATATGTAATGGTTATTCCTGCACTCGATTTAGTGGCCGTACGATTGGGTCATAAAAGAGAAAGGTATGTAAACAACAGTGTTACAGATTTAGATTTTTACCTCGAACAACTCATTTTACAATACGATACCATTGACTAGCTAAAACTCTGGAGAATAACCAACGTTCTTTACGCTTTAGAAACCTCAAACCGCATCGATTATGAATAGCATAGATCTTCAACATATTTTATTTTTAGACATCGAAACCGTTAGTGGGGTTTCTCATTTTGAAGAATTAAGCGAGCAAATGCAATATTTATGGGCCGATAAAACAAAATGGCAAAGAAAAGAAGAGGTTTCTCCATCTGATTATTATACGGATAGAGCCGGAATACTCGCCGAATTTGGCAAAATAGTATGTATTTCAGTAGGATTTATTCACTACCAAGACGGCACTAAAAACTTTCGATTGCGTTCTTTTTACCAGCACGACGAAGCGGTTTTGTTGCGAGAATTTGCAACACTTCTTCAAGGAAATTACTTTTCGAGCACAAACCAATTGTTATGCGGACACAACTCAAAAGAATTCGACATTCCTTACATCTGTCGTCGTATGCTCATTAATGGCATTACCTTGCCTCCCATACTTCAAATTGCAGGAAAAAAACCATGGGAAATACAACATTTAGACACCATGGAACTCTGGAAGTTTGGCGATTATAAACATTATACTTCCATAAAACTATTGTGCGAAATATTTAACATTCCAACTCCTAAAGACGATATAGACGGGAGTATGGTAAGCGCTGTTTATTGGAAAGAAAACGATTTAAAGCGCATTGCCAACTATTGTGAAAAAGATGTACTGGCTACAGCGCAACTATTTTTGCGTTTTAGAAATGAAGATTTACTGAGAGAAGATCAAGTTGATTTTAGTTTTACCTAAATCACTTATCTTTGATCATCTTAAAATAATACAATATGCCAATTTACCACAAACTAGGCGTTTTTCCTTCTAAAAGACACACCGTGTCTAGACAAGACAACGGAGAACTTTACCAAGAAGAACTGTTTGGAACCGAAGGCTTCTCGAGCATGTCTTCCTTATTGTACCATTGCCATGCTCCAACAATGCTTAAAGCTGTTGGCGAATCTATAGACGTAAGCCCTAAGGTTGCTATTGCTAAAAACAAACTACCCAGAAGTTACAAGGGTTTTGCTATTAAGCCAGAAGCCGATTATTTGAAGAGTAGAAAAACCATTCTATTTAACAGTGATTTACAGGTGAGTTTGGCAGCTCCAAAATCATCTATGGATTATTTTTACAAACATGGAGAGGCAGACGAGCTTATTTTTGTTCACAGAGGAACCGGGAAATTAAAAACCCCATTTGGAAGCATACGTTTTGAATACGGCGACTATCTGGTAATTCCTAGAGGTTGCATTTATCAATTTGAATTTGACACAGAAGACAATCGCCTTTTAATTGTAGAGAGCTTTAGTCCTATTTTAACCCCTCGCAGTTACCGAAATAAGTTTGGTCAATTATTAGAACACGCACCATTTTGCGAGCGCGACTACAAACTTCCAGAAAACCTAGAAACACATACTGAATTGGGTGATTTCAAGATTGTAATTAAAAAACACAACCAATTAACGCCCTATACCTATGCTGCACATCCTTTTGATGTAGCTGGTTGGGACGGGTATCACTTCCCTTACGGATTTTCAATTCACAACTTTGAACCTATGACTGGCCGCGTGCATTTGCCACCACCAGTGCACCAAACTTTTGAAGGGCATAACTTTGTCGTTTGCTCATTTGTTCCTCGAATGTACGATTACCACCCAAAAGCCATACCCTCGCCATACAACCATAGCAATATAGACTCTGATGAGGTTTTGTATTATGTAGATGGCGATTTTATGAGCCGTAATCATATTGAAAAAGGAATGTTAACTTTACACCCAGGAGGTTTACCACATGGCCCGCACCCTGGTGCAATGGAAAGAAGTATAGGAAAAACCTCCACAGAAGAATTAGCGGTTATGATAGACCCTTTTAAACCCTTTCAGCTTACAGAGGAAGCAGTTAATATTGAGCAAGAAGGTTACTTTAAATCTTGGCTTACAGAATAATTAAATAATAAAAAAACAATGACTAAAGACGCAACAAATTTAACAGATACAAATAGCTCAATTGCTAAAATATTTCCCGAAGCAGAAGATTTTTTACCCCTATTAGGCACTGATTATGTAGAATTATACGTTGGAAATGCAAAACAATCGGCTATTTATTACAAGAACTGTTTAGGTTTTCAGTCTGTAGCGTATGCTGGTTTAGAAACAGGCGTAAAAGACCGTACTTCTTATGTGTTACAGCAAGGAAAAATTAGAATCGTTTTGACTACTCCAATGGGTCCTGATGGTGCGATTTCTGAGCACATTAAACTTCATGGAGATGGGGTTAAAGTAATTGCGCTATGGGTAGACGACGCCACAAAATCCTTTGAAGAAACCACAAAAAGAGGTGCAAAGCCTTTTATGGAACCTACTACCGAGAAAGATGAACACGGTGAGGTTGTTCGTTCAGGAATTCATACTTATGGAGACACCGTTCATATTTTTGTAGAGCGTAAAAATTATACAGGTGTTTTTTTACCGGGCTATGTAGCTCAAAAATCAACCTTTAATCCTGCGCCACTCGGATTAAAATACATCGACCATATGGTGGCAAATGTAGGTTGGGACGAAATGAATGTTTGGGCAGATTTTTACAACAGTACTATGGGCTTTGCCAACTTAATTACTTTTGACGATAAAGATATTTCTACACAATACACTGCTTTAATGAGTAAGGTAATGACAAACGGCAACGGACGTGTAAAATTTCCGATTAACGAGCCTGCCGAAGGAGTGAAAAAATCTCAAATTGAAGAATACTTAGATTTTTACAAAGGAGCTGGTTGCCAGCACATTGCAGTAGCCACAGACGATATTTTAACTACCGTTAAAGAAATGACTGCTCGAGGCGTTGAGTTTTTGTATGTTCCAGGGAACTACTACGACACCGTTTTAGATCGTTGTGGAGAAATAGACGAAGATCTATTAAAACTAAAAGAACTTGGCATACTTGTGGATAGAGATGAAGAAGGTTATTTACTTCAAATTTTCACGAAACCTGTTGTAGATAGACCGACCATGTTTTTTGAAATTATTCAGCGAAAAGGAGCACAATCTTTTGGTAAAGGTAACTTTAAAGCCTTATTTGAATCGATTGAAGCTGAACAAGCTCGAAGAGGTACTTTGTAAGGATTCATTTCTCTTAGAGGCTCCAAATATTAGCAATCAATTTTCTATCTTTGTACCAATTTAAATACTTAAAAATACATAATATGGCATTCGAATTACCAAACTTACCCTACAGTCATGATGCTTTAGAGCCTCATATTGATTCTCGTACCATGGAAATCCACCATGGAAAACACCACGCTGGTTATACAAGCAAACTTAATGCAGCTGTTAATGGCACAGAGCTAGAAGGAAAATCGATTGAAGAAATCTTAACTTCTGGAACGCTATCTGCTGGTATCCGAAATAATGGTGGTGGTTTTTACAACCACTGTATGTTTTGGGAAGTGATGTCACCAAATGGTGGTGGTACTCCAACAGGTGCTCTTGCTTCGGCAATAGATGCAGCTTTTGGCTCTTTAGATGGTTTTAAAGAAGCCTTTTCTAACGCAGCAGCAACACGTTTTGGCTCTGGTTGGGCTTGGCTATGTGTTAAAGACGGAAAACTCGAAGTTTGTTCTACAGCTAACCAAGACAACCCTATCATGAAAAGTGTAGGTTGTAGTGGAACTCCAATAATGGGTATTGACGTTTGGGAACACGCATATTATTTAAATTACCAAAACAGAAGACCAGATTATATAAACGCATTCTTTAATGTGGTAAACTGGGATAAAGTAGCTCAAAATTTTTCTGAAGCACTTTAATTAAAATTAATTACACAAAAAAAGGTGCCAAGGCACCTTTTTTTGTTTGTATTATTTTAAGTTAAACTTTCAATTCGTTTAAGTAAGACGCTCTTAGTTAGCGTTAGTTTATATTTGAGCCGCAAAAAGCGAAGTATGACATCTACTTTTCTCAATTTTTCTTTTTGTTTAGCTTCTAATAAGAAATTTGTAATAACATCTGACATAGCTCAAAATTTAAGTTAGTGAATTACACATATAAACTATAACAACTAATTTTTAATTGACTGTTACTAAGCTACTAATTTTTTTATAATTGTACGAATAATTTTCATCGAATTTACTTGTTTTTTTCTAAGTTTTATAGGGCAATATTTTCTCGTTTCAATGCTTTTCTAAGACTTTAAAAAATGAAAATTTTCAATTTAATTGTATGACATTAATTGTCAAATGCTTTGTTTATACTTGTACTAATGGAAAACATACCTTTTAAAATATACAGCGCTTCCGCAGGGTCTGGAAAAACCTTCACTTTGGTAAAGGAGTATTTAAAAATTTGCTTAACGAGTAAATCACCTAAAAAGTTTGTAGAAATTCTTGCAGTGACCTTTACCAATAAAGCCGCTGCAGAAATGAAAGATAGAATCATCTCAAGCTTAAAATCTTTTTCCAATCCTAAAACAGCAGAACAAACGGATCTAGAAATGCGGGCTCTTATTGTTTCTGAAACCGGTTTAACGATTCATGAACTTACTGTAAGAGCTCAAGCTGTATTTGAAAATATCTTACATAACTATTCTCAATTTTCAATTGGTACGATTGATAAATTTACGCACCGCATCATCAGAACCTTCGCTCAAGATCTAGACTTGCCGCAAAATTTTGAAGTTGAATTGGAACATAAACTTCTACTCAAACAAGCAGTAGATTTACTTATTAGCAAGACCGGAGAAGATGAAAAACTAACTCAATTGCTCGTCAATTTTATAAAAGACAAAACTGCAGACGATAAGAGTTGGTTAATTGAAAACGATTTTTATTTAGTAGCGGAGGAACTTCTTAAGGAAAGTGGTCAAGAACACTGCGATAATTTAAAGGAATTAAATTTAGACGACTTTTTTCTAATCCAAAAAACCATCCAGAAATACATCCATAAATTTGATCAAGAACTTTCGGCTATTGGAATAGGTTTTGTAGACGATTGCAAAGACCAGGGGATTAGCCCTGAGTGGCTTGTAGGGGGAAAAAATGGGTTGCATAAGTATTTTGACTATTTGAGAACCCAGCAATGGGAAAAATACATTCCTACCAAAACAAACTACACCAATATTGAGAAAGAAAATTGGTACGCCTCTAAAGCTCCAACTTCAAGTTATGCAAGCATAGACAGTCTTCAAGAAAAACACAAGCCATTCGTTAATAGAGCCTTAGAAATACTACTTGATTACCCTAAGTATGTAAAATTTCGTTTGATCGCTAGTAATTTTTATGCCATGGCAGTACTGCACGAAATATCAAAACAAATGCAGTACATTAAAGAGCAGAACAACATAATACCTATTGGCGAGTTCAATAAAAAAATTGCTACAGTTCTTCAAAATGAAGAAGGTAATTTTATTTACGAAAGATTGGGTGAACGGTATGCAAATTATTTTATTGACGAGTTTCAAGACACCTCGGAGTTGCAGTGGAAAAATTTACTCCCCTTATTAGAAAATGCAATTGCAAACGGACAAAAACCCGGATCGGCCATGCTTGTTGGTGATGCCAAACAAGCCATATACCGTTGGAGGGGTGGCGAGGTAGATCAGTTTATAGAGCTGCAATTAAAGGCAGCTTCACCATCGGGCAAAGAACCTTATAAAATGGAGGCTTGCTCGTTGGACTTTAATTATCGTTCCGCAGCAGAAATTGTAGATTTTAACAACCAATTTTTTTCTTCCGTTGCCCCTAAAATAGAAAACCAAAAGTACAGCGCTCTTTTTTCAAACCTGAATTCTAAACAAGTTAGAGGTACTGGGGGCCATGTTTCTATCGAATACATCGATTATAATGGAGATTACGAAGAACTCCAAAAGGCGCGCTGTTTGTCCAATATTGAACAACTTAGAGAAGACGGCTTTAATTATGGAGACATATGCATCCTTACACGTACCAAAGCAAAAGGAACGGTATTGGTTAAATTCTTGTCTGAGAAAGGGATCCCTGTTGTATTTGCAGAATCACTTTTGCCAGAGCAGTCAACAGAAATAACCTATCGCGTTCAGGTTATGCCGATTCATAAATCAAAAGAATTAGAATTTCATGCACGTCGTGTTTTTGTCCGTTATATTGAAGATTACGAAGAACTCCAGAAGGAGCGCTGTTTGGAGAATATTAAACAACTGAGAAAAGACGGCTTTAATTATGGAGACATATGCATCCTTACTCGTACAAAGGCAAAAGGAACGGTATTAGTTAAACTCTTGTCTGAGAAAGGGATCCCTGTTGTATCTGCAGAATCACTTTTGCTAGAGCAGTCTACAGAAGTCAAGTTTATGCTTAATTTTTTGAGATTCTTAAATGAACCTATGCATCCTCGTTATCGATTTAAATTGATAGAATATTTAAATGAAAATGAGTTTTGTACTGCTACCTTAGAAAATGTTCACATCCAATTAGATCAGTTGTGTAAAGCCTCTTTGAGCGAATTTAATGCTTTTTTAAAATCCATTATTAGCGATTACGACATGTTAAAATGGCGTTCTATTTCTTTAGTTGAACTTAGCCATAAAATAGCTCGCTCCTTTAAACTAGAAGAAACAGCACGTATATATATGCAGTTTTTTATGGATGAAGTATGGGCATACAGCACTAAATACGCTCAAGACCTATTTGGATTTTTAAATTATTGGGAGGAAACTGCTCACAAATTATCGGTTGCTATTCCAGAAGGAATAAATGCCGTTCAGGTCATGACGATTCATAAATCAAAAGGATTAGAATTTCCTGCAGTTATATTCCCATTTGCCAATTGGAATGCCACAAGCGAACAAAACGCTAAATCATGGGTAGAAACCGATGCTCCAGAGCTTCACAATTTACCCACCTCATTGATTCCAATAAGCGACAAACTAAAGTCGAGTACTGAAAAACTTCAATCTCTCTATGTTGAGCATAAATCAAAGGTCTTGTTAGATAACCTAAACATGCTTTACGTGGCTCTTACTCGGCCAAAAACGCGCTTGTACATTCAAACCTCTTCTAAAGGAGGTAATTTAAGTACCTATTTTGATCACTTTTTAAAAGAACAAGGTCTTTGGGAACCAGATAAGGCTGTTTATACCTTTGGATCTCCAGTTGCATACCATTCAAAACCCAGACCTAAGAATACGAATTTAGAAGTTTCCACACCTATAAAAGATTTGTCTAAGGTTTTGAAAATTAGTCGTCAAGCCCCTAGAATGTGGGAAGTAGACCACCCAGAAAAAGGTGCTGATAAAGGGCGTAAAATACATGAAATATTATCGTACATAAAAGTTGAAAGTGATTTAAACTCAGCATTAGAAAAGGCTTTAAGAGAGGGCCTTTTGTCTAATAATGAGCTTAAAGAGGTACATTATTTACTTCAACAAACATTACATCATCCTAAATTGAAAAAGTATTTTTCGGTAGGTTTAAAAGTGAAAAATGAAGAAGATATTCTTCTGGAAAATGGAAAAGTAATTCGCCCAGATCGTTTGGTTTTTATGCCTGATGGAATCACGATTATTGACTATAAAACTGGAGCCCCTCTGGCTTCTCACGAAGAACAAATCTTAACCTACCGCAGCCACATAGTAAGTATGGGATATCCGGTAATTTCTTGCGTATTGGTTTATATAAATGAGGAGTGTGTAGAACTTAATGAAGTCGTATTATGAAGAAGTTTATAAATAAAATTGCCGAAACCATTTACGCTTCCAAAAGAGATACACTTGAAGAGT
>Ga0233444_10000641_pt1 | contig 43932 bp, 43 predicted proteins | sample SI_124_October20_6_FD_182792 | JGI IMG/M metagenome (GOLD analysis project Ga0233444, IMG submission 182792) | Seawater microbial communities from Saanich Inlet, British Columbia, Canada - SI_124_October2016_10_MG | ecosystem: Environmental > Aquatic > Marine > Inlet | place: Canada: British... | reverse complement strand
TGACCCCGTTACCTTTACATCATAATTGCTCTTAACATGTCCAAGCAGATGTGGAATACCATAGGAATCATGTGCAATAACCCTAGCTTCAACCTTGTTTTCTTGGCCGTAGGATGCAGCACTTTGAACGGGAATAAGTAATATAATGTAAAAGCAAAAAGCAATTGCTGCTCTAATTTGGAAGGGGTAGTGTGTTACAGTTTTCATTGTTAATCTCCTCAGATGTTTAAAGTCAATTATCGACAGTTATATGAAAAAACAATGAACTCAATGTGAAGATAGAGATTTTTTTATGAAGATTCCTGAAACAGTAATTTTGATAGTCGAAGATGAGTCTGTCATTGCTGAAACTATTATTTTCGCCCTAGAGTCTGAGGGGCTAAAAACAAAGTGGGTTGCCACGGGACAGGATGCGCTGACTTATATTTCACAATCCACCCCAAACCTCGTAATCCTGGATGTGGGCTTACCCGACCAAAGTGGTTTTGAGGTCTGTAAAAATATCAGGTCATTTTCTAACATCCCTATATTATTTTTGACTTCACGTTCTAGTGATTTAGATGAAGTGAGGGGCCTTGAGTCTGGTGCTGATGACTACATTACGAAACCATTTACACCTCAGGTATTGGCTCTTAGGGTTCTTAATAAGTTAAAGAGGTTTAAAAATAGCAGTCATGGGAGTCTTGATGGGGGGGTACTACTAGACGATCGAGCTGCTAAAACGATTTCTCTAGAGGGCGTGAACATAGATCTTACGAGATATGAGTACTTAATTTTATCTCAGATGATGAGTTACCCAAATCGTAAATACAGCAGAGAAGAGCTCTTGAGTGCTGCTTCACTGGATTCAGAGAGTTTTGATAGGACTGTTGATACACACATAAAAACTATCCGAAAAAAAATTGTAAATGTTAAGTCTGGCTACAACCCAATAAAAACTCACAGGAATTTGGGGTATTCTTATGAAGTATAGGCTCAAAATAAGAAGTCAGCTTTTAGTAGTCTTATTTATTTTTTTTCTTCTAGGTATTTTAGGTCCAGTTGTCTACCTAACTAACCAGATCAATAACGGGTACTACGCCTCACAAGAAGATGCCTTAATAGATTTTGCTGAGTTAACCGCTGTAGTTTTATCTGAAAATATAGTGACAGGCCTATATGGTGTTCAGACAATCAATACAAGGATAATTGAGAAAGCATTTAAAAAGCTTGAAAAGCGTAGTTTTTCTGCAGATATACATCATCATACAAAAGATAAAGTCAGGGTTAGAGCCTATATTACAAATACTTCAGGGCGCGTCATTTATGACTCAGACAACAATCGTGACCTAGGACAAATTTACTTAGATTGGCGGGATGTCAATTATGCATTGCAAGGTGAGTATGGTGCGAGAACAACCTTTGGCGATCCTCTCTCGCCCGACGGTTACACTATGTATGTTGCCGCACCAATTTTTCTTGACGATGAAATTATAGGTTCCTTGAGTATAGGAAAGAGCACAGAGGTACCGGAGGTCTTCGGAAGACAACAAGTCAATAAAATTTTCCTTTCAGCACTCTTAATTTTGGTTATTTTGGTTTTGTTTGGTTATGTAATAAGACGTAAGTTAACGAGGCCTCTTGAAGAAATCGTGAGTTATGCCCAAGTAATTACGAGTGGAAAAAAAACAGATACTCCGGACTTTAAAGATGATGAGATAGGTGACGTGGGGCGTGCATTAGAGGAAATGAAAGATAAGTTAGATGGTAAAGCCTACATATCCGATTATGTCGAAAATATCACGCATGAGATAAAAGCACCCATTGCAGGTATTAAAGGTTCTGCAGAGCTCTTAAAAAAACCGATAAACCATGAGGCTAATCAACGTTTTTTGAATAACATTGTCACGCAGACCGAGAGGATAGAGGATCTAGTAGACCGTATGCTTAAACTCGCATCCCTCGAATATCAGACTTCTTTAGTGCAGCAAGAAAACAATGTTTCAGAACTTATCTACGAGGTAACCGAAGACTTCAAAGCTATAGCAAACTCTAAGAAGGTTGAGTTCAAAGTGAACTCTGATACGGAACTATCTCTGGTGGCAGACACATTTCTTTTGAAACAAGCACTATCCAATTTAGTAAAAAATGCCCTTGAGTATTCTCCATCAAATGGTCTGATTGAGATAACAGCCCATAAAGACAAAAGCTCGATAGCACTGTCTGTTGCAGATGAAGGCCCAGGCATTCCTGACTATGCAAAAAGTAAAATCTTTGATCGCTTCTACTCTACACCTAAACCTTCGGGTGGAAATAGCTCCGGCTTAGGTCTCTGCTTTGTTAAGGAAATAATGAGCCTTCATTTGGGTAGTGTTGTCGTTGAATCATCTGAGGGCAACGGTACAATAATGACGTTACTGTTCACAAATAAAAGTAATAGAAATAAGTAAAAGTTACTACATATAGTAGATGCTGGTGGGCAGCTATGTTTGCCACATTTTTTCTATATTGTGTTTAATTATTTTTTGCCTGCGATCTAGATTGAGTGCATTTTTTATATCAGAGTCTGTCTGTTTATGGTCAAAAGAAAATATTCTTTTCTTACCTAGAAAAGGTAGATTCAATTCTTTGACTTTTATGTTATCTGATATCTGCTCTTGAAATGTAAATAACTCTTCACCAACTTTTTCAATTAGGGGTCTAATAGCAAGGAGAGTGGTTTGGACATATTCATCGGTTTGGCTGCGCTTGGAATGGTTAAGTAACCGAGCAATGTCATCAAGCTGGTAACCATGTTCTGATAGTATTGTTGCAGTCGTTCTTCTAAGATCATGAAATGTGAATTCAATACCTGTCAGTTTTGTTACATGTTGAATGACTTTTGACATACTTTCAGGTTTATTAGAGTCGTACATACTATAAAAGACATATGAATTACCACCTCTTAATTGTTTCAGTAGAGACTCAATTTTTCGGGTAATAGGCAAATAATGTTTTTTCTTATTCTTTGGATCTAGAAAAGTAATTACACCTTCGTCAAAATTGACCTCACTCCATTTAAGTAGCCTTAACTCATTCTTCCTTGCCCCTGTCAGTAGCAGTAAAAGTATATAAATACACTGTTGCTTCGTAGGTTGGCCATTCCAGTCTTCAAACCATGCCTCGGACAGTTTGTCTCTGAGAATTTCTCTTTGATCGGCATTGAGATAGGTTTCACGTCGTTTGATAGACTTCCTAACACCTTTCCGAGTAAGAACTTCACACGGATTGCCCAGTGGCAGTAGACGTTCGCCAGAAGGCAACCTATCATCTTTGAAGCTGTTGAATATGGCAGTAAGTGTTCTAATTGCCTTTTGTGCTTCTGCTTCACCAGGTGGGTTAGCTTTTTTTTTCTGAATAGCACGTTCTGCAACATCTTTTTGGATCCTCTTATAACGTGCTAGAACCATTTCCTCTGAAATCGCACGTAAGGGTTTCTCAAACCAGTCGCTAAAGTTGCGTGTGAGTGTGCCTCTGTATGACTCTATTGTTGAGGGCTTGATGTTTCTGACTGTGAGGTATTCTTGAATAGCATCTGACAGGGTTTTTCCTGTTTGCGCCAATTCATGCTGTTTATCTCTTGGATTGATGCCCTGCGATAAGAGCGCTAAGTCTTGTTTCGCTCTGTTTCTAGCTTCAGTCAGCGAGATGCTTGCAACTTTGCCATAGGTGATTGTGATTGTTTTGTTAACAATGCGCTGTTTTGCGATTAAAACCCAGGCGTTTCCTGAGGGTTGAATCTTTTTCTTCAGGCCTTTTACTGAAGTATCCGCAATGTATTTCATAGGGAAAAGTTCGCTATTGGTTGTTTAATAAAAGTACCAGTAGAAAACAATTACTGCAAGCTATTGAATTTAATGGTGGCTCGACCTGGAATCGAACCAGGGACACAGGGATTTTCAATCCCTTGCTCTACCGACTGAGCTATCGAGCCATCAAGGTGCGGTATTAAACCTGTTGAGGCTTCATGTGTCAAGTGATGGGCTCATTTATTTGGTGATGATTGGCTCTTTCTTATGTTCGCGAAGATATGATTCTGTGTAATTTGAGTTGTTTTTAAAACAACCTTTTCAATGTTTCATTATCTAACGCGCGAACCCATTTTTGCGTTATTGGGAGCTCACTAAGCTGTGGCAGAATTTGAAGTGCTTGCTCTAGTGTCTGAATGGTGAGTACAGGTAATAATTGCTGGAGTATGCGGCGTAAGTGGGCGCTATCGGTTTCTGCTTTTACCTCCTGTGCAAGGTTTTTAAAAAGTTGAGGAAGGTGGCATTGTGCGAACAGGCTAGGAATGGCAGTTATATGGAGTTGGTCATCGTTTAAATTATATGCGAAACCAAATTGTTGTAGTGATGTTTGTTGCAGGTCTAGAGCTTTGATTTCTTGGGCTGTCATTGTGAGCTTGATAGGAACAAGGATGGGCCGTGAGCTTAGGGTGTTGTTGTCAATGGCATGTTGAAATTGCTGTTGGCGCAGCTGTCGTTCTGCGGTTTGTATATCTAGCAGCAGGTGTTGCTCTTGAGTTCGGGTCAAGAGGTATCGTTCTTCTAATAGAGCAACCGCCGTGCCAAAATTGGTATCGGGTGATGCTGTTGAAGGTGATGCTCTCTCGTAGTTTTGCTTAGTTTCAGCAATAGTAGATTGCGGGGCTGCTGGGTCACTAGTGGGTATGGGTTTTAAGAGGTCTTGTTGGGCTTGTTTTTCGGGTTCGGATCTATCCTTTATTTCCCCTTTTTGGCTTAAAGCATCGGAAAGGGCTTTATTGATGAGACCATGTATTAGGCGAGCATCCCTGAAACGAACCTCATGTTTCGTGGGATGGACATTGATGTCAAGCCTATCTAAAGGCATGGTGAGATAAAGTACGAAAGCAGGGTAACGACCATCTGGAATGTAGTCGGCGTACGCTTGACGGATAGCGTGGTTGATGACGCGGTCTCGGATCACTCTGCCATTAATGAAGAAGTAATGGACATCTGTTTGGGGCCGGTGGCCTTCTGCGGTGGCGACCCAGCCGTGGAGTTCGATATCATCATAAGATTGTTTAATATAGAGACTGTTGTTCAAAAATGTTTTGCCACAAATTTTGGCTATACGCTGCTGGCGTTGTTCATTGGTTTTGGCGGCGGGTAGTTTTAAGTTATTCGAAGCTGAAAGCTGGCCATGGAATCCTGTTTTGAATTGACTTAATGCTAAGCGGTGAAGTGTAGTGACAATATGATTGAGCTCAGTTTTATCACCTTTGAGAAAATGACGCCGAGCGGGGACGTTAAAGAAAAGATCTCGAATTTCAATGGTTGTGCCGTCTGGATGTGTTGTTGGATGTGAGGTTTCGTGGCTAGCATCGTATTGCCAAGCATGCTCGTTATTCGGCTGTTTTGAGCTTAGAGTCAGTTGTGCAATTGAGGCGATGCTGGGTAATGCTTCGCCTCTGAAACCGAGACTAGCAATGTGGCTGAGCTGTTCGGTTGATGTTAGTTTGCTGGTGGCGTGACGACTGAGGGCCAGTGGTAAATCGTCTGGGTGAATGCCATGGCCATTGTCTTTGATCCGAATGAGTTTACTGCCGGCACCCTCAATATGGATTGTGATGTCAGTCGCACCGGCATCAAGACTATTTTCGATCAGTTCCTTGACGACAGATGCAGGTCGCTCTATGACTTCACCAGCAGCAATTTGATTAGCAAGGTGAAGGGGAAGAGGAAGGATACGTTGTGGCTCGGTCATGCCGTTATTCTAGCAGTATCGTTATTGGCAGACTTAGGGAATAAAAAGGACATCACCTATTTTTAACGTGTCGTTGTTGAGTCCGTTGTTAGATTTTAATTCTGCAAGTCTTACTTGGTAACGCTGGGCGATCGTACTGAGGGTGTCCCCTCTACTAACGATATGTTGTTGTGGGGTCTGTGTTCCCAAGGGGGGATTGCGTTGGAAGTAGTTTCTAATACCGGACATCATAGCGAGTGCGAGTTTATTTTGATGGCTGCTACTGCGTAATTTCTTTTCTTCGCCAGGATTAGAAATGAAGGCTGTTTCAACTAAAATAGAGGGGATGTCTGGTGATTTTAAGACGACAAAAGCGGCAGATTCAACATGCTTTTTATGGGTATTACCAACGCGTTTTAGACCGGATAAGACGGTTTCAGCAACTTCGGTGCTGGCGACAAGGCTGGCGGTTTGGGATAGGTCAAGCAGAACAGAAGCAAGATCATCATCTTTATCGTCAATACTGATACCGCCGACAAGATCAGCAGCGTTTTCTTTATCAGCCAACATCTGCGCTGCCTCACTACTAGCACCACGCTCGGATAGGACAAAAACAGATGCGCCTTTGGCTTCACGCCGATGGAAGGCATCAGCATGAATTGAGATAAACATGTCTGCTTTTTGTTTTCTAGCGCGCTTTATTCTGCCGCGAAGGCTGATAAATATATCGCTATTACGCGTGAGATAAGCACGCATGCCGGGTTCTTTATTGACTAATTTCGCTAATTTTCTGGCGATGGCTAGTACGATGTCTTTTTCTTTGGTGCCGTGTTTACCTATGGCACCAGTATCTTTGCCACCATGGCCGGCATCAATGGCAATGATGATATCTCTTCTCGGCTGCGGTTTGATGGTTTTTTTAACTACTTTGGTTTTAGGTTTATCGATTTTTTTTTCTAATTTTGGTTGTTTTGTAGGAGTGGCTTTGGCTTCTTCTTTTGTCGATGTTATTTGGTTAGTGGCTTGCTTGGCGTCAGGGAAAGGTTTGGTTGAGAGATCGATAACGAGCCGGTGAGGGTAGTTGCCATTAGGGGGTAGTAGCTGGGTTCTGTATTTACGTGTAGAAGCTAAGTCAAGTACAACACGCAACGTGTCCGTTTCTCTTTGAGCATAGCGAAGGTCTTTGATCGGGGTGCCGTCAAAATTTGGCAGTTTAATGATGCTCCACTGTTTGGAGTTTTTAAGGTCAATAACAACACGATCAGGTTTGTTTAGTTTAAAGCTGGTGTAGTTTACTTCTCCTTTTAAATCAAGAACTAAGCGGGTGTCTTGGCCGGTCTGTGATACACGAACTTTGTCAATACCCGCAGCCCAAGCACTTGTTACTGAGAGTATCAGTAAAATAAGACTTAAAAAGAGTCTGTGCATTAGGGCTTATCCTTAAAATAACTTAGGCGGTATTGTCTGACTGTGACAGCAAAAAATCAAGCTGAGTATGACGTGTAATGTTGCTGGAGGTTTTTATAGAGCATTTGAGCAGTATCGGAGGTCGGGGTTATTGTGACTTGTCTGCCCTGCTTTTGATATTGGAGTGTAATAATTAAGTCAGGGCGAGGTAAATAGCTTCCGCCTTGCGCAGGCCACTCAATCAAGCAGAGGGCATCATTCCCTAGGTAATCATCTAGTCCAATATATTCAAGTTCTTCTGGGTCTGCTAGGCGATATAAGTCGAAATGGTAGATGGTTCTGCCATTCAGTAAATACTGTTCTACTAAGGTATAGGTTGGGCTTTTGACGTGACTATTGTGGCCTAAAGCATGTAACAAACCGCGTGTAAGGGTCGTTTTCCCCGCACCTAATTCGCCCTCTAAATGAATAGTAAATGCACTTTGAGGGCAATGCTCTGATATTTTTTTGCCGAGGGCAAGTGTTGCTGATTCGTTATTTACGGTGAGTATCATGGTTTAACGTATTGAATTGGATAATTGTCTTAAATGAGGCATAAGATCCATAGCTAACATGCCGCGTTCACCATCTTGATTCGCTGCCTTATCACCAGCCATGCCGTGTAATGTAACACCGACGCAAGCGGCCTCCATTAATGGAAAGCCTTGTGCTAGTAAGCCACCGATGACGCCAGCTAGAACATCACCCATGCCGCCTGTACTCATACCGGGGTTGCCCGAAATTGAAAGGCGAGTGAGGGCTTCACCATTATTGATTAGGGTGCCGGGGCCTTTTAACACAACAACACCGCCATAAATATTTTGAATTTCTTGTACCGCGCTGTATCGATCTGCTTGGATTTCAGCAGAGGAACAGTCTAGTAAGCTGCCAGCTTCTCCAGGGTGGGGCGTTAGGATCCAGTTATCAGAATGTAGACGGTTTTTACTGAGTAGATTCAGGGCATCAGCATCAACGACCATGGGTAAAATGGCCTCAGCGGCTTTTTCAAAGAGGGCTTTAGCCCAATCACTTTGGCCTAGTCCCGGGCCGATGGTGAGTGCATTGGCTTGTTTTAATAGTAGGTTTAATTCCTCGGGGCTTTCGACGCTGTGAGACATCAGTTCCGGTCGGGTTAAATTAATCAAGGCACTATGGCTTTGTCGAGTGGCAATACTGGTCAAGCCTGAGCCAACCCGTGCACCTGCTTCAGCTGCAATACGGACAGCGCCGGACATACCGATATCACCACCAATAATAACTAAATGTCCGTATAAACCTTTATGCCCTGTTCGTTCACGTGGCGCAAGTCGCTCGCCATCTTTCTCTAAATTTAAACGGCGAAAAGTGGGCGTAACCTGCTTATAAACGGTTATGGGTGTATCCAAAGAATCGAAATAGATTTCGCCACTGTAATGAGGACCATGTCCAGTCAATAAGCCGATATTGAGGCCAATAAAGTTAAGTGTGCTTGTTGCCTTGACGGCTAGCCCTTGTGGGTTACCTGTATCAGCATGGAGCCCGGAAGGCATGTCGAGAGAAAGGATCGGTATTCCTGTTGGTTTGTTGATCGCTTGGATTACTTCCTTGGCTTGGCCTTCAACGGGCCGGTTTATACCGGTACCAAAAATGGCATCGACGATGACGTCGGCTGGTGGCAGCTCTTCTTGAAAACCTTGAATTTCTTTTCCCGTGCTAAGTAGGGCATCTTTAGCGTCAAAGGCTATCTTTGTTAGTAATTTGTCATCGCCAATTTGTATGACTTCAACGCGGTAATTATCGGCCAGTGCTTGGCGAGCTAATTCAAATCCGTCGCCGCCATTATTGCCCGTGCCGCACAAGACAAGAATGCGTTCTGCTTTGGGCCATTGTTGTTTTATCGTTGACAGCGCTGAAGCGCCAGCACGTGTCATTAATTCTGAGAAGGAAATATTATGATCTTCAGCTACGATGCGCTCTAACTCACGAATTTGTGCTGCTGTGTATAGGTCGTGTGGCAGGTTGAGCATGCAGTGTTTTCCAATTTATTTATCTGGAGACGATGGGCCCTATTGAATAAGTGGTCTCATGCCTATAATAGCCTGTATGCGTGAAATAAATACACCTTTAGACGGTACCAAATTATTAAAGGACTTGACTGGCTGGGCAGAAGACTTTGGTTTTCAACAGCTTGGGGTGAGTGATATTGACTTGGCTACGGCAGAGGCGGCATTGTCTGATTGGTTGACGGCACAGTTTCATGGTGAGATGGACTATATGGCTCGTCATGGCGTGAAAAGGACACAACCTGACGCTTTGATTGCTGGGACGGTTCGTGTGATTACAGTAAGAATGGATTATTGGCCAGAACAAGCGGCGGAACCTTGGGCTGTATTGGAGGATGACCAGCAGGGTTTTATCTCTCGATATGCTTTGGGACGTGACTACCATAAGTTAATGCGACGTCGTTTGGCTAAGTTAGCAGAGAAGCTCAAAGGGGAGGTCGGCGAGATGTCTTATCGTGTATTTTGCGATAGTGCGCCGGTGATGGAAAAAGCACTGGCAGAAAAGTCAGGTATAGGTTGGCAAGGGAAACACAGTAATATTTTAAACCGAGAACACGGTTCATATTTTTTCTTAGGTGAAATTTATACCGATTTGCCGCTACCTTTAACAGCGTCAACATCTGAGCATTGCGGTTCTTGTGTAGCATGTATTGATATTTGCCCGACTCAGGCGATTGTGGCGCCTTATAAAGTCGATGCGCGGCGCTGTATTTCTTATTTAACGATTGAACTGAAAGGGGCTATTCCTGAGGAATTTCGTCCGATGATGGGCAATCGTATTTATGGTTGTGATGATTGCCAGCTGGTGTGTCCATGGAATAAATTTGCGCAGGCGACGGTAGAATCAGATTATTTGCCGCGCCATGGCTTAGATTCCCCGCAGTTATTAGATTTATTTGCGTGGGATGAAGCTACTTTTTTGTCGCGTTTGGAAGGTAGCCCAATTCGGCGAATAGGCTATGAGTCATGGCTACGTAATATTGCAGTAGCGCTTGGCAATGCGGAGACAAACCCCAATATCGTGTCAGCATTACAATCCAGACTAGATTATCCCTCTGAGCTTGTGCAGGAGCATGTTACATGGGCTCTAGCACAACATGGATAAGGCTGAGTTAAGGTAGTTTTATGAAGTGTTCGCGGTAATGTTCTAGTTCGCGGATAGAATCTTTGATGTCATCCATAGCGAGATGAGATGACTTCTTTTTGAAGCTTTTTTCAACGGCTGGGGACCAGCGGCGGGCAAGCTCTTTCAGTGAGCTGACATCAAGATTTCGGTAGTGAAAGTAAGCTTCTAACTCTGGCATGATACGCGCCATAAAGCGGCGATCTTGACAGATACTATTGCCGCACATCGGCGAGACGCCGGCGGGAACATATTGGGCCAAGAAGTCGAGGGTCTGGCGTTCCGCTTCGGCTTCGTTGGTGGTGCTGTTTTTGACGCGTTCTGTTAGTCCTGAACCGCTATGCTGTTTGGTATTCCAATTATCCATAGCCTCTAATGCGGCATCTGGTTGGTGAATTGCGATAATAGGCCCTTCAGCAAGGACGTTTAGTTTGTCGTCTGTGACGATGGTGGCGATTTCAATGATGGCATCATTATAGGTATCTAAGCCAGTCATTTCTAAGTCAATCCAAATAAGGTTTTTTTTACTTTTTGTCATGATCTCGTCTTTTTATAATGAGGTTGAAGGCGAACTTCTTGCCACAGATTGTATCAAACGCTAAGCTGCTTAGCATTGTTATGATTTTTATTTGGTTATAAATACGATGAATGGATTTAGTTTTCTTTTTATTACTGCGTTAGTTTTGATGACGGCAGTGGAATTATGGCTGTCGTTTCGGCAATCTCGACATGTGTCTGCACACCGCGATAACGTCCCCGAGGCGTTCAAAGATCAGATTAGCCTAGAAGATCACCAAAAAGCAGCGAGCTACACAGTGGCGAAAGGTAAAGTGAATAGAATAGATGGGCTCTTTGGCATGGCGGTGTTGTTGCTTTGGACATTAGGTGGCGGATTGGCGATTTTATCCGACTTTTGGCAAAGCTTTGGCTGGTCTGATATGACGGTGGGCGTTGTATTTATTTTGAGCTTTTTTTTACTGAGTTCAATTGTTGATTTGCCTTTTTCTTGGTATCGCACTTTTATTTTAGAGGCAGAGTTTGGTTTTAATAAGAGTTCGCTAGGCTTGTTTTTCTCTGATTTGATAAAACAGACTGTTTTGATGTTGATGATAGGTGCACCTTTATTATGGGGTGCCTTCTGGCTCATGGATAGTACAGGTACTTATTGGTGGCTCTACTTATGGGGCGCCTGGATTGGCTTTACGTTATTAATGATGTGGGCTTACCCTGCCTTTATCGCACCTTTGTTTAACAAATTTTCGCCTTTGGAAGATGAATCATTGAAATCACGCGTTGAGGGCTTGTTAACACGTTGTGGTTTCAAGAGCCAAGGCATTTTTGTGATGGATGGGTCGCGTCGTTCTGGTCATGGTAATGCTTATTTTACCGGCTTAGGCGGTAATAAACGGATTGTGTTTTTTGATACTTTATTGAAAACGTTGAATGAAGAACAAATAGAGGCAGTATTGGCTCATGAATTAGGCCATTTTCGGCGTAAACATGTGATTAAAAATATGGCTGTTATGGCTGTATTGAGCCTAATCAGCCTAGGGCTGCTAGGTTGGGTTGTCTCTGAACCATGGTTTTATGTGGGTTTGGGTGTGACGACGCAAAGCAGTGCTATGGCTTTGGTTTTATTTATGTTGGTTATCCCTGTTTTTGGTTTTTTCTTGCATCCTATGATGACGGCTATGTCACGTAAATATGAGTATGAGGCGGATGACTATGCGGCATCGGTATCGAGTGGAAAGCACTTGATAGAGGCGTTAGTGGCGTTGTATCAGGAAAATGCTAGTACGTTGACACCGGATCCGTTAGTCTCGGCTATTTATGATTCTCATCCTCCGGCAACGTTGCGTGTGGCCCATTTAGAAGCACAAACAATCTGATGAAAAAGGCATTTCTGGCAATAAGCTTATTGTTGGCAACGCCTATAGTTATTGCAGGCGGACAGGGGTTGCATGATGCCGCTTGTATGCAATGTCATGCAACGTTAATGGGTGGCGATGCGAATGCGATATATACGAGAAATACACGTCGGGTTAAAGACCTGAACCATTTGAATGGTCAGGTTAAAGGGTGTGCTTTGGCAGCCGGCGTCGCTTGGCTACCAGAAGAGCATCAACAAGTCGTCGACTATTTAGCTAAGACGTTCTACCGGTTTTAATTGACGGTTACGCGGTTACGCCCATTATCTTTTGAGCTATACAGCGCCTGATCTGCACGATCAAGGAAGCTATTAGATGTATCACCGGCTTGAAAGAAGCTGATACCTGCGGAGACGGTCACTGGGCCAATTAGGCTATTATCTTTCTTATGTTTGAGTCTACTCTCAGCTAATTCGCCCCGAATTTTGTTGGCTAAATCAAGTGTTTCAGAACTTGATTTGTCGAAAATAATCATGACCATTTCTTCACCACCATAGCGTGCAGCGATATGTGTATCACTCGCATAATTGTTCAGAATTTGAGAAAAGTACTGAAGTACTTTATCGCCGACTAAATGTCCCATAGTGTCGTTCACTTTTTTAAAGTGATCGAGGTCGAATAAGATTAAGCCCACATTGTATTGTTGCTGTTTGCATATTTTTTCTAATTCTTGATCGAAGGCCCGTCTATTTAACAATCCCGTTAGGCCATCAGTTCTTGACACCTCTTTAACGGCTTCTAATTCAGCTTTGAGTTGCTGAATTTCACGTGAAGATTGTTCCAAATCAGATTTTAAGTCTTGGCTTGTCGTGGTTAAGGTTTGTGTGTTCGATAAGATACTGGAAACGATAGCCCTCAATTCATTGATGTCGGAATAACCATTTAATTCTTCTTGGGTTCCACTGAGATCTGAAGCGCATTCCGATGCAGCATTTTTGGCTTTGGTCACTTGAGAAAGTGTTTTATTGACAAATTTTTCAATGCTAGCATTGGTACTATCTAACCGCTCAGGCATGTCGAGGAGGACATATTTTTCGTAAAGTGCCTGGGTTAATTCGGTTGTGATTGGAAGTCGACTATTAAGTCGTTCATCAAGCGCCTTATTAAGTTGTCTGTTATCGCCAGAGACATATTCATACCAGACAGCGTAGTTAACCGGATTGACTGGCGTTTTATGTTTATTGATTAATGGGATGATTTGTCTTAAATTTTCTGATGCTTTCTGTGCATCATCTTCTGTATAAACAGGTGGAAATGACTTTTGGCCAGCCATGGTGCCTTTCATTATTAAAAATCGAACGCTATGTGTAATTTGGTATTTCTTTACTAATATGTTTTCCTATCACTAGGCTTGTTTTATTTTTATTTTTTTTCAGCAGCCAATCTTGATATTTAGAATAGTGACTACTTGCTATGAACCATATAAGTTGTCTGTTGGGTATCGGTAAAAAAGCGTAAATCTTAAATTTTTCCTTAGTATTTTTTATATTTATCCGTGTCCAAAAGGTACCGGTATATTCTTCATACTGACTATTATAAGATGATAAGACTTTTACATGGCTAAATAATTACGGCTAAAACTTTAATTAGCTAGAGAGTAAAGCGATCTTTTTCGCTTGATTAAAGTCATTTTTTCCACTACCTAGCTTAGGTATAGCATCAACATTAACCAGTTTTGATGGGATGGATAAGGCCGTCAGTTCTGATTGTTTGAAATTGGTTTTCAGCTCCGATTCATCGATTGTGCCAGTATAGAGAAGGACAATACTTTCTCCTTTTTTATCATCAGGGCGCGTTGTCGCTAAGATCTCAATATCAGCAGGCAACTGTTCACTAATACTAGCCTCAACAGCACTTAAACTGACCATTTCACCGCCGATTTTAGCGAAGCGAGAATAGCGATCGACAATGGTTAAGAAACCGTCTGTATCGAGGTGACCTTTGTCTCCTGTTTTGTACCAGCGTAAGCCTGACATTTCAACAATGGCATCGGTCGTTTTCTCCAGGTCATTTAAATAGCCTTGCATAACTTGTGTACCGCCAATCAATATCAGCCCGTCCTCACCTGTTGGCAGCGTTTCTAGGGTGTTTGGATCAACAATGCGCGCGCTGCTTCCTGGAAGTGGGAGCCCAACGGTACCAATTTTGTGGCCTGTTTGGATATGCCAATCATCGTTTGAGATACGATCAGGAATGTTCACGCTCGCGACAGGGGTTGTTTCTGTCGTGCCGTAGCCTTCGTAGATAGTTTTTCCGAATTTAAGTCCAAACTGTGCCCGAACTTCAGGGTTTAACCTTTCTGCCCCCGCTACCGTAATGCGTAAGGAATCTAACATGAGTGGGTGAATTCGGGTATTTTTAGCAAAGAGTCTGAGAAATGTTGAAGTACCGCAAAAAATGGTGGCTTGGTAGCGGCTAATGCCTTTGGCGATATTGACGACGTCAGTTGGGTCTGGATGGCAAATTGCAGGGATACCTTCAATTAAGGGCATTAAGCCAGTCACGGTGAGCCCAAAAGCATGGAAAAGCGGCAAGCTGGCAACAATGGTGTCATCTTCTCGTGTATCAAGAACATCTGACACTTGCTTGATATTGCTGATGATATTTTGATGGCTCAGCATGATGCCTTTGGGTGTCCCTTCGCTGCCGCTTGAGAATAATACGGCAGCCGTTTGGGTAATATGACTGGCTCGGCCATAGATTGCTTGAAGCAGTTTAGCAGGGAGAAAGCTTGCTACAAACGTGAGTAATTTTTCACCTTGGTTAATGTCTTTACTTAAATCTTCAAGGTAGATAGCATCAGTGTTTTGTAGTAACTGCGCTATCTCAATGCCCTTTTTTTCTAATTTATCGACAAAGCGGCGTGAAGTATAAATCGTGGTGATCTCAGCTTTTTTGACTGCCGCGATGAGTGAATCAATATTAGCAGTGAAATTGAGATTTACCGCTGTTTTTCCACTAATGAATAAAGCAATATTGGCGATAATACCCGCACTGCTGGTGGGAAGTAATAAACCAACATTTTGTTCCGGTTGTTGTTTGAAACGACGAGAAAAGAGCAGCGATGCTACGAGTGTTTTACGGCGTGATAAGGTTGTGTTGGTCTGAATATCAGTGAGACAGTCTTTACGTCCGCCTTCTTTAGCTCGTTGAATCCAAGCTAGCCCTAGATTAGGAAGTTGCTCAGTATAATCTTGCCAGGTTTTGATTGAGAGATCGAAAACAGTCTGTTTGACGGTGGAGGAATTTGAAGTAATTGGGAGTGTTTCACCGAAACCAACAATAATATCTCGGCGAATCGCCTGGGTTGAGAGTTGTTGTAATTTCGTGCCAGAGCGTGAAAAACGACTGCCCCATAGTCCACGCAAGTAGAAAGGTAAAATAACACCGGCGACATCTTCTACACAGCGTTCAAACCCTTTTTTGAATTCTCCGAGTTGACCATTTCGACTGATCGACCCTTCAGGAAAGAGGCAAACGACTTCACCTTGTTGGAGGCATTGGTTAATAGCAACTAATGCATCTTTACTACTGCTTTTTGAGATGGGAATGACGCCAAATAAGTCGAGAAACCAGGTTAGATACCACTTTTGATAGATTTTTTTATCCATGACAAAACGGACAGGTCGTGGGCTGGCAATTTGAATAAGCGCCCAATCTAACCAGCTAATATGGTTTCCCAGCATCAAAACCGCACCCTGCGATGGCATATTGTGGAATCCTTGGACGGTAATGCGGTAGCGACTTGAGAACATCAGCCCTGCCGCATAGTGAATCAAGGATTGAGGTAGTTTTAAAACAGTGTAGATAGCGCCTACAGCAGTAATTACAGCCAAGGCATAGAGCATAGTTTGGCTATGGATATCCGCGAGTGCAGATAACATGGTGACCGTGAGGAAGGTCAGCATAACGACATTTTGGATCCAGTTATTACCGGCCAAGACGGTACCGAGTTGCTCGGCTCTGGCACGGAACTGAATCATGGCGTTCAGTGGAATGATGAATAGGCCACCAAATAGGCCGAATGCTAGGACAATTCCGGCTAAAGCAAGGGTGTTGTCCAGCTGTGGCAGGATAGCCAAGCTGACGATCATACCAAGGGCGCCAATGGGAATTAGTCCTGTTTCAATGTAGTTTTTTGAGACCTTACCAGCAAGGAGAGAACCTAAAACGATGCCGAATCCTGAACAAGCTAAGAGGCCTTGGATGACAATGGTATTGTTGATGGCTAAAATTTCTTTGGCATAAGCAGGGAATGTGGCGAGTACTGCTTGAGAGACACCCCAAAAAACAGAAAGGCCAATAATGGAAAGCCAAATGACAGAATCATGGCGGATCAGCTTTAAATTATGTTTCAAGGCTTGGCCGTTGCGATAGTGCTGCCAATTGAAAGCGGGCGCAGTTTGTTTTTGCTTAAATGTAGGTAGGTGCGTTGCAAAATAAAGTTCGATTAGACTGCCAAGGACTAATATCCACCCGATGGGTGCGATGATGTTGATAATGTCTTGTTCAGTACTGAAACTGTTACCAGATAATGCCATTTCAAATAAAACAGAAAAGACGAACATGCCTAATAAGATGGCGATAATGGTGGTGGATTGGACGATGCTGTTGGCACTGGCTAGATTGTCTTTGCCTGCAATTTCCCGGATATAACCATATTTGGCGGGTGAATAAAAAGCGCTTTGCACAGCTAACATGAAGGTCATCGCGAAAGCGGCTTCAAACCAAGCGAGATAATAAAACAGGGTAATCAGTAAAGTGAGTGCGACAGCCAAAATGGCAGCCCAGCGCATTATTTTGGGTTTTCTAAAGCGATCGGCGAGAAAGCCTGATGGGGTGAACAAGAGGATAAAGGGTAAGAGGATAAGGCCGTTAACAATGGCCGTTAAGATGATTTGTGTCGAGCCATCGTAGACTTTAAAAATCGTATTTTGAATAATGATCTTATGCCCTAAATCGACAAAGGCATTGAGAAAAATCATTGAGAGGAACGATAGAAAACCGGGTGTTTTGAATAATGCAGTCATGATGGTGGTCTCAAAGTGTGGTTGGATACATCATATAAAGCAAGTGACTTATAAGGCGACTTTATGATTAAAGTTGCTTTATATGAGTCTAAAAGTATTATTAACCGATACTTTTATTGTTTTAGAGATATGTGATGGCGCAAACAGCACAGTTAATGTCGGTATTGAAACAGTCCTTAAAATTACACGGGTTCAGTTATCGTGATGTGGCACAGCAGCTCAATTTATCAGAAGCGAGTGTAAAACGCTTGTTTTCTGCTAATGCCTTTTCTTTGGTGCGTTTGGATAGCGTTTGCCAGATGATGGGATTAGAAATTTCTGACTTGGTCGCTGAAATGAATCAACAGACCAAAGTAATAGGCGTGTCGAAGCTAACAGAAAAGGAGGAGGAGGAATTGGCAGCGGATCCGGTTTTGTTGTTGGTAACGGTTTGCGTGCTAAATGGCTGGACATTGGTAGAGTTGACAGAACATTATCATTTAAATCCGACTCAATGTGTTCACTATTTAGCGACATTAGATCGCTTGAAACTCATCACTTTATTGCCTATGAATCATATTCAATTGTGTGTCACAGCGAATTTCACATGGCGAAAAAATGGACCGATACAGCAATTCTTTCAGGATAAATTAGCCGCTGATTTTTTTGATACAGGTTTTGATCGGGACCATGAACAATTGACGGTAATTAATGGCATGTTAACGGAGTCTGACATGATCATCTTTCAGCGTAAATGTAGGCAGTTAGTACAAGAATTTGAAGAGTTGAACCATGAGGCTCGAAGTTTGCCATTGCCAGAGCGAAAAGGGATGACTATTGTTTTAGCAGCTCGGAATTGGCAATACGGTTTATTTGACGATATCCGGAAGTCGACACTAATCGTTTAGGCGTACGGCTAAGACATCACATTTTGCGTGATGTAAGACGGCATTGGCTGTTGAGCCTAATAGTAATTGAAGCCCATGTCGACCATGTGACCCCATTACAATAAGGTCAACTTGATGTTCGTCAGCTAGTCGTACAACATCATAGCGTGGGTTACCAAATTCGATCCATTGTTGCTCTTCGGAAATACTGAGATCAGTTGCCAGTGTTTTGATTTGCAGTTTGGCGCTATTTAATAAATCTTCTTGCATTTCTATTGTGACGTTGTTGATCCCTTCATAAGCTAAATCGGGAGCAAGGTAGTTTTCTACCAGATGACAGATGCTTAATGTCGCTTGATTTTGTTTTGCTAGGGAAGCGGCCTTATCGTAAATTTGAGGGTGCTGTTCTGATGTATCAATTGCGAGCAAGATGTGTTGATAAGTAGCCATAGCAAGCCTCTTATTTTATTTTAGGGTGAGTGATGGACACTCACCCTAAAGTATAGACCTATTTTTCGCTTTCTAAAAATCGTTCAGCATCGAGGGCAGCCATACAACCAGCGCCTGCGGATGTGACTGCTTGGCGGTAGATAGGATCTGAAACATCACCAGCGGCAAAAACACCAGGAATACTGGTTTGTGTGCCTTTTTGTAGGGTGATGTAGCCGTGTTCCATGTCAACTTGGCTGGCGAAAATGTCGGTATTTGGCTTATGACCAATGGCAATAAAAACACCTTGGACAGGGACTTGTTGTGTGCTGCCGTCCTCGGTACTTTTTACTCGTAGTTCAGTGACGCCAGCATCATCTCCTTGGACTTCATCTAAGGTGTGGTTCCATAAAATTTCGACATTACCTTCCTCTGCCTTTTTTAGGAGCTGAGTGCTGAGAATTTTCTCAGAGCGGAATTTATCACGACGATGAATCACGGTCACTTTTGATGCGATGTTAGAGAGGTAGAGTGCTTCTTCAACTGCTGTATTTCCGCCACCGATAACAGCGACAGGTTGGTTTTTGTAAAAGAAACCATCACACGTGGCGCAAGCTGAAACACCGCGGCCTTTGAAGTTTTCTTCTGATTCTAAACCGAGATACATTGCGGATGCGCCAGTGGCAACAATCAGCGCATCACAGGTATATTCGCCGGCATCACCAGTGAGTTTAAATGGACGTTGGCTGAGATCGGCAGTGTGGATGTGATCAAAAATAATCTCAGTACCGAAACGTTCGGCATGCCGTTGCATACGTTGCATTAACTCTGGTCCTTGCACGCCTTCTTCATCACCAGGCCAGTTGTCGACATCGGTGGTGGTGGTTAGCTGCCCGCCTTGTTCGATACCTGTAATCAATACAGGATCTAAGGCTGCACGTGCAGCATAGACAGCTGCGGTATAACCGGCTGGGCCAGAACCAAGAATCAGTAAGCGGCAGTGTTTACTCTCAGCCATTATTTTTGATCTCCATAAGTGAATTATTTACAAAGAGACAGGTTACGCAGAGATATTGTTTTGGTAAAGTATCGTACTTGTAAAGCTGTGGTAAGATAAGCCGCTAATCTATTGGAATAACTGGAAATATTACATTGGCTCAAGCAACACGAGTGGCAAAGAAAGACAAAGCTGAAGTCGCAGTGGGCGCGGCAAGCTTTCGGCTGCGGGAAGCAGCACTGATTTTAGCTTTGGCTTTGGCCGCTTATTTACTCCTTTCTTTATTAAGCTATGACCCGACGGACCCCGGTTGGTCCACGACAGGCACCAACGATGTGATCGCAAATAAAGGCGGTATTGTTGGCGCATGGTTGGCTGATTCGCTGCTGTATGGGTTTGGGTTTCCGGCCTATTTATCACCGTTGATGTTGGCGTTTAGTGGCTGGCTATTGTTCAGTTGGGGGCGGAATAGCGATTCGGAAGGTGCTTTGCATTTTTGGATTTTAAAATCAGCGGGTTTAATTATTGCATTGTCAGCGGCAAGTGGCTTGTCTACTCTTAGTTTGGCGCCATACGCGGGATTATTGCCTCTGGGCGCTGGTGGTGTCTTAGGTGAACTGGTAGGTAATGGTTTCATCCCTATTTTTGGTGCTTCTGGCACGACTTTACTATTATTGGCTGTGTTATTGACCGGTATTACCTTATTCACCGGTTTGTCGTGGTTAATGATCATTGATAAATTAGGTGCTGTGGCCTTACTGGTGATGACGTATATTGCACGTTGGATTCGTGAAACGAAAGAGACCCTGGCATCTAAGCAAGCAAAGCAAAAGCGAGCTGAAACATTTAAAGCAAAAAGTACCAATTTGGCTAAGCCTGCGAAAGTTCGCGTAGAACCGGTGATTGAAGCACCGGTCGTGAGCAAGCGAGAAGAAAAAGAACGGCAAGTGCCTTTGTTTGAATCGCAAGAACAAGGTGCCATGCCAGCATTGGCTTTGTTAGATATGGCGCAAGCGAGTAAGGGTGGTTATACCAAAGAAGTCTTGCAAGCATTGTCACGCCAACTCGAATTAAAGTTGAAAGATTTTGGTGTGGAAGTTGAAGTGGTTGAAGTACAGCCAGGGCCTGTGGTGACGCGATTTGAATTACAACCGGCTGCGGGTATTAAAGTGAGCCGAATTACCGGTTTGGCAAAAGATTTAGCACGCGCGATGTCGATTACCAGTGTACGAGTAGTAGAAGTGATTCCGGGTAAGCCATTGATTGGAATTGAAATACCGAATGAAAATCGCGATATCGTTCGTTTGAGAGAAATTTTAGCGTGTCCTGATTATGAAAATAGTAAGTCAGTACTGACGATGGCCTTGGGTAAAGATATTGCCGGCCGTCCTGTGGTTGCAGACTTAGAAAAAATGCCCCATTTATTGGTGGCGGGTACAACTGGATCCGGTAAGTCGGTCGGTGTTAACGCAATGATTTTGAGCTTGCTTTATAGGGCGACGCCAGAACAAGTGCGGCTAATCATGGTTGATCCGAAAATGTTGGAATTATCGGTGTATGAAGATATTCCCCACTTGTTAACACCGGTTGTGACGGATATGAAAGAAGCAGCGAATGCCTTACGTTGGGCTGTGGCTGAGATGGAACGCCGTTACCCATTAATGGCAGCAATGGGCGTACGAAATATCACGGGTTATAACAAAAAAGTCAAAGAAGCGATTGATAAAGGTGAACCAATTATTGACCCAATAGTTGATGTTGTACCGGGTGAACCGCACCCGACTTTGGCGCCTTTACCGTTTATTGTCATCATCATTGATGAGTTGGCGGATATGATGATGGTGGTGGGTAAGCAAGTTGAGGAATCTATTGCGCGCCTAGCCCAAAAAGCCCGAGCCTCAGGTATTCACCTCATTTTGGCAACCCAGCGACCTTCTGTTGATGTTATTACTGGTCTGATTAAAGCGAATATCCCAACACGCATGGCGTTCCAAGTATCGTCTCGCATTGATTCTCGAACGATTTTAGATCAAATGGGGGCTGAGCAGTTATTGGGTCAAGGCGATATGCTTTATCTACCACCGGGTTCGGGTTTGCCTGAACGGGTTCATGGCGCGTTTGTTGATGATCATGAAGTGCATGCTGTAGTCGACTTTTTGAAGAAAAGTGGTCAACCTAATTATTTGGAAGAAATCACACAAGGTGTTCCAGAAGAGGGTATTGGTGGTATTGCCGATGCGAGCGATGGCGAATCAGACCCCTTATATGATCAAGCCGTTGAGATTGTCGTTTCATCACGTCGTGCGTCTGTGTCAGGCGTACAGCGTCGCTTGAAAGTGGGCTATAACCGTGCGTCACGATTGGTTGAAGCGATGGAAGCTGCTGGTGTTGTGTCTGGCATGCAGGCCAATGGCAGCCGTGAGGTGATTGCGCCGCCACTGAGAGATTAGAGTTGATGAGTCTAAGGGAAACGTTTTATCTGTTCACCGTGTCGGACTGAATAAGATTAGTATAAATAAGGATTTTAGGATGGCGATGGCCAAATATCAATTGAGACAATTTGTGTTACTGATTGTCTGTTTTTCATTTCCAATGTCGGCGTATGCTGGTGAATTTGCTTCAGAAAAGCTAACCGTTTTTTTACAAACGGTAGTGACATTTAAGTCACAATTTGAACAAACCGTATTAAGCCCCAAAGGTGAAGTGATTGAAGAAGCGCAAGGCCAGTTTGTTCTAGAACGGCCGGGCAAATTTCGCTGGGATTATCTCGCGCCTTATCCACAAGAAATCGTAGCGGATGGCACACGAATTTGGTTTTACGATGTTGATTTAGAGCAAGTGACGGTGAAGTCACAACAAGAAGCACTGACTGATACACCGGCGACATTATTATCTGGTGAGATGTTGCCAGAAGAGAAATATTTGGTACGTGATGTTGCATCCGACGATGGTTTGTCTTGGGTTGAGCTGACGCCCAAAGATGTTGACTCTAATTTTCAGACTGTTCGCTTTGCATTTGATAAGTCGGGATTACAGCAGATGATTATGCAAGATAGCTTTGACCAATATACCCGTTTAGTATTCAGCGATGTGCATGAAAATATCGTATTAGAAGCAGATGAGTTTATTTTTGTCGCGCCAGAAGGGGTTGATGTGGTTGGTGACGTTAGTCAGTGAGTTTGTTTGAAGGTTTAGAGGATCCAATGAGTCGGCCATTGGCTGATCGGATGCGACCTAAAGATTTAGACGGCTATATCGGCCAAAAGCATTTATTAGCCGAAGGTAAGCCTTTACGCCAATCCATTACTAATGGTCAGCCGCACTCGATGATCTTTTGGGGCCCACCAGGTACAGGGAAAACTACATTAGCCAAACTGATCGCCGGCTATTGTGATGCTGAGTTCTTAACGATATCCGCGGTATTAGCAGGCGTTAAAGAAGTTAGAGCGGCAGTTTCAAGGGCGCAACAGTTACAGCAAGAGCAAGGTCGACAAACGATGTTGTTTGTTGATGAAGTCCACCGTTTTAATAAATCGCAACAAGACGCCTTTTTGCCTTATGTCGAGAATGGTACGTTTACCTTCATTGGCGCGACGACAGAAAACCCCTCATTTGAATTAAATAATGCCTTGTTATCTCGGGCTCGTGTCTATGTACTGACTTCTTTAGACACGGAAGATTTACGTGAAATTATTGACCGTGCGATGTCTGATGAGACATTGGGTTTGGCCGATCGAGGCATTGATATTGTTCCTGCTTTACGAGACATGTTGGCGCAGGCATCTGATGGCGATGGTCGCCGCGTTTTAAACTTACTAGAAATCGTGGTTGATTTGGCCGATAGCCAGGACCAATCCTCAGTTTCAGAAGAGGATGTGTTATCGGTTTTAGCTGGCGGATTACGACGCTTTGATAAAGGTGGTGAAGCCTTTTATGATCAAATCTCTGCTTTGCATAAATCAGTGAGGGGCTCATCGCCTGACGCATCTCTTTATTGGTTATGTCGTATGTTAGATGGCGGCTGTGATCCGGTTTATTTGATGCGACGTATTGTGCGAATGGCATCGGAAGATATTGGTAACGCTGATCCGCGAGGCTTAAGGATTGCGTTAGATGCATGGGAGAGTTATGAAAAACTGGGTAAAGCCGAAGGTGAATTGGCGATAGCACAAGCGGTTGTTTATCTGGCTTGTGCACCCAAGAGCAATGCGGTTTATAGTGCGTTTAATGCTGCAATGGCAGATGTGCGCTCACATGGTTCAAGCGAGGTGCCATTGCATTTACGTAATGCGCCAACGAAATTAATGAAAGACTTGGGATATGCCAAGGAATATCGCTATGCACACAATGAGCCTGATGCCTATGCCGCGGGAGAAAATTACTTTCCAGATTCCATACCTGAACGGCAATATTACGAGCCGGTTAACCGTGGTTTAGAGATTCAGATTGCTGAGAAGATGGCGCGATTGAGAATACTTGATGATAAGGCTCGGGGAAAATAAAGGCCTGAGCCTTTTTAGCTTTGGTCTTTCAATCTAATTTTCTCATCGACGGTGTTTAATACTTCAATAAAATTTCGAGATCTAAGCGGTCTTTTTAAAATAAAGTCAATTGACTGGTCATGGGCGGGTTTGTGTTGACAAAATGGCATTGTAGCCCTTGTTATGCGATTGCCAAGCAATTTTACCTTCTGTTGTCGTTAGCGAGTATATATGGAGTTCTACTTGCCCAGATTCAATGATTTCCCACGCACTGCTTAGCGCGCCTGTCGATAAGGCGAGTATAGATTTAAGGGAGGTCAGATCGCTGTCATTTAGCCCATAAGTTTTCATTCTCATACAATCCACAGATTGTTCTCCTACGTGTCTCGCTAGTATCTTTAATTAATGCAGTGAAATCAAGGAGACAGAGGGGGTTTAATTGCTTTTATGTCGACTAATTCACATAGATATCGTAACGGGTATTTTTACTTTCAACAGCTGTATTGGGTTTTTGTTGATCTATGATAGTTGCTGACTTAGGTCTTTTAATCACTACTCTTTTTCTAGCTATTTTTCTTGCTGTTTTAAGTAATTCTGAACTGTCAGTATCTGGCCCAATCAGTTGATGGAGTAGCTGCATCTCTTTTTTAACTAAAGCGGCTTTCTGTCTGTTTGGATACATAGGGTCGATGTAGATAACATCGGGATAATGTTCTGGTGATAGTTGGGTTAAATAGTCAGTTGTGTTGTGATGAATCAGTTGCATGCGTAGTGCCACCTCTTGTGTTTCGGGATCGGCTTGAGCTCGACGGATTGCATCTTCTAGTAAAGTGGCGAGTATTGGATTACGTTCAATTAAGGTGATTTGGCACCCGAGTGTGGCGAGGACATAAGCATCGCGGCCGTAGCCAGCCGTGGCGTCGAGTATGGTCGGTGTAGCACCTTTTTTAAGCCCAACGGCTTTGGCAAGGGCTTGGCCTCGGCCACCGCCAAATTGTCTTCTGTGTGCATTTTTCCCTTGTGTAAAATCGATCCAGATAGGATTGCCGAGGCCAGGCGTTGTAACAGCAATATTTGCCTTTGAGATAAGTAGTTGGGGTTTGTCATTTGTACGGGTGCTAGAAACGTCAAGTGACAAACGGCGTGCTAATTCTTGGGCTTTGTCACTTTGTTCGGGAGAGTCAGGGTATATCGTAATGTCATCAAATGGGATCATTGGTTTTCTAATGTAATTTTTTGTTTGTTGGTGTGAGTGAACGTCATTAATGCTTGGTCTTGACCCTGCTTGATATTGTCTATTACGAAGGGTGTTTATTATTGTTAATTTGAGACGTTATGGTTCAGTTCAGTTCAGTTGTTTGTTTGTTGAGATAATTATTAAAATCAATTTATGTTGTTGATAATGTAACCGACTAACGGGTGTTTTGCCATAACTTGATTTGACTTAATGCGTCATATTATCGAGAATTAATCCTTTTTGAATTTCATTAATTTGCTTGGAGGCAGCGGTGCCACTGATAGAAATCAGGGATTTGCACTTTAACCGTGGAGATAAGGCGATTTTTAAAGGGGTAGATCTTGATATCTACCGCGGCAAAGTCACGGCTATCATGGGTCCAAGCGGTACAGGTAAGACAACGCTACTCAAGTTGATCGGTGGGCAATTGTTACCTGATCAAGGGTCGATTAAAATTGATGGTCAAAATGTACATGAGTTGAAACATGCGCAGTTATACGAATTACGTAAGCGAATGGGCATGTTGTTTCAAAGTGGTGCATTGCTAACAGATATTTCTGTTTTTGATAATGTGGCGTTTCCATTGCGCGAACATACGGACTTGCCTGAGTCGATGATCCGTGACTTGGTTCTGATGAAGTTACAAGCTGTTGGATTACGCAATGCGAAAGATTTGATGCCAGCTGAACTATCGGGCGGTATGGCTCGACGCGTTGCTTTAGCGAGGGCAGTATCTTTAGATCCAATGATGATTATGTATGATGAACCTTTTACTGGGCAAGACCCTATTTCAATGGGGACATTGGTGAATTTGATTAAACGCATCAATCAATCAATGGGATTAACAAGTATTGTGGTGTCACATGATCTTGAGGAAACAATGGCGATTGCAGATGACATTTATTTGTTATCGGATGGTCGAGTGATTGAACGCGGTACACCTGAAACGTTGCAAAACTCTTCATCAGAATGGGTGAAACAATTTATGGAAGGTTTGCCAGATGGGCCGGTTTCTTTCCATTATCCTGGCGTGGCGTTCGAAGAGGATTTATTGAGTCCGAAGGTTAAGCAGTAATGGGGACAATTCAACGGTTAGGACAATGGGCTATTGGAACGAGCGAACGACTAGGTCGTGGTTATTTGTTCCTAATGGCAATACTCGCTGGGGTGCCGGGTATGCTAATGCGTTTTTCTCTGGTGATTCAGCAGCTATATTCTGTCGGCGTCTTATCAATCTTACTCATTTTGGTTTCGGGCTTGTTTGTCGGAATGGTACTTGGCCTACAAGGCTACTACACACTGGTTGACTTTGGCGCTGAGGAATCATTGGGCGTCATGGTGTCATTGTCCTTAGTGCGCGAGTTAGGTCCTGTAGTCAGTGCTTTGTTATTTGCTGGAAGAGCAGGATCGGCGCTAACGGCTGAAATCGGCTTAATGAAAAGTACGGAGCAGTTATCTGGGATGGAAATGATGGCGGTTGATCCAATTCGCCGTATCATTACACCGCGCTTTTTAGCTGGATTTATATCGTTGCCTTTTTTAGCTGCTATTTTTAGTGCGGTCGGTATCATAGGTGGCTATATTGTTGGTTATGGTTTGCTAGGAGTTGATGATGGTGCGTTCTGGACTCAAATGCAGGCGAAGACAGATTTTTATAATGATATTTTGAATGGTGTAATTAAAAGCGTGGTATTTGGCTTTGTGGTGACATGGATTGCCTTATTTGAAGGCCATGATGCGATTCCAACCTCAGAAGGTGTGGGACGAGCTACAACGCGGACAGTTGTTCATTCAGCGTTTGCTATTTTGAGTTTAGATTTTGTGTTAACAGCGCTGATGTTTGGAGAGGTATAGGATGAGGCAAAAAAAGAGTACGGAAGTGACGGTGGGGTTGTTTGTTGTTCTGGGCCTAGCTGCTTTGTTTTTCCTTGCAATGAAAGTCAGTAATTTAACGTCATTTAATGATGAGCAAGGTTACCGGGTGACGGCTGAATTTGAAAATGTTGGGGGCTTGAAAGCCCGTTCACCAGTGACATTAGCAGGTGTGCGAATCGGGCGTGTTGAAAGTATTACTTTAGATTCCTACACCTATAACGCCAATGTGGTACTGAATTTGTATTCGAGTTTTAATACTTTACCGACAGATACTGCTGCCAGTATTTATACCGCAGGCTTGTTGGGTGAGCAATATATTGGCCTTGAAGCTGGGGCTGAAGAAGAATTTTTAAAAGATGGTGATGTCATAGAGTTAACACAACCGGCATTGGTACTGGAACAAGTGATTGGCCAGTTTTTGTTTAGTAAAGCGGAAGGGGATGAATAATGTTAAAGCTTTTTGTTAAACCCGTTTGGTTTACATTGTTATTGGCAATGGTGACAACGCTATTTTTTAGCTCTAGTGCTGTAATGGCTGATGAAACGGTCTCTGAGCCACAAGCCTTGGTTAAAGATGCGTCAGATCGCATGTTGCAGGCCTTAAAAGACAACGAAGATAAGATAGAAGAAGACCCAAGGTTTGTTTATGGCCTTGTAGATGATATTTTATTGCCGAATTTTGATTTTGCAAAAATGTCGAAACTGGCTTTAGGTAAAAATTGGCGTAAGGCAAATACAGCACAACGTGAACGGTTTATTGGTGAATTTCGATTATTGTTAGTTAGAACCTATACGACGGCGATGTTGGAATACTCGGATGAAGAAATTGTTTTTTTACCTTTTCGTGACGACCTAGCTAAGAAAAGAGTCAAAGTGGCGATGGAAATTTTGCAACCAGGTGGTCCGTCTATTCCGATGGCTTTATCGATGTATTTGAATAAACAAAATGCCTGGAAAGTTTATGATGTCAAAATTGATGGTATTAGTTTAGTGACTAATTACCGTTCTACCTTTGCCGCTGAAATACGACAAGGTGGTATGGAAAAGTTGATTGATAATTTAGCGGCGCGTAATGAAAAAGTGAAGGCATGAGCCAAGCGATAGCCATTAACTTGGATAAATCGTCAGAGCTGGTGCTGGTCAGTGGAGAGCTAACTTTTTCTACTGTTAAGAGTGTTTTGAATGAGATCCATTCATTGGTTGGCTCTTTATCGACATTACAGATTGACTTATCGGACGTGACAAGGAGTGATAGTGCTGGTTTAGCATTATTGGTTCATTGGATGCGTGCGGCTAAACAAGCGAAGAAGCCGTTGTTTTTTCACCATATTCCGGCACAAATGCTGGCGATTGCATCAGCGAGTGGTTTAGACGAGTTTTTACCGGTGCCTAACAATTAATTTAAGTGGAAAACAATGATGGATGCGTCAGAAATTAAAAAATTAATCGAAGCAGGATTGCCTGATGCGAAAGTGGAAGTATTGGGTGATGATGGCCAACATTTCGAAGCCTTTGTTGAAAGCCCTTCATTTAAGGGAAAGGGCTTAGTCGCTCAGCATAAAATGGTTTATGCGACCTTAGGAACAAGTTTTGAGAGTGCATTACACGCACTTGCCTTAAAGACATCTGCACCTAGTTAAAAAGCTTAGGCTCAAACTAGACAGTACAAATATCGAGATTACATGGATAAATTAATTATCACTGGCGGCGCCACCTTGGATGGAGAAATCCGTATATCTGGTGCTAAGAATGCTGCATTGCCAATTTTAATGGGTGCTTTGTTATCGGATTCACCGGTTCGAGTGGGTAATGTGCCTCATTTGCACGATATTACGACGACCTTAGAGTTATTAGGCCGCATGGGTGTGACATTAACGGTTGATGAACGCTCAGGTGTGGTAATAGACCCAACAACATTGACTGATACAGAAGCAGCTTATGATTTAGTTAAAACGATGCGGGCATCGATTTTAGTATTAGGTCCCCTATTGGCTAAGTTTGGTAAGGCCGATGTGTCATTGCCTGGTGGTTGTGCGATTGGTTCTCGTCCTGTTGATTTACATTTACGTGGTCTTGAACAAATGGGTGCTGATATTAAAGTTGAAAACGGATATATCCGTGCAACTGATGGTGGAGGTCTGAAAGGTGCGCATATACTGATGGACCAAGTGACAGTGACGGGTACTGAAAACTTGATGATGGCGGCAACCTTGGCTGAAGGAAAAACTATTATTGAGAATGCTGCACGTGAGCCGGAGGTCGTGGATCTCGCAGATTACCTCAACAGTATGGGTGCAAAGATCTCAGGTATGGGAACGGCGACAGTTGAGATTGAAGGTGTCAAATCGCTCAGCGGCGCGAAGTATAATATTTTACCGGATAGGATTGAGACTGGGACTTATTTGGTTGCAGCTGCAATTACCCGCGGTAAAGTTAAATTAAAAGATACTGATGCGAATCAACTTGAATCTGTTTTATTAAAACTAGAGGAAGCTGGCGCAGATATTGAAGTGGGAGAGGATTGGATTAGCCTTGATATGCATGGGCAGCGACCGAAAGCGGTTAATATTCGAACAGCACCTTATCCTGCTTTCCCAACAGATATGCAAGCACAGTTTACAGCTTTAAATAGCGTGGCTGAAGGTCAGGCGACGATTGTTGAAACAGTGTTTGAGAATCGGTTTATGCATGTGCAAGAGATGCAACGCATGGGAGCAAATTTGCATATTGAAGGTAATACGGTGTTTAGTAAAGGTGTAGATCAATTAACTGCAGCGCCGGTGATGGCAACAGATTTAAGGGCTTCTGCGTCACTCGTTTTGGCTGCTTTAGTGGCGGAAGGTGAGACTGTCGTCGAGCGCATTTATCATATCGATCGTGGTTATGAATGTATCGAAGAAAAATTACAACAATTGGGGGCAAAGATTCGTCGTGTCCCTGGTTCGGCTTAAGGTGGGCGGGTTATGTCTGAGATGTTGACCTTAGCATTATCAAAAGGCCGTATTTTTGAGGAGACACTACCGTTGCTAAAGGCAGCGGGTATTGAACCTCTGGATGATCCTGAAACAAGTAGAAAGTTGATTTTAGACACCAATCGACCTGATGTTCGATTAATTATTGTTCGAGCTTCTGATGTGCCAACTTATGTTGAGTATGGCGGTGCAGATATTGGTGTTGCGGGGAAAGATGTATTACTTGAGCATCCAACAGCTGAACTTTATGAACCCGTCGATTTGAAAATTGCCTGTTGTAAATTGATGACGGCAGGAAAGGTTGATGAGGGAGAAATAAAAGGGCGCTTAAAAGTGGCGACGAAGTTCGTTGAGAGTACACGCCGGTTTTATGCTGAACAAGGCCAACAAGTGGACATTATTAAACTTTACGGCTCAATGGAATTAGCACCGTTGGTGGGCTTAGCTGACCGTATCGTTGATGTGGTTGATACCGGGAATACCTTGCGTGCAAATGGTTTAGTACCGATGGAACATATTGCGGATATCAGTTCACGTTTAGTCGTTAATAAAGCATCGATGAAAATGAAACATGTCCGTATTCAGGCCTTTATTGATGATGTGCGGGCAGCAGTGGCAGAACGAAGTAATGGTTGAATTAAAAAGACTGACGACAGAGGCCGATGATTTTCAGCAGCAGTTAGAAGCTGTTTTGGCTTGGGACGCATCTTCAGATATGGCGGTGGTTGATACGGTTCGGGCAATTTTAGCGGATGTTAAGGGCCGAGGTGATGCAGCAGTATTAGAATATAGTCGCCGTTTTGATCGTCTATCAGTAACATCAATGGCAGAATTAGAATTGCCTTTATCGCGCGCTCAAGCGGCGTTAACTTCTATTCCAGAAGCGCAACGTGTTGCTTTAGAAGCCGCAGCTGATCGTGTTCGTGCTTATCATGAACATCAAAAACAAGACTCGTGGACTTATACTGAAGCTGATGGCACGGTCTTAGGCCAGCAGGTGACGCCTTTGGATCGTGCTGGATTATATGTTCCTGGTGGTAAGGCGGCGTATCCTTCTTCTGTTTTAATGAATGCGATTCCAGCCAAGGTGGCAGGTGTTAGCGAATTAATTATGGTTGTGCCAACACCTGATGGTGAAGTTAATGATCTAGTGCTGGCCGCTGCGGCTATTGCTGGCGTCGATCGTATTTTTGCGATTGGTGGTGCACAGGCTATTGCGGCCTTGGCCTATGGTACTGAGACGATTCCGCAAGTCGATAAGATTGTTGGACCAGGTAATATTTACGTGGCGACAGCTAAAGGCATGGTCTTTGGTGCTGTTGGTATCGATATGATTGCTGGGCCATCAGAAATTTTGGTTGTGTGTGATGGCAAGACTGACCCGGAATGGATCGCGATGGATTTGTTTTCACAGGCAGAGCATGATGAAGATGCACAATCTATTTTGATTTCGCAAGATGCTGCGTTCTTAACGCAAGTCGAAGCAGCGATTAGTCGATTATTACCGACAATGGAGCGTGCTGAGATTATTCAAAAATCACTGTCAGATCGTGCTGCCCTGATCCTTGTCAAAGATTTAGATGAAGCAGTGGACGTGGTTAACTTTATTGCGCCAGAGCATTTGGAGTTATCTGTTGATGATCCGATGGCAATGGCGAAGAAAGTACGCCATGCGGGTGCAATCTTCATGGGCCGTTACACTGCCGAAGCATTGGGTGATTATTGTGCTGGACCCAATCACGTTTTACCGACATCGCGAACAGCACGTTTTAGTTCGCCACTTGGTGTCTATGATTTTCAGAAACGGTCGAGTTTGATTCAGGTATCGGAACAAGGTGCTCAGACAATGGGCCGTTTAGCTTCTGTTCTTGCGCGTGGTGAAGGCTTAACAGCGCACGCGCGTTCTGCAGAATACCGTTTGAAGGACTGATTATGAGCCGGTTTTGGAGCCCAATCGTGCATGAGTTGGATCCGTATGTGCCGGGTGAACAACCTAAGGGTGAGAAGCAGGTTAAGCTTAATACCAATGAAAACCCTTATGGGCCATCTCCAAAAGTATTAGCGGCTATTCAATCGTATGATGGCGATCAGTTGCGTTTATACCCGGATCCAGATGCGGGTGACTTAAAGCAAGCGATTGCAGATTATTATGATCTGTCGCGCCAACAAGTTTTTGTTGGCAATGGCTCTGATGAAGTATTAGCGCATATTTTTCATGGTCTGTTTCAACAATCTTCTCCCATCTTGTTCCCTGATATTTCTTACAGTTTTTACCCCGTTTATTGTGGTTTGTATCGCATTGATTATGATCTTATTCCTCTAGATGATGCGTTAGCGATTAATACGGCAGATTATGTACGTGAAAATGGCGGGATTATTTTTCCAAATCCGAATGCACCAACGGGGCGCTTATTGAGCCTTGAGGAGATTGAACAACTCTTAAAGAAGAATACTGATTCAGTAGTGGTCGTTGATGAGGCTTATATTGATTTTGGAGGTGAAACTGCGATTGCTTTAGTGGATCGTTATCCTAATTTATTAGTGACGCAGACATTATCAAAATCACGTTCATTAGCTGGGTTGAGAATAGGCTTTGCGGTTGGTCATGTTGATTTGATTGAAGCGCTTATTCGTGTCAAAGACAGTTTTAATTCTTATCCTCTAGACAGTTTGGCGATTGCGGCAGGGATCGCTGCCTTTGAAGATAAAGCGTATTTTGATGAAACTTGCCAACACGTTATTCGAAGTCGTGAGATGGTTGAAACAGAGTTAGTACAGTTGGGGTTTGATGTGATTCCTTCGTCAGCTAATTTTGTATTTGCACGTCATCAGCGGGAAGATGCTTCGGTATTGGCTGAGGGGTTAAGGGCAGAAGGCGTTATTGTCCGTCATTTTAAGCAAATGCGAATAGCGCAGTATTTACGTATTACGATAGGCAGTGAGCAGGAAAATCAGCGGCTAATTAAGGTATTAAACGACTTAATTACTGATTAGTTTGTGCTTTTTGTATGCCCTTTTTTGTGAGCAGTTCGCGTAGCCTAACTAAATCTTGATCATATTGTTCAATGCTGGCTTTATTTTCTGTGCTTAGGCGTTCTAATTGGGTGTGGTTATTTTTAATTTCTTGCTCAGTTGCGATCAACCGCTTTTTTAGGTTGCCGGTGACGACTCGACCACTGAGCTCGATGTTGGCTGCCTGCTGTTGGAATTGATGGAGTTTGTCTTTATTACGTTTGAGATTGAGTTCAGTTTTTTCTATTTGATTCTGAAAATACAGCAATTCTGTTTCCCGCTTTTTAAGCAGTTCATCTTCTGTTCTGTAACTGGCTTTTAGATTAGCATCGTATAACATGGCTTGGCGACGACGCTCTTTTTCATTTTTAGCTTCGATTTCCGCCAGTCTTTTTTGTTCTTTTTCGGCCGCCAGTTGCCGGTCGTATTCGGCGATTTCATCTTTGGTAGGGGCGGGAGCGACTTTTTCTATGACGCGAAGTGATGATTGTAGATGTATTTGTTTTCATGATCTGTATTCTATAGTGAGTTTTTATAAAGTTGAATGTATTAGATCACATTATTTTGTTTTTAGTTTCTTTAGTGGCCAATACTTTCTCAGCATTTAGTGGGGGTGGGGCTGGTTTAGTTCAGTTTCCTGTTCTGTTATTTTTGGGTTTGTCATTTGGGGTTGCTTTAGCGACACATAAAGTTGCAAGCGTGGCATTGGGACTTGGCGCGGCATTACGTTATCTTTCACAGAGTGTTTTGGAACGTCAATTTGTTTTATTGATGTTGTTATTTGGTATCCCCGGCGTCGTGTTGGGAGCTAATTTAATTCTATTGGTGCCGGATCGTATTGCTGAGATTGCTTTGGGCCTGTTGACGGGCGGGCTGGGCCTTTATTCCGTTGTTAAATCAGAGTTAGGACAATCTTATTGCCCAAATCACAGAAATAGTGTTGGCTTGTTATGCGGTGGCTTGGTTTTATTTATTCTCGGGGTGTTAAATGGGTCGTTGACCTCAGGCACGGGATTATTTGTCACACTATGGTTAGTGCTTTGGTTCGGACTGGATTACCAGAGAGCGGTTGCTTATACCTTGACGATGGTGGGTTTATTTTGGAATGGCAGTGGCGCACTGACATTGGGTGTTATTGGTGAGATTCATTGGCCGTGGATTCCCGCTTTATTGCTTGGGTCATTTATGGGAGGCTATCTTGGATCTCATATGGCTTTACGTTATGGCAATCAGTGGATCAAGCGTGTATTTGAAGTTGTGACGCTGTTAATTTCGATCAAATTGTTAATAGGCCATTAAGTGGTGACGCCATAGCGTTGGCGATAGGCTTCCACAGCGGAGAGGTGTTGAGATAACTCGGAGTTACCTTTGAGGTAACTGAGTAGGTCTGCTAAGCAAATAATGCTGATGACAGGAATTTGATGATCAATTTCGACTTGCTGTATTGCAGAATGCGCTGTTTGTCCTTTTTCTTGTCTATCAAGTGCAATAATGACGCCTGCTGGGCTGGCACCTTGTGCTTTAATAATCTCGACGGATTCTCTGACGGATGTGCCTGCTGAAATAACATCATCAATAATCAGGACTTTCCCATTAAGTTCGGCACCGACAAGTTGGCCACCTTCGCCATGATCTTTGGCTTCTTTACGATTAAAAACATAGGGAACATCACGTTGATGGTGTTCTGCTAAAGCGACTACGGTGGTTGAAGCCAAAGGGATTCCCTTGTATGCAGGACCAAATAATAGATCGAAATCGAGTTCAGATTCAGTAATTGCTTGTGCATAGAATTGGCCTAGTTTGGCTAGGCTACCACCAGTATTAAAGAGACCACTGTTGAAAAAGTAAGGACTGATTCGACCTGACTTTAGAGTAAAAGAGCCGAAACGTAACACACCTGTTTGTAGTGCGAATTCGATAAATTTTTGCTGATAGGGTTTCATTAATGTGACTTCTTAATTTGATAAAGCGCAATTTCACCGAACAGGTTGGGTGAAATTTTGATACCTAGGCTATCTTGGTGAGCATGGTCTACAATGCTGCGCTGCTTGATCTGGATATTTTTGTCTGTGCAGATTTGTTCGAAATCATTGATGGTGCAAAGATGAATATTGGTGGTGTCATACCATTGATTAGGTAATGTTTTTGAAATGGGCATTTGACCTCTAAATGCCAGCTGAAGTCTACATTGCCAATGTCCGAAATTGGGAAAGCCGATAATTGCTTGTTTACCGACACGGATAATCTCATCGAGCAGGAAGTTTGGTCGTTTAACGGCTTGTAGTGTTTGTGACAATATAACGTAGTCAAAGCTTTGATCGGCAAATTGGGGTAAGCCTTGATCTAAATCAGCTTGAATGATATTAATTCCTGACTTAATGCAGTTTGCAATTTGGCTATTATCTATTTCAAGGCCGTACCCTGTGACATCATGTTGCTGCAATGCCGTGAGTAAGGTGCCGTCACCAGAGCCTAAATCGAGTACACGAGCACCAGCGGGAATCCAATCGACAATAATTTGTAAGTCTGGCCTTAAACTCATGGCGACGTTACCTCGGATGCGATTTTTTTCATATAGGCATTGAGAATATCGTGGTAACGGGGAATAGGGAATAGAAAAGCATCATGACCTTGATTGGCTTCTATCTCAGCATAAGTCACGTCTTTATTTGCTGATAATAATGCGTTGACAATTTCCTGTGATCGCTCAGGGGAAAAGCGCCAGTCGGTTGTAAAGGAAATGACGAGACATTTTGCTTGGATTTCTGACACGGCTTTGGTTAAATCATCTTGAAAGTCACTGGCAGGATCAAAATAATCGAGTGCTTTGGTCATGAGTAAATAGGTATTGGCATCAAATTGCTCTGCAAAAGTTTCACTTTGATAGCGTAGATAACTTTCGATCTGAAATTCGACATCAAAACCATAGTTGATACTGCCATGGCGCAGCTCACGTCCGAATTTTTCACCCATTGCTTCATCTGATAAATAAGTGATATGGCCTAACATTCTGGCGAGGCCTAGGCCTTTTCTCGGCAAGGTATCATGGGAAGCATAATAGCCTTCATGGAAATCAGGATCGCCTTTGATAGCGGTTCTAGCGACCTCATTGAAGGCGATGTTCTGAGCTGATAATTTAGGTGCAGCGGCTATCATGATGACGTGTTTTAGGCGTTCCGGTAGGCTGATAGCCCATTGCATGGCTTGCATGCCTCCAAGGCTGCCACCGACGACGGCAACCCATTGATGGATATTAAGATTGTCTGCTAGTACCGCTTGGATTTTGACCCAGTCATTGACTGTGATAATGGGAAAGTCTGGACCATAAGGTGTGTTGGTTTCAGGGTTGATGCTTGTTGGTCCCGTCGAGCCTTTGCAACCACCTAAATTATTGAGACAGACGACAAAAAACTGGTTTGTATCAATTGCTTTTCCTGGTCCGATGACATTATCCCACCAGCCGGGCCTTTTATCTTCCATGGTGTAATAGCCTGCTACATGATGATCGCCAGAGAGAGCATGGCAAATTAAAATAGCATTGGATGCGTCCTGATTAAGCTGCCCATAGGTCTCAAAAACTAAATCGTAGGCAGGCAATGACTTACCGCCTTCAAGGATGATTGGGCTATCAATGTGCAGGGTTTGGGGGCTAACCAGACCGACTGAATCGGCTGGTATGGAGTCCGGCATCTCTGTTTATTCCTTGATGATTAGTGATAAAAGTCTAAATAGTCAGGAGCGATTGTGCAATTAAAGATTATGTTCGTTTTAACCGACCAAAAGAGGGAGGACGAGCATAGATAAAATTTGTAAGCCGATGACAGCAATTAAAGGAGATAAGTCTATGGCTCCCATGGAAGGTAAGTTTTGTCTAATTGGCTTTAGAAGCGGTTGATTCATGCTGTGAATTAAGGGAGCGATTGGGTTTTGATTACCCGGTGGAACAACCCAGCTAAGGACGACTTCAATGATGATACTGAAAGTAAAAATAGTAATGAATAAGGAAAAAATATCGGCGACTAACCAGCCTAGAAACAAGCCGGGATAAGCTGGTCCTGCTTGGACGACACTGATCAAAAATAGCTTAAGGAAAGTGAGTGCGAACAAAAGTACGATAGTCGCAGTATCCCAACGGCCCAACGGTGGGATAAAACGTCTTAAGGCTTTGACAGGAGCTTGGGTGGCTTTAATGATCATTTGAACTAGTGGATGGTGATATTCCCACTGGGCCCATTGCATGATGATGCGAAAGGCCAAGATCAGTATATAAAGACTAAAAAGGGTGTCGATTAAAAAAATTAAGGGGTTGCTAAAATAGGCGTTAGGCATGATCTTCACCGAGTTGAGTGGCTAATTCTCTTGATCTTAAGGCGGCGGCAATGAGGGCATTTTCAAATAGCCCTCTTAGTCCACCATCTTCTAATTCATGGATGGCGCGTTCTGTTGTACCACCGGGAGAGGTGACTTTTTGTCTCAAAAGTGCTGTTGAGTCCTTGCTTTCTAATGCCATTTTTGCGGCACCAAATGCAGTTTGTAAGCAGAGCAGTTTGGCTGTTTCTTGGTCTAAACCAAGGTCAACGGCTGCCGCTTCCATGGCTTCCATGACAAGGAAGAAATAGGCAGGGCCGCTGCCTGACAATGCAGTGACAGCATTGATTTGCTCTTCATTTTGTACCCAAAGTGTTAACCCGACAGCACGTAGAATAGATTCAGCTAGTTCTTGTTGTTGTGTGGATACAAACTCATTGGCGTAAAGTGCTGTCGCACCTGCTTGAACTAATGCCGGGGTGTTAGGCATGCTTCTTACAATTGCAGCATTGGGGTATTCAAGCCACCTAGCGATGTCACTTAGGCGAATGCCAGCAGCAATAGAGATAAGCATCATGCTTGATTGCCAATGCGGTGAACATTGCTTAACTACGTGTTGCAATTGTTGCGGTTTGACGGCTGCGACAACGACTTGACAGTCCTTTATAGCGCTGATGTTATCAGTGTGCGTCTGAATAGCATAGTTTGCACGGATGGTTTCAAGGCGACTTGAATCGGGGTCAGCAACGTGAATATGGTCAGGGCTAAAGCCATCGGCGATTAAGCCGCCAATCAGGCTGAGTGCCATATTGCCGCCGCCAAGAAAAGCGATTTTACAGTCTTTCATATTCTCTTCTTTCAAGGAATTGTAATTATAAGGTTAGTTTACTCGACCCGTTGATATTGGTGTAGTTCTTTGGCCAAAAAGGGCGCTACCTATGCGTACCATGGTACTGCCTTCGGCAATGGCTGCGCTCATATCGGACGACATGCCCATTGACAGTGTGTCGATGCTTGGGTGGATGTCGGCTAGGTTTTGATAGAGTTTGCGGGCTTTTCGAAAGGCAATATGCTGTTGTTCTATATTATCTGTTTTACTGGGTATGACCATGATTCCCCGTAAATTTAATTGTTTGAGCGTAGCGATATTGAGCGCCAAGTCGAATAACTCACTTTCCGAAATACCGGACTTTGTCTCTTCATTATCAATATTGATCTGAACGCAGACATTAAGCGGAGGCAGATTTTTGGGGCGTTGCAGGGATAGGCGCTGAGCTATTTTTAAGCGGTCTACACTTTGTACCCAGTCAAAATGCTGTGCGATGTCTTTTGTTTTATTAGATTGAATTGGTCCGATGAAGTGCCATTCTAGTTTAAGATCTTGAAGTTGCTCAATTTTTAGGAGTGCTTCTTGTAGGTAGTTTTCGCCAAAGCTAGTAAGTCCGGCATTGGCCGCATCACGCAGTTTTTCTGCAGGCCAGGTTTTACTGACTGCAAGTAATCGAATATCAGTGGGGCAGCGATCGGCTTGTAAAGCGGCATTTCCTATGCGGTTTGTGACGCTGGACAGGTTTTTTATAATTGTCATGTTGCAAGCCCGCGCTGAGCGCGCTACCTTTATGTGTAAATACCACGTTATTAAAAGCAATTTAGCCATTACTTTCAACGTTTAGGGGACGTGAATGGATATTACAGAATTCCTGACATTTAGTGCAAAAAAATAAAGCATCGGATTTGCATGTCTCGTCCGGTGAAGCACCAATGATTGGCGTTGACGGCGATGTGAAGCGAATTAATTTGCCGGCGATGGAGCATAAAGAAGTCCATGCGATGATTTATGACATTATGAATGATAAACAGCGCAAGGACTTTGAAGAGTTCCTTGAGGCTGATTTTTCATTTGAAATTCCGAACCTAGCGCGTTTTCGTGTCAATGCGTTTAACCAAAACCGAGGTGCGGCAGCTGTTTTTCGTACTATCCCTTCAACGGTATTAACGCTAGATGACTTAGGTGCACCTGAGATTTTTAAATCGATAGCAGATAATCCACGCGGCATAGTGTTGGTCACAGGGCCTACAGGTTCAGGTAAGTCTACGACGTTGGCTGCGATGGTTGATTATCGAAACGAAAAAGATAATGAACATATCTTGACGATCGAAGACCCGATTAAGTTTGTTCATCAAAGTAAAAAATGTTTGGTTAATCAACGAGAAGTTCATCGAGATACATTGGGTTTTAGTGAGGCTTTACGATCTGCTTTACGTGAAGATCCCGATATTATTTTAGTCGGTGAGTTACGTGATTTGGAAACGATTCGTTTGGCATTGACGGTGGCAGAAACAGGCCATTTGGTCTTTGGGACATTGCATACTTCATCGGCTGCAAAGACGATTGATAGGATTGTGGATGTGTTTCCAGCGGCAGAAAAAGATATGGTACGCTCGATGTTGTCGGAATCATTACGTGCCGTTATTGCTCAGACACTGATGAAGAAAGTGGGTGGTGGTCGTATTGCCGCGCATGAAATTATGATTGGAACGCCAGCGATTCGAAACTTGATCCGCGAAGATAAAATTCCGCAAATGTATTCTGCGATTCAGGCAGGCGGAGCGATTGGTATGCAGACTTTGGATCAAAATTTACAAGATTTAGTCAGAAGGCAACTCGTCACGAAGGCTGAAGCTTTGCCACGAGCTGTGAATAAAGACTTATTCCGATAGGAGAAGATGATGGATATCGTAACGATTCTTAAAGCTGTCGTTAAACATGATGCGTCCGATTTATTCATTACTGCTGGTCGTCCACCAAGTTTAAAGGTAAACGGTCAGTTAGCAACATTAACCCAAACACCTCTTACTGAGACTGAAGCGCGTGATCTTGTCATAAGTACAATGAATGATGAGCAAAAAAAGATGTTTGAACGCGATAAGGAATGTAATTACGGTATTGATACAGCCAGTGCAGGACGATTTCGCGTGAGTGCGATGTTTCAGCGTAATAAAGCTGCATGGTGTTACGTCGTGTGAAAGGCTCTATACCAACGATTGAAGAGTTGGGTGTGCCAGAGGTGATTAAAGAATTAGCGATGACAAAACGGGGCTTAGTGCTATTTACTGGCGCGACAGGTTCAGGTAAATCGACAACGTTGGCGGCTATGGTCGGGTATCGTAACCAAAACAGCACAGGGCACATTCTAACGATTGAAGATCCGATTGAGTTTGACCATGATCATGGTGGTTGTGTTGTCACCCAGCGTGAAGTCGGTATTGATACAGATTCGTATGCTATTGCTTTGAAGAACTCTCTACGGCAAGCACCAGATGTGATTATGGTAGGTGAAATTAGATCGCGAGAAACGATGGATTATGCCATTTCCCTTGCTGAAACTGGACACCTTTGCCTCTCGACTATCCATGCAAATAATGCGAATCAAACAATGGATAGGGTCATTAACTTCTTCCCTGATGACCGTCGCGATCAGTTGTTGATCGATTTGTCTTTGAATTTAAAAGCGGTGGTTGCACAGCGGTTGATCCCTAAAAAGGACGGGACTGGCAGTGTCGTTGCCGTTGAAATTTTATTGAATACGCCTCTGGTATCAGATTTCATAGAAAAGGGTAAAGTGGCTGAAATTAAGGACGTGATGAAACGATCACGTGAGCTGGGCATGCAGACATTTGATCAAGCCGTTTATGACCTTTATAAAGCTGGCGAGATTAGTTATGACGATGCTTTGAAGAATGCTGATTCGATAAACGAAGTCCGCTTGATGATTAAGCTAGGAGCCGAGACAGGTGAAGTACCCGATGACAGTGATATTGCAGATTTAATGTTACGAAATGAAGATGAAGTAATGTAGTTATTGTTAATTTTCTAGATTCGAGTATTTCGTTTTTTTGTCAACATGCAATAATTGTAAGGTAAGCGGTATTGTAGCTATGGATTGATACTGAATTAAGGGTGTGGGGAGGTCTTCATACCAGGCATCAATATTGTCGCGCAATAACAGTGATGATATTAAGAAGGGATCAATAATGAGAATATCAATTAAATTAACAGCAGCAGTGTTAGCCTTAGGTGTGCTATCAGGCTGCGCAACAACAAATCATACAGTTTCAGATCGCTTGGTCTGTGCAACAGCTGGTGCGATTGCTGGTGGTTTAATCGCCGGTGCAATGAATGAAGCAGAAAGCGATGATGTCGGTATTGGTATTGCTGCTGGTGCAGCGGTAGCGACATTATTATGTCCAACACAGCATGCGCCTGAAGCTCCTGCCTGTCCTATGGAAGCGCCAGAAGGTGCTCTATTAGATGCAAATGGTTGTGCTTTTGATACTGATGGCGATGGTGTTGTTGATGGTTTAGATCAATGCCCAGGTACACCTGCAGGTGTCGTTGTTGATACGATTGTATCGTTAACAGGCGTCAACTTTGAAACCAATAGTGCAGTATTAACAGCGCATGCGAAAAGCAAATTAGATACTGCGATTAATCGCCTTGCTGATGCAACTGGCGTTGTTAATGTCAGTGTAGAAGGCCACACAGATAGTCGTGGTGCTGCGGCATATAATCAGACGCTATCTCTTCACCGTGCTGAAGCTGCGATTCATTACTTAGTGAATCACGGTGGTATCGATGCGAGTAAATTGATGGCTGTTGGTATGGGCGAAGGCAGTCCTGTTGCAAGTAATGACACATCAGAAGGTCGTGCGATGAATCGTCGTGTTGATTTTGTTGTGAGTCAATAAGCGTTAGTTACACTAAAGCGTTAGGAAAGGCCCCTTTATGGGGCCTTTTTTTTGCCTATACTATTTTCAATATTAACGATGGAAAAAGATAGGATGTGTGTAAATGGCTTTTTTGGTATCTGATCATCGGATGTTAATATGGCGCCTTGCTAAAAGAGGGCTACAAAAAATATGACCAATATTGCCATTATCGGTGCGGGGTTATCCGGGCTCACCGCTGCCACCAAATTGAATCAGCACGCTAATATCACAGTGTTTGAAAAAGCAGGCGGTGTCGGCGGCAGAATGGCTACAAGGCATGCAGCACCTTATTCTTTTGATCATGGCGCACAGTTTTTTCTTGCTAGAACAGCTGAATTTAAGGCTTTCATTAGCCCTATGCTGACACAAGGTATTATTGCGCCTTGGGATGGCTGTTTTGCAGAATTTGAAAATAAAAAAATCATACTAAAAAGGCAGTGGGTCGAGGACAAACCGCATTATGTTGGCGTACCAGGCATGAATGCTATCGCTAAATATTTGAGCCGGGATCTGAATGTCAGGCTTGATGTCAAAGTTCAGTCGATAACTAAAAAGAACGATAAGTGGCAGCTAGATGATGATCAAGGTAAAACGCTGGGTGAATATGATTGGGTGATATCTACTACTCCCGCCCAACAAGCCAGCGAGCTATTGCCTTCTTCGCTTTCATTTTATCCGAAACTAGATGAGATAAAGATGAAAGCTTGTTTTTCGCTGATGCTAGGTTTTGAACATGATTTGTCATTAGCATTCGATGCAGCCCTAGTGCGTGGTAATGATATTAGTTGGATTTCTGTTAACAGCACAAAACCAGGAAGGGGTAAGCCTTTTTGTCTATTAGTCCACTCGACTAATCAATGGGCAGATGATCATCTCTATGATGGGAGTGATCAAGTAATGGAGTATCTTAGTAGTCAAACCAGTGAGGTTATCGGTTTTGACTTGTCGGGTGCGGCTCATAAATCACTTCATGGTTGGCATTTTGCTAATATCGGAAAGCAAACAGGGGAGACTCATTTTCTGGATATGGAACAACAAATTGCTGTCTGTGGTGATTGGTTTATTCAGGGTCGAGTAGAAGCAGCATTTACAAGCGGTTTTGATGCAGCAACCAAGCTAATTAGAGCCCTTTAATTACTGGAACCCTCACGTAGGGTCTTTTGTGATGTAGGAGCGAAGACATTAGATTGGTGCGCCTGACATACCTTAGGCTCCTAATATGAGAGCTAATATCCGCCTCGTTCATGAGAAATCATATAGTTACATAAGACCCAGGGTCTCTGCAAGTTATCTTTTGGTCTACCCAATGGTCTACTCGGGCGAAGCGTAATATAAAACAAAGGTGCCCCTCCAGGGGGAAAATTTGCGTGGAGGCATACATTATCTAGCTCTCACTAATTTTTGATATTTTTGGGTTTGTCTCAGTGTGCTTATTTTTACGCTGCAAGGGGTGGTGCTCTGTCACCAATGCATTCCCCATTTAGCCAAGCACAGAACAAGGTTCTCATTCTTTGTGAGGGTAGATAGAGTGTAAGAGGCTGACCTTTACGGACTCCTCCTCGCCATACCCACTGGATGAGCTCAGTAAGAGCATAGGCATCGTTGAAAGCTGATGTGTTACATCCCAACCAGTTGACTATGGACGGGTTAACATTTTGGTCGTACAGGTAGATAAGGTGTGAGCAATGGTCA